>Ga0268263_1000398_pt1 | contig 75678 bp, 67 predicted proteins | sample Biomet5_FD_190358 | JGI IMG/M metagenome (GOLD analysis project Ga0268263, IMG submission 190358) | Microbial communities from bioreactor (seeded with sewage sludge) at LBNL, California, USA - Biofuel metagenome 5 (SPAdes) (version 4) | ecosystem: Engineered > Bioreactor > Anaerobic >... | reverse complement strand
ACTTCCCGTCTGCCTATTTGCTTTGCCCCTATCTCTTTTCTGCCCATGATTTACGCGGCAGAGTGCGTTCGTTCACTCGCTCTCCGCCGCGTTCGGTTCGTCGGCTCTTATTATCTTAATGACATTGCTGCATGGGCAGGCTCTCGTTTTTTGCATTCGCAAAGTCTCGTTCAGTCTTCCGTGAGCAGTGCCGGGTCAATCAGAAAGTCCTTATGGAACCGCTCGACGCCTGACGCAGCGGTCAGAAGAATGTTGGAATAGGGCCTCAATTCGCCGCTGCGCACGAAAAACCGCGCCTGGCTGCGCGCCTGGTCAAGAAACGCGCTTTGCGGGGCAATCGCGCGCTTCTGTCGGGGCAAAAGCGCCACAAGGTAATCGAACGTTTCAGGGTTATAAGTCTTCATCTCCTCGGCTACCGAGAATGCCTCCACAATTACCTCCTGCAGGATCGCGTTCAGGCAGGCGCGGAACGAAGGCATGCCCGGTGTGAGCGCGAGGTCGATTCTTCGCGCACCGGCGGGGATGGGAAAGCCTGCGTCGCACAGCATGAATGAATCGGTGTGGCCCAGCGAGGTAAGAGCCTCCATGAGTCCCGGATGGATAACGCCCTTGCATTTCACAGGAAAGTCCCCCTTGCATCAGAGGCGGGGCGGAAACCTCCGGTTTCTGCCGCCAAGCTGTTGATAAACCTCGTCGTGCTTTCAATTCGTTCCCGGCGACCCGTGCGCCGGGAACGCGTTTCTTCCATCAGTGCGCACACTGGTGGAAGAAACAACACCTTTGGTCAGTGCGCCGCCCGGAAACGCCGCAGCGTTTCAGGCGCACGCAGTTCTTCTTCCTTTGCGCCCAAAAACCCCTCAGGGTTTTTCAACGCTCTGGGGGCGGAAACCGGAGGTTTCCGCCCCGCGCATTGCCGACCAGCGGAAGGTCTGGCGCCTTGTTCCGCAAAGGTGAAGTAGCTTCAGATTGATACTACTTCATGTACTGGTCGACGTTGTCCTTGGTCACGAGAATGAACGGGATGTCCATATCCTCCACCTTTTCGCCGGCGATCAGCTTGAGCATCACGTCCACGGAGCCCTTGGCCTGGCCAATGGCATCCTGGAAAACCGTGCAGTCGAGTTCGCCATTCTTGACGGCAGTGCAGGCGTCGGCGATGGCGTCAATGCCGCCCACGATGATCTTGCCGGCGGCGCCCGCGTCCTTCACGGCGGTCAGGGCGCCCATCGCCATCTCATCGTTCTGCGCGACGATGGCAGCCAGGTCGGGGTTGGCCTGGATCAGGTTTTCGGAGGTGCTCATGGCTTCCTCGCGGCTCCAGTTGCAGGTGGGCTCGGCCACGATCTGAATGTCCGGGTAGTCCTTCAGGATGTTGGCGTAGCCTTGGCGGCGCAGGATCTCGGCGGAGATGCCGTTGGGGCCGTGCAGGATGGCGATCTTGCCCTTGCCGCCCAGTTTCTCGGCAATGTACTTCATCTCCAGCTCGCCGGCGACGACATCATTGGAGAGAACCTTCGCGGATACAAGGTCGGAATTGACGATGCCGTTGCAGGTCACCAGTGGGATACCGGCAGCGTGCGCGGCCTCGACAGCGGGCACGCAGGCGTCGGCGTCCATCGGCAGCAGGATGATGCCGGCGACGCCCTGGGCGATCAGGTTGTCCACCTGGCCGACCTGCGTCGCTGCGTCGGCCTGCGCATCGACCGAAATGATGTCCACCTTGTCCGCAAGGCCCAGGTCTTTGATGTAGGAGTGGATGGTCTCGTTGATGGTAGCCGGGAATTCCGCCTGCAGGCTGAAGCAGGCGACGCCGATGGAGAAATGGTCGGGCGTTGCCGCGAAGCCCGACAGGGGCAAAGTGACGAGCAGGAGCGCCAACAGGATGCCGATGAGTTTCTTCATACCGGGTTCCCTCCTATGTTTTGTGTTTCTCCCTAGGAGAAATCAAATCTTGTTCCGCCGTATGGCCGTGCCGGGGGCGCAAAAACCCAAGGAGGACGCCTTTCTCGGCGTTCGCGAAGGGTTCCCCGCACGTCCCGGGATCAGGCGCTGCGCTTATTCCGGCTGTCCATTGCGACGGCCAGCACGATGATCGCGCCCTTGGTGATGAGTTGGAAGTAGGACGATACGTTCAGAAGGTCCAAGCCGTTGTTCAGTACGCCCACGATCAGCACGCCCAATAGCGTCCCCCAGATGGTGCCGACGCCGCCGCTCAGGCTGGTGCCGCCGATGACGACCGCCGCGATCGCGTCCAGCTCGTAGCCTTCGCCCGAGGCGGGGCTGCCGGCGTTGATGCGCGCAGCCAGCACGACGCCGGCGAGGGAGGCGAACACCGCGCTGATCATGTACACCAGATACTTGCACTGATCCACCTTGAGGCCCGACACGCGCGACGCCTTTTCATTGCCGCCGATGGCGTAGACGTAGCGGCCGAAGCGCGTCTTGTTCATCACGACATAACCGATCAGGAAGCAGGCCAGCATGACCAGGCTGATGACCGGTAGGACGTTCAGGAGACTTCCGCTGCCGATGAAGCGGAAGCCCTCGGACAGGTTTGAGATCGGCCGCCCGTTCGAGTAGACCAGCGCCATGCCCCGCGCCATGCTGAGCATGCCCATCGTGGCGATGAACGGGACGATCTTGACCTTGACGATCAGGAAACCGTTGATGATCCCGACGAGCACGCCCACCAGCACACCCATCACAACCGGTACGATCACCGGATAGTTGCCGCTCTGCGCAAAGCTCGCGGCTACGACGCCCGACAGCGCGACCACCGAGCCTACCGAAAGGTCGATGCCGCCGGTCAAGAGCACCAGCATCATGCCTACCGCGATAATGCCGTTGACCGACACCTGGCGGACGACGTTGATCAGGTTCTTGGGCGTCAGAAACGTGTTGGTGGCGACGGACAGGAAGATCAGCATTATTGCAAACGCGATGAGCACACCAAACCGGCTCAGCACGGCTGCGGGGGTCATTTGCTTTTGCAGCGAGTTCTGCTGCGTCCGGGTGGAACGGGTCATGATGGTATTCCCTCCCTGTTCGGAGACGCGTAGCGCATGATCGTCTCCTGCGTCACTTCGTCGCGGTCGAACGTCGCCTTGAGCGCGCCTTCGCTGAAAACCAGTATGCGGTCGCTCATGCCGCACACCTCCGGCATTTCGGAGGAGACCATGATCACCGCGATGCCCTGCGCCGTCAGATGGTTGATGAGGCGGTAGATCTCGCTCTTCGCGCCGACGTCGATGCCGCGCGTCGGCTCGTCGAGGATCAGAATCCGGGAATTGGTCAGCATCCACTTGGCCAATACCACCTTCTGCTGGTTGCCGCCGCTGAGCGATTCGACCAGCGTCTGGCGGCTTGGCGTCTTGATGCCGTGCATCCGGATGCGCTCGTCGGCGGCGCGGTTGAGCCTGCGCTCATTGATGAACGCCGACGGGTTGACCATCGACAGCGCACTGAGCACGATGTTATCGCGCACGCTGCCGATCAGGTTCAGGCCATACTGCTTGCGGTCCTCGCTGACCAGTGCCATGCCATGCCGCACCGCGTCCACAGGATTGCGGATGCGGACCTCGCGCCCGCCGATATAGACCTTTCCGCCGGATTTCTTGCGCATTCCAAAGATCGTCTCGCAGACCTCGGTGCGGCCCGCGCCCATCATGCCGGCGAAGCCCACCACCTCACCCGCGCGCACCTCGAAGGACACGTCCTGAAACTTTCCGGGGCTGGACAGGTGTTCGACCTTAAGCAGCACGTCGCCCTTTTTCGCGATCTCCTTCGGGTAGTAGTCGGCGAGCGTCCGGCCCACCATCGCGCGGATCAGGTCGTCCCGGGACAGGTCAGCGCAACCGCTGTTCAGGATGAACTTTCCATCCCGGAGGACGGTGATGCGGTCGCAGATCTCGAAGATCTCGTCCATCCGGTGGGAGATGTACACGATCGCGACGCCCTGCGCCTTTAGTGAGCCGATGATCTCAAAGAGGCGCTTGACCTCCTCCTCGGAAATTGCCGAGGTCGGCTCGTCCATGATGAGCACCCGCGAATGATAAGAAACCGCCTTCGCAATCTCCACCATTTGCTGGCCGGCCACGGTCAGTCGCCCCAGCTTCATCGTCGGGTCCATCGCAAGGTTCAGGTTCTTCAGCAATTCCCGGGTGTCCCGGTTCATCCGCTTGTAGTCCACAAACCCGTTTTTGAGTGGTTCCCGGCCCAGAAAGATGTTCTCCGCGATGGTCATCTCCGGGATCAGGTTCAGCTCCTGATGGATCATGCAGATGCCGCCCGCGATTGCCTCGCGCGGGCTGCGGAACGACACGGGTTTCCCGAACAGCGTGATGGAGCCCTCGTCCAGGGTGTAGATCCCCAGGAGGATCTTCATCAGCGTCGATTTGCCCGCGCCGTTTTCGCCCATCAGGCCGTGCACCTCGCCCGCGTGCAGCGTCAGGTTGACGCCGTCCAGCGCCCGAACGCCGGGAAAGGTCTTGGATATGCCCCGCATTTCCAGTACTGTTTCCATGGCTCCTCCTTGCCCGTCAAAATCGGCAGCTTACTTCCGCGTGGGATGTACGATGATCTTGATATTGTCGCGGCCGTGGAGCATCTTATCAAGCATGTCGCCGTAGTGGTCCAGGTCGTAATGCGTGGTCGCCAGATCCTTGACCTTCACAAGGCCCAGTTCCAGAAACTTCACCGCCCGGTCGAAGCAATGGGTCTGCGCGTAGGAGCCGATCAGCTTGTACTCCCTCGCGAAGATCTGATACGGACTCACGCGGATTCGATCGGCTTCGTTCGCCACGCCGTACACGACGATTTTCGCGCCCATTTTCCCGAAGTTAAAGCACTGCTCCAGCACCTCAGGCGAGCCGGTGGCGTCGATCACGATGTCGAACCCTTCGGGGTACTTTTCCTTGATCTCGCGCGTGTGCTTGCCGTAATCGCCGCGATCCATCTTCACCACGTCGGCGTAGCCGTTTTTGCGAATCAGGTCCAGCTTCATCTGATTGGAAGCGCACACCACCACATTGGCCGCGCCGCCCCGCCGGATCAACTGCGTCAGGATGATGCCCGTCGGCCCCGCTCCGAAGATCAGTACGTCGTCACCGCACTTCACGTCGATCATGTCCATGCCGTGGATCGCGCAGGCTGTCGGCTCGGCGAAACACGCCTCGTCGTAGCTCAGATGGTCGGCGATCGGGAAGACCTTGTCGTAATTCACCTTGACATATTCCGCGAATCCTCCGGGGCCATTGCAGCCCAGAGAATAGAACTCCTTGCAGTACAGGGGTTCGTCGCGCCGGCAGTAATAGCAGTTGCCGCACAGCACCGTGTTGTCCGCCGTCACGCGGTCGCCGACCTTGAACCCCTGTGCCGCCTCGCCCACCTCCACGATCTCGCCGGCGAACTCGTGGCCCGGCGTCAGCGGGTAGCGCGACAAGAACTCGCCCTCGTGCAGGTGGATGTCGGTGCGGCAAACGCCGCAGCTGTGCACCTTGATCAGCACCTGGTTAGGCGCGATGACCGGCCTCGGTATTTCTTTGACCTCGAATTTTCTTGGCTCCGAATAGACGACCGCTTTCATGCCCCATATCCTCCTCATGATCGCCCGCATTTCCAATTTTCAGCGTGGTGTATCTTTGAGTTTCCAAAAAATGTAACCGCTTACATTTTGTTGAACAATCAATTCGCCCTATTCCGGCGCGACCTGCGCGCAGGATGCGCGGATCATCATCTTGCAGTCGATGCGCAGACCCGAGTGCCGAGTGTTCCTCCTGTCGATCTGTTCTATCAACTGCTGCGCGGCGACTTTTCCCGTGTCATACGGAAACTGATCCACTGTGGTCAGGCGCGGGTAGACCTCCGCCGAAATCGGGGTGTTGGAAAACCCGACCACCGACATGTCGCGCGGAACGGCCCAGCCGCTTTCAAACACAGCGCGTACCGCACCAATGGCGATCTGGTCGTTTGCGGTTACGACGGCGGTCGGCCGAGAGGCCAGTTGATCCATCTTGAGCATCCCACCGTAGCCGCCCTTCTCGTAAGGGTCAATGCCCTGCACATAGCCTTCATGGATCTCGAGCCCCAGCCGCTTCATCGCGCCGACAAATCCGTCCAGCTTGTAGCGGTAGGTGGTAAAGGGCGGGTTGCCATTCAGAAAGCCGATATTCCGGTGGCCCAGGCCGTAAAGGTATTCGACTGCGAGGCCCATGCCTTGCTCCTCGTTCGTCATCACGAAGCTCACGTGCTCGCTGGGCAGCCGATCGTTGATGAGCATCACCGGCACCTTGTGAGCCAGCTCGACGATGTGCGCGTTGTCTTCGTCGGCCAGCGGCCGCGTTCCGACGAAGATGATTCCGGCCACCCGCCGGCTTATCAGCATTTCAAGGTAATGCTTTTCCCGATCAATGTGCCCGTGGGTATTGCAGACCAGCGTGCTGTATCCGCTCTTTTCCAGTTCCAGCTCGATGCCCAGCAGCACCGCGGAAAAGAACGTGTTGTTGATGTCCGGCATGATGACGCCAATCGTCGAGAAAATATTGCGGGTCAGGCCGCGGGCCAGTTCATTGGGAACGTAGTTTTGTTCCTTGATGACCTCGGCAATCAGCGCGCGCTTCTTCGGGGACACGGACTCCGGAAAATTCAGATACCGGGAGACCGTCGCCGTAGAAACCTTGGCAAGCCGGGCGATTGTCTGAATGGTCACTGCCATGCGTCTGACGCGCCTTCCAAGCGGCAAAACGAAACCGCTTACATTTTTTATTTACTATAACCGATTAATCCTCGATTGTCAACACCTAAAATAAACGGTATCTCCCGATAATTTAGTATTTTAATTCAAAACCAAGACCTTATTTTGCACGTTTTTTAAAATGAATGTCGAGAGAGGTTTGTAACCGATCACATTTCTTGTTCATCGCCGCCATTAGCGGCGCCAACAGGCCGAGTGGTTGAAGGCGCTGATCTCGAAAGTCCTACCCTAGCCCACAAAGCCTTATCAATCAAAGTTTGAGGCTGTCGCGATAACAAAAAGTTGTACAAAAAATCGACCTTCATGCTGCTGAGAAGGTCGATTTCTTGTCTGAATCGCTCTGAAAAATCCGTTGTCGCGACAGCCTTTTCTGCTGGGTGCAGGCAAAACGTGAAACAGATTTCTATCCTCACGGAATCATGTGTTCCGGGTTCGGACCAGCTGCACGTTGGCGTGCTCGGACAGGCAGTTCACAATGTCCTTGTAGGTGGTCTTTCCCCTCATGTCCAGCGTATAAAGGTTGGTATACAGGTTGAAATCGTCTTTGTTCTCCACGTGGAAATCGACATCCAGGACCTCTACCCCCATCTTTTGGAAGCATTCGTTGATAAATGCAATCGTCTCCACCCGGTGGACGAATTTGACTTCCACGTTCTTGACCGCGTTGACTTTAACCACCTTTTGCAGCATGGTCAGGGTGATCATGACGATGCCGCAGCCCACCGCGGCCAGGCCGTAATACCCCATGCCCGCGACCAGGCCCAGACAACCGGCGTTCCATAGGGAAGCGGCGGTGGTGAGCCCGGCGATCTTCTTCTGCGCGATGAAGATGGTTCCCGCGCCCAGAAAGCCGATCCCGCTGACCACCTGAGCGCTGATGCGGCCCAGCGTGACCGTCACGCCGCTGTTTGCGTACTGCTGATTCAAGCTCAGGGCGTCAACCACCAGATACCGCTCCATGATGGCGATCAGCGCCGCGCCCACGCAGACCAGCACGTGCGTCCGCATCCCTGCAGGCCGGTTCTTCCGCTCCCGCTCGACCCCGATGACGCAGCCGATCGCCGCGGCCAGGATGAGCCGCAGCCCCGCTTCCCACCAGTTCACGTCCAGCCCTCCCCTTAACCCACCAGCCAGGCGCGGATTTTGTCTGCATCCTCCGCGTAGTTGCCGGGTTCCGAGACGGCGAGGGCGCCGTACTCCATGATGAACTGCGCGTTCGGCGTGTACTGGCGCGCGCCTTCCCCAAAGCGCTTCCAGTCAATCACACCGGTGCCCACGCGCCGGTGCAGATCCTCGTGGCCGTCGTTGTCGTGCAAATGGTATGCCTTGAGGCGGCTGCCCAGGGTCTTCTGCATGGCATGGATGTCGATGCCGCCCAGCACGGCATGGCCGGTATCGACGATGCAGTTGAGCGCGGGGTTGTTTTCAAACAGGCGCAGGAAGTCCCGCTGATCGCACAGCGTCTTCAGGCCGTGGCCGAAGGCCAGGTTCTCCACCAGCATGGCGACGCCTTCCCGCTTGCAAAGGTCGTTCAGGCGGCCCAGGCGATCCTCCACCCGTTTCAGGCGCTCGGCCTTCTCTTCCGGGCTCGGACTGGCCGGGTAGGGGGCGTTGATGTGCACAACGTAGCCCTCGCCGCCGAACTTGTGGTACAGGCGGAACGGCTGCCGGAGGTATTCAAAAAGCTCGTCCTCATGGTCCGTCAGCGACATCTCCATGACGGACCCCTGATAGGGGGCGTGGATCGAAAATTTGCCCGTGCGCCCGCGCATGATTTCCGTCAGCGCGCACTCCCAGTAGGCTTCGCTGCCCCACTCGTAGAAGATTTCAATGCCCAGTTCAGGGGGGAGTTTTTTCATGTTGTAGATGGGATGGCCGCAAAAACCCAAGGATGAAACACTGATGTTCATTTGAATTATTCCTCCGTTTGGTTCAGCCTTTAATGCCAGAGCTGATAAAGGCGTTGATGATGTGGCGCTGCATAAACGCATAGACGATCATGACCGGCAGCGAGGCCAGTGTGGCCGTCGCCATGAAGGGGCCCCAGCGGTTGCCCATTTCAAAATCCAGGAACTGCTTCAGCCCGATGGTGAGGGTACGGCTCTCCGGCTTGGTCAATACCAGCAGCGGCCAGAAATACAGGTTCCACGCCTCGATCACTGTGAGGATGCAGATGGCGGAGACGGCCCCCTTGCACAGGCCCCAGGTGACGTGGCACATCGTCCAGAAAGAGCCCGCGCCCTCGATCTGCGCACACTCGTAGTACGCGCGCGGCACGCCGCGGGTGTTCTGGTAGAGGTAGAAAAAGGTGGTGGCATTGGCCACGTTGGGCAGAATCACCGAGGTCCACGTGTTGAGCAGCTTCATGCCGCTGACGAGGATATAATTGGGGATCATCGTCACCTGGAACGGGATGACCATCGTGATCAGCAAAAAGTAGGTCACCGCCGAGTTGAGCCGGGTTTGGAAGTAGCTCAGCGCGAACGCGGCCAGGAACGAGACCAAGATCTGCAAAATGGAGATGCCGACCGTGGTGGCGAGGCTATTTTGGAACCAATCGCCGATGGAATAGGAGGCGAACACCTCCCAATAATGGTTCAGCGTGAAGTGCTTGGGGATCAGGTAGATTTCGCTGGAGAACAGCTCGTCCGCGCTCTTTAAGGAGGAGGAGATCATCCAAAGCACGGGGAAGATGCACGCGGCCAGAAAGAGTACCAGCACCACGTTGAGAAGGACCCGGCCGGCCGTCCGCTTATTTGGCGTCATGGTACCCGAAGCCTCCCATCGTGCGCATCATAACCACCGTGATAATCAGGAAGATGACCGAGGTGAACACCGCGATGGCGCTGGCCATGCCGATGTTGTAATATTTGAAGCCGAACTCATAGATGACGTAGGAGAGGTTCGTCGTGGTGTAGGACGGGCCGCCCTGCGTCAGAAGGTTGATGGCGGTGAAGGCGCGCTCCGCGGCAAAGATCACGCTGGTCAGCAGCATGTAGACCGTGGTGGGCGCCAGCAGCGGGAACTTGATGTGCCAGAAGCACTGCCAGCCGCCCGCCCCATCGATGGTGGCGGCCTCGATGCAGTCCTGCGAGATGTTCAGAAGCCCCGCCATGAAGAGGATCATGTTCTGCCCCATGTACTTCCAGCCGCAGACCAGCACGATGGAGAAAAACGCCGTCTGGGGGTCGCTGACCCACGCGTGCTTGGAAAGGCCGATTCTGCCCAGGATGTTGTTCAGCACGCCGTAGCTGGGGTTGTACATCCAGACCCAGACGATGCAGACGATGGAGAACGCCAGGATGGTCGGCATGAAGTACAGCGCTTTGTACAGGCCCTGCGCGTGCCGGTTGCGCACGTTCAACAGCATGAGGGCCAGCACCAGCGGAACCACGATGAAAAACGGCAGCAGCGCAATAATGTAGTAAAACGTGTTGGTGATGCCCTGAACGAACATCGCCTTGTCGAACATGGAGGCGTAGTTGCCCATCCCCACCCATTTCAGGTTGGAAACGAAGTTCCACTTGGCAAAGCTCAGCACCGTGCTGTACACCATTGGCCAGTACTTGAACACCCCGAAAAAGACCAGCGCAGGAAGCACGTACAGTAAAAACCCCGGCCACTGCGGCTTCCGGCGGTGGAGCGGGCCCCTGCGGCCCGCTGCGGTCATGTCGCTCATGCTCATCCTCCTGACGCCCGGCCTTGCGGCGCGGGCCGGCGTTTCCTGAAAGCCATCCGGAGGGCGCGGGGGAAAGCGCCCTCCAGATGACGCGCGGGGCCTATGGCTAAATTACATGTTGTCCAGCATCGCGTTGCACTCGTCCTGAAGCGCGGTGAGGGAGCCCACCACATCCTTGCCCTCCATGAGGATGGCGTTGCGGACGGTAAGCCAGCGGGCGTCGATCTCAAGGCCGACGGACCCGCCCGGCCAGCATTCCCACGGGCGGGCGTACTGGGTCTGCTCGTAAGCGGGCTTCTGGCTGTCCATCATGGGCACCTGGGCGGTGGTGACGCAGAGATACCCGGTCTTGGTGAAGGTCTCCATGCCCTCGGGGGAGGCCATGTACTGCATGAACTTGAACACGGCGGCCTTCTTCGCATCCTCGGTGGAGAAGGAGATCATCGCCGCGCCGCCCGCGGGCAGCTGCTTGACCAGGCCTTCGTAGCCGGGGACCTGGGCGACCTTGAGCTGGAACGCCGCGCTCTCGCTGAAGGTGTTGATCTTCATGATGGTGGTGCAAAGCATGGCGATGTCGCCGGCGCTGAAGTTGGCGGTCTGCTCGGTGTCGGTGGCCACGGGGGCATAGCCATTCTTGTACAGGCCTTGCCACATCGTCATCGCCTTGACACAGCCCTCGTTGGTGAAGTCTACCCGCTGCTTGTCCGCGCTGAGCAGCTCGCCGCCCGCGGAGAAGATCAGCGCCTGATCGCCCCAGTTGTCGGGCAGCTGGACGGCGATGCCGTAGTGGGAGGTCTTCTGCTTGATGATCCCGCACACCTTGGCCACCTCTTCCCAGGTGGTCGGGATGTCCGCCTCGGTCAGCCCGGCTTCCTTGAAGATGTCCATGTTGCAGTACATGACCATGTTGGACACGGCGACGGGCAGGCCGACCTGCGCACCGTCCACGTTGCTCAGCGCGAGCATCTCGGGCGTGAAGTTGGCGTAGAGCGCTTTCAGGGCGTCGGCGTCGCCGGTCAGCTGGTCGACGGGGGTGGGGTTCATCTCGCGGGCGATGTAGTTGAGCAGGTTGTAGCCGCCGACGAACACGTCAGGCTTGGGATTGCCCGCAGCCGCATCCGCGATCATGCTCTGGAGCAGCTCGAAGTACTCGCCCGCCTTGGCGGTGACTTCGATGTTGATGCCGGGGTTTTGGGCCTCAAATTGCGCGATGCACTGGTTCAGAATCTCCTCGTTCTTCCCGCTCCAGCGGTGCCAGAGGTTCAGCGTGGTCTGACCTTCCGCGGAAGCAAAGCTGGTCGCCGACAAAACAAGGGCCAGGGCGAGTGCGAATACCAGGAATCTTCTCATCATGAGTTTCCCCTTTCTATATTTCCCTACATTCCTCCGATTTGGAATCGGATAGAAATCCCTGCCCATTTTTGCGCAAGTCGAACACGGGGCCGGAACATCGGGTGGAATCTACGGCAGTCCCAAAAATATTATCCTGTAAAAATTAGGGCAATTTCAGAATATTTGCGCCAGCAATTTTTAACACATTCACTGTATAATTCATTATAGCATTGTGATAATCTTTATTCAAGGAACCGGGGGCAGATTGTTCATAGAAAGCCTCCTTAAGCAATCCTGAACATAATCATGCAAAGGTGAACAGAATGCTCGGATTCACGCGGCTGAATGAAATCCTGGCCCTCCTCTCGGAGGACAAATCCTCAACCGTGCACGCGCTGGCGCAAAAGCTCTACGTCAGCGATGCGACATTGCGCCGGGATCTGACGCTTCTCGAAAAGCAGGGCTACGTCCGCCGCGTGTTCGGCGGTGTTCTGCTATTGGAAAGCGATCAGAAGGATCTTCCGTTTTACGGCCACACGACGCTGGACAGCAGCAAGGAGGAGATCGCGCTGAAGGCCGCGGAGCGGATCAATAACGGCGACGTGATCATGCTGGACGCCTCCAGCACCGCCAACGCGCTGATTCGCCACCTCGTGCGCTTCAAAGGGCTGACCATCATCACCAATTCAGCCCTCACTGCGGGCGGCCTGCAGGAGCTGGACGCCCGGGTATTCATCACCGGCGGCCATATGCCCCGCCATTCCCAGGGCTTTGTGGGCAGCTTTGCGGAATCCATGATCCGGAACTTCAACGCCGACATCTGCTTTTTTTCCTGCGGCGCGCTTTCGCTGGACGGTCAGGTTTCGGACGCAGTCAGCGAGGAGACGCCCATACGCCGCGCCATGATGGATCGTTCGCGCAGGCGAATCTTATTATGCGACAGCTCGAAGTTCGGCCGCCAGGCTTGCTTCAACCTCTGCAGGTTGGACGATGTGGACGAATTGATCAGCGACGCGCCGTTTCCCGGGATCGGCAAGGAAAAGCAAAGGCTTTGACCGGGGGCGGATCTTGGTCATGTACTGGCGCGAACCGTAAGCTGAACAGGGAACAGCACATGCTTTTTCAACGTCTTGTCGCCCTCAAGCCGTGAAAGCAGCAGGCTCGCTGCGTATTCGCCGATCTCGCTCATCGGGACGCGCACGGAAGTCAATGGCGGCGTGGTGTATTGCGCGAAGACCAGATCGCAAATTCCGACGACGGCGACATCTTCAGGCACGCGCAGGTGCATATCGGACAGCGTACTGAGCACGACCGCCGCCATATTGTCACTGCCGGCCAGGATGGCCGTTGGGCGGTTTGGGCCACTCATGAGCTGAATCGTCCTCTCCCGGCACATGCGTCTGGACCAATGGCAATCCTGAATCCAGTTTGGATCGATGGCGATGCCCTGCCGCGCCATGACTTCGACGTACGCGCGGCAGCGCGGCTCGGTTTGGATGGTGTCGCCAAAGAACCTGGCGGCGCCGCCGATGTACGCCACATTGGTGTGCCCCTTTTGAAACAGGTGGTGCAGCGCGATGGAAACTGCCTCGTGGTGGTCGTAGGTGACCAGGTCGAAATCGCCCCATATCGGCGTATCGGACACACTCACGATGGTGGGGATTTGCTGAAGCAGCTTTTGCTGAAACGGCTCGTCAAACAGGTTGTAGGAGATAATCAGCAGCGCGTCGAATCCGGCGTTCAGAATCTTTTGCTGAACTTCCTCCTGATCCAGTTGGCTGCCATCGAATATGTTCGATAGAGATTGCCGGTGTCCGGAAAAGAACCGTTGCGCGCCTTCCATCACGGAAAGATAGAACGGGTCCAGAAACTTTTCAAAGTTCACGTTCAATATGCAGCCGATATTGAAGCCGGCCTGATCTTCGGGTTTTTTGTGCGCGCGCGCGATGCGGTCAGGCAGCGCATAGTTCAGCTCCGTCACAGCCTGCCACACTCGCTTGCGCGTGAGCTCGGTGGTCCGGTAGCTGAGGTCGTAATTCATAATGCGCGAAACCGTGGTAATCGAAACGCCAGCCCGTTTTGCTACATCCCGTATGTTTGGCATACACATCCACCTTGCCCACTAATTTCTTTCATTATAAGGCATTTTGCCCGCCGTGTAAATGAAATTATGGGTGGATATATAAATAAAATGCGGGTATGTTGTTGACAAATTGCAAACATAGTAGTATTATCCGGGTAGTGTTTGGCAAACACTCGAACCGTTTCAAAATTGAAAGGGAGGATGACCATGATGAGGAAGCTGGGGTTGTTGTTGACGGTGCTGCTGTTGCTTTCGTCCATTCTGGCAAGCATGGCGTACGGCGACGCGGGAGAGACGACGATTACCTTCTGGGGCTGGCAAGGCGAGCTGGAAAACGCCTGGCTTACCCACCTGATTCCCGATTTCGAAGCCGCGAACCCGGGCATCAAGGTGGACCTGGTGATGATGCCCTGGCAGCAATACTGGCAGAAGGTGCAGACCTCCATGGCCTCCGATACGCTGCCTGACCTGATGACAATGAGCGTAGCGTACTTGGACCTCTATGCCAAGAACGGCGCGCTGATGGACATTTCAAACTACGTGAAGAGCGATATTGATCAATCGAAGTACTACGAATCCGGGCTTGAGACCGTGCGCTACCCCGATACCAAGACTGGCCCGGAATACGCGTTCCCTTGGAACGTGGTTGGCAACTGCCTGTACTATAATAAGACACTCTTTGACGCCGCCGGCGTCGCGCACCCGACCGACGATTGGACATGGGAAGATGTGCGCAACGCAGCCATCAAGCTGACCCAGATCACCGAAAGCCCCGACACCACCACCTACGGTTTCGCCGTAGACAACGGCTACACGGTGATGGACTCCATCATCTATTCCTATGGCGGAGCGATCGTCTCGCCCGACCTGAAGACCTGCGTGATCAATTCCCCCGAGACGAAGAAGGCCGTGCAGTTCATCTATGACCTGATCCACACGGACAAGGTTTCCCCGGCGATCAACCTGTCCACCGACACGATGGCATTCGCCTCCGGCCGCGTGGCGATGGAGATCGGCGGCGCGTGGTCGCTCGAATCGTTCGGCGACACCACCAACTTTGACTGGGACATCGCGAAGATGCCCATCGGCCCGTCGGGCAACCGCTGCATGCGCGCCTGGTCGGACAGCATCGCGATCACGAAGTCCTGCAAGAATCCCGACAAGGCGTGGGATTTCATCAAATTTCTCGTTGGCGAAAAGGGCCAGACCAAGGAGAACCTGTCCGGCACGCGCATCCCGATCCTCCTCAGCGCTTCCACGAGTGACAACTGGCTCAATCCCGGCAGCAAGCCCGAGCACAAGATCAAGCTGCTCGAGGCGCTTCCGGAGAGCAGCCCGTTCGTGTTCCGCGGCGGCTGGGGCGAGTGGAACACCGTGTACGAGAGCGAGATGTTCTCGGCGCTGAGCGGCGAAAAGCCGATTGACCAGGCGCTGGCCGATGCCCAGGTTGGCATCCAGGAAGTTCTCGACAGCAACCAATAGTGCGAATTTCCAATCGGGGTACATAGCCGCGCCGAATCCTTCGCCGCACGTGCGCATAGTACGCGCATCCGCACACAATCTGCTGCGCAAAGGGGCTGCCCGGTCAAGCGCAACCTTGAATCTTCATTCAAATGCGCTAAAGATGATGATCACGACAGCCCCTTTGCGTACGCGTACCATGACCGCACATTTCCGCTCCTCAAAAGATCTCAAGAAGGGCGTGTTTTCCTTGAAAAGAAAGCACTCGCGCGAACGCCGCACGGAGGCGCTTCAAGCATACGTGTTGCTGCTGCCTACGCTGCTGGGCATGGCATTTTTGTCGGTGGGCGCCACCATCGGCGCGATCGCGCTGGGCTTCACCGATTATTCCGTCAAGTGGCCGCCCAACTTTATCGGGCTGAACAATTACCGGCTGTTGTTTACAAACCGAATCTTCCCGACAGTGATTCGAGTCACGTTCACCAGCGCATTGATCAACGTTGTGCCCTGTGTTCTGATCGCGCTATTGCTGGCGCTATTGGTCAACCAGCCCATTCGGGGCGCGCGCTTCTGGCGTGCGGTTTACTTCTGGCCGGTTGTCGGCTCCATGACGGCGATCTCGCTGCTATGGGGATTCCTGCTCAACCCGCAGTTCGGATTGGTCAACTACCTATTGGCCACGCTTGGCGTGAGAGGCCCGGATTGGTTCAGCAGCACGCGCTGGTCCATCGTGGCCATCGGCATCATCTTTGTCTGGAAGAACGTCGGTTACTATATGACCATGCTGCTCGCCGGGTTGCAGGGCATCCCGGAATCGCTGTATGAATCCGCGATGATCGATGGGGCCGGCCCCTTTCGGCGCACGTTTAGCATCACGCTGCCGATGCTGTCCCCCTCGCTGTTTTTTGTGACCATCATGGCGTGCATCGCCTCGTTCCAGGTGTTCGATCCGATCCTTGTCACGGGGCTGAACGGCGGGCCCGCGCATTCGACGACCACGCTGAGCTATTACGTATACCAGAATGCGTTTCAATTCATGAAGATGGGCTTTGCCAGCGCGTGCGCTACCGTGCTGTTCCTGATTATCGCCGCGTTCACGCTGTTGCAATTCAAGCTCCAAGACAAATGGGTCTTTTACGGTTGAGGGGGTGCGCTGATGCAAAGACAGATTCTCTCCGGCAAGCATAGAGCGCTGCGCACCATCGCGCTGAACCTGCCGATGGCATTGATCGGGCTATTGTTCGTGGTCCCTTTTTACTGGCTGGTGATCACGTCGTTCCGGCTCGAGGGCGACATCATGGTCATCCCGCCCAGGTTTCTGCCGTATCCGTCCACGCTGACCAACTACGTGACGCTGCTGAGCAAGTTCAACTTCGGGTTGTACTTCGCGAACAGCTTTATCATCGCCGTGCTGGGCCTCATCGGCCAGACATTCAGCTGTTCGATGGGCGGTTTCGTGTTTGCGCGGCTGAAATTCCCGCTCAAGCGCACGCTGTTTTACCTATTGCTCTCCACCATGATGATTCCCGGGCAGGTGACGCTCATTCCGACATTTGTGATCTTCAACATGCTCAAATTGACCAACACGTTCGTGCCGCTCATCCTGCCCGCGTACCTGGGCGGCGCGTTCGGCGTTTTCCTGTGCAGGCAGTTCTTTCTGACCGTGCCCAACGAGCTGGAGGAGGCGGCGAAGCTCGACGGCAGCGATTCGGTTGGCATCTACTGGCGAATCTTCCTGCCGATCGCCAAGCCCACGCTGGCCACGCTGGCGCTGTTCGCGTTCATGTATCACTGGAACGACCTGCTCGGCCCCGTCATCTACATCACCGACACCTCGAAGCGCACGATCACAGTGGCCCTTGCGATGTTCCAGGACACGCTGCGCGTCAGCCGCGGCACCATCATGGCCGGGGCGCTGCTGTCCATCACGCCGCTGTTGATCGTGTATGTGTTCGCTCAACAGTTCTTCGTCTCGGGCATGATCACATCCGGATTCAAGGAATGAAACGGCAAATACGATCGGAGGTTTTTACGATGGGCGCATCCGCAAGGGCTACGCTGGTTTATCAAGGCCTTTACAGCATGATGCCGCTGAGCGTGGCGGAATCCATGGACGGCGAGGGGGCTCATCTCGCGCTGACGCTGGATGGCCATGAGCACGCGTTGGAAAAGTACGCCTGGTCGGAATTCGTGGAACTCGCACCTGGTCAGCCCGCGGGGCGTCTGTACCTGGGGCGCACGCTGGAGCAGGTGATGCAAAGCGGGCGGGATTTGCTGGGGGAGGCAGTGCTTGCCGCGGGTGAGCCGAGCTATGAGACCGTGAAGGGCATCCTTCCTCCGCTGACTGTGGGCGACTACGCTTTCGTTGGCGGCGCGGCCGGATGGCGCTGCGCGATCCTCGAAGCGAGCGGCGAGTTGCGCACGCAGGATCATCGCAAAACCGAGCATCACCAGTACCTGTTTCGGCCGGTTGAAATCGACGCCGAACTGGGCGCGATTCAGCCCGTGCGCGTGCTATTGGATGGCAAGCTGCCGATCGTGCTGTCCGTGCACAGGGGTGAGGCGCGCACACTTGAACTGATGTACTTTGTCGAGCCAGGCGAACCGGGAGCCGATCCGACGGTGTGGGTGCGCGCGCTGATCTACGACAATGCCGCAAGGAAGCCTCTGGCAGAACGACTGTTGTTTGCCGGCTTTGACACCACGACGGGCGAACGGCTGAATGATGTGAGCGCCGACCTGTTCTGGGATGCGTTCGCAAGCGCGGTGCTCTACTGGGAAAAGTACCTTTCCACATATGCCCACTGCGCGGTCGCTGATCGGGAGCTTCAGCGCGCGCTGTACGCCTGCCTCGGATCGATGGCTGTCACATTTGCGGGCGATCATCCGCACTACGGGCATGAAGGCTATGGCTGGGATGTGCACGACCACTTTCCGCCCTCCGTGCTGACGGCGCTTGAGGCCAGCGCGTCGCTGGGCAACCTGGCGTTTGCGCGCGGAATCCTGGATCATGTGCTCCGCTTCAGCATCGACGAAAGCGGGCGCTTCTATTACCGCCAGGGAGAGCACATGCTAAACGGCGCTTCCGCTTCGGAATACGGCCAACTGTTATGGCTGATTGAGCGCTATGCCGACGTCCTGCTGCCGCACCCCGCATTGGTTGAGCCATACTTCGGAAAACTCACCGCAATCGGCGAGCTGCTGATGAGAAATCGGCAGCCCAGCGAATTGCACAAGGACCTTCGGCTGATCCGCATGTGCGCCGAGGCCGACACCAATGGGCGCATCTACGACTACGTGCAGAATAGCTTATGGGCTGTTCGCGGGCTGCAAGCGCTGTCCGCGCTGCTTGTAAGGCATGGCCAGCGTGGCGGCGACAGGTTCGCGGCGGAGGCCGAAGATCTGCTGCGCGACGCACGGCTCGCCATTGAGCGCGAGAGCGTTGACACCCAGTTCGGGCTGCTGCCGCCATTCCAGCTGGGGTACCCGGCAATACCGCTCAATCTTAGCTCGTGTCTTGCCACCTTTGTGTCCGTAGAACCGGGAGAGTTTGCGCGGTACCGGAGCGAGCATGATTTCAGAAATCCCATAGGAAAAGGGCAAAACTACGTGGAAAACACGTATGCGAATTACCGTTACTATCTGGAGCTGCTGGCCACGCGGCTGCTGACGCCCGAACAGGAGCGCGCAATCCAGAAGATGCGCGAGGAGCTGGGCGGCGAGTTGCTTGGCATGACGCGCTTTCTCGACAGGATGGACGACTGGCCGGCATTCAACTACGCGCGCTACCTGATCGAGACCGACCAAATCGATAAATATTTGCTGCTGATGTTCGCCCACACGCAGTATCACGGCATCCCTCAACTTCAGGTCTACTATGAGCAGGTGAGCGCGGACGGGAAAGTCGTTGCGCCAGACTGCGTACCCTCGCTGCTGATCATGCCGCTGATGGTGTCCTGGATGTTCGCGATGGAGCCGGTTTCGGAGAGCGCCCTGTACTTGCTCCGCGCCGTGCCCAGCGCATGGTACCGCGAAGGATTTTCTGTGGACGGGCTGGAAACGCGTTGGGGCAAGGTCTCGCTGCGCTATGAGACTGGCGCGGAAGCCCGCTTGACAGTTCATCTCCCCACCATCCCAGACGGAATCCCAGTGTACCTGGATGTGCCTGAAAAGGATGCTCTGCTGGACACGCCTGAAGGCGCTCGGTGGGTGAGCGGCAAGCGACTTCTACTGGCGCCCAGGCAGGGGCGCTTGGAACTGCGCTTTCGCAGCGCGGGAACATATCACCGCGAATGAGCGCGGCAATTTTCCAGATCCTCCCCTCTAATCCGGCGCTCTGCGTAAATAAAGCCGGTTTGAAAGGAGAGCGCTTGCTTGCGGCAGGATTACCAAGGGACGATCAACGCTTGCTACCTGGGCTACATCACCCAGGCGATCGTCGTCAACCTCGCGCCGCTGCTATTCGTTACGTTCCAGCGGGAATTCTCAATCTCGCTGGAGCGCATCGGGCTTCTGGTCTCGGTCAACTTCGGCGTGCAGATCTTCACGGATCTGGCCGCGGCGCCCTGGATCGACCGCACAGGCCACCGCGCGCCCGTTGTTCTGGCGCACGCACTGGCATCCATCGGGCTGCTTTTGATGGGCCTCCTGCCGCGCATGCTGCCTGACGCTTATCTGGGGCTTTGTATCGCAACGGTTGTCATGGCCGTCGGCGGCGGGCTGATCGAGGTGTTGATCAGCCCGATCGTTGAGTCTTGTCCGCACGAGCACAAGGCCTCGCAAATGAGCCTGTTGCACTCGTTCTATTGCTGGGGGCAGGTGCTGGTGGTTGCGGCTTCGACCGCCTATCTGGTGACGGCAGGGGAGCGCGATTGGATCTACCTACCCATGATCTGGGCGCTGATCCCATCGGTTAACTGCTTCTTTTTTGCCCGTGTGCCGCTGATGAAATTGGTCGATGAGCATGAACGCACACCGCTAAGCAAGCTGTTTTCGACAGGCGTATTCTATGCACTGCTGTTGATGATGGTTGCCTCGGGCGCTGCGGAACTCGCCGTGGCGCAGTGGGCGTCGCTGTTTGCGGAGGAAGGCCTTGGCGTATCCAAGGCCATCGGCAATCTGCTCGGGCCCTGTGCATTCGCGATGCTGATGGGGCTTGCGCGGCTGTTCTATGGCGTCAAGGGATCCAGAATCAATTTGAACATGGCGCTGTCTGCCAGCGCGGTTCTGTGCGTAGCCAGCTACCTTGTCGCGGTGTTCGCGCCTTGGCCGCTGGTCTCTTTGATTGCGTGTGCAGTCACAGGGCTATCCGTCGCGATGATGTGGCCGGGCACGCTCAGCCTTTCGTCGCGCACATACCCCACCGGCGGATCGGCCATGTTCGCGATGCTTGCGCTCGCCGGCGACGTCGGCGGCACTGTCGGGCCCGGGTTGGTGGGCATACTGTCCGCGCGCGTGGTGAACGGCTCGCTCAGCGGTATGCTGCCTTGGTTTCCCGGCGAAGGCGTCGTGGAGGCCGGGCTCAAGACGGGGCTGCTGTTGTCCATCGTATTTCCGCTATCGCTGCTGTTCTTTGTATACTGGCTGCAGAAAAAGCGCGGCGCAGGGGACATCTAAACCCTTTTGCCTACCTCGCCGTGTCAAGTGACCGGCCGGGTGGAATCGCCCAAAACGAACTGGCACTCGATCACGGAGCTCTCCGCTTCCTGGCGGGTTTCGATCATCTGCATCAGCGTGCTGGCCGCGCGCTCGCCCATCTCCCGGAGCGGCAGCGTGGCCGTGGTCAGCCTGAGCGAACTCACGCGGGCGTCGGGCAGGTTGTCCATGCCGGTGACCGACATGCCCTCCGGGATGGAAACGCCGTTTCGAAGCAGCGTGGCCTCCAAAAACTGGGCGTAGGAATCGCTGAAGCAGACGATGGCCGTGCATTCCAGCAGGCTGTCCCGGTAGGCGTTGAACAGGTTGTCGAAGATGAAGCGCCGGTCGTTGAAGGACAGGAACATTACGCGCCGGTCGCTGTATTCCAGGCCATTTGCGTGCAGCCCGTCCATGTAGCCCTGGTAGCGCATCAGCCCCTGATACTGCTCCCCGGCAAAGATGCCGCCGATGTTCCGGTGCCCGAGGGAGACCAGATGGTCCACCATGCCGTGCATCACAGCCCGGTCGTTCGCCACCACGTGGGCGGCGCGAACGTTCATATGGTAACCGTTGGTGAACACCATCGGCACCCGCATCGCCTCAAACCGCTGAAACAGATCCATGTTGAAGGTGGGCATGCTGGTGCCGACGCCCTCGATGATCAGCCCATCCAATGGCCTTTCAATCAGTTCCGTCAGCACGCTCCGCTCGGTGGCGATGGAGTCGGTGACGAAGCGCGCGAGCACCTCGTACCCGCCCGCCTCCAGCGCCTGCGTCGCGGCCTGCCTCAGCGCCTGCATATCAAAGTAGGCGGGATCGTAGCTGACCAGCGCCACCCGGTCGTGCCGCCGCCCGCGGTAGACGGGCTTTTTCTCCACCGCGTAGCTGCGCCGCCCCTGCCGCCGCTCAATCAGCCCTTCGCGCTCGAGGCGGGACAGCGCGTGGCGCACAGTGGCGCGGGACAATTGAAACATCTCCGACAGGCGGCTCTCCGACTCAACGGGCCTGTCCCCCGAGTACACCCCCCGCGCGATGTTTTCACGCAGGTAGTCCTCAATCGCCTGATATTTGTAAGCTTCGTCGTGGCTTGGCATGCGCTGACCTCCAAATTCCTATGGTATCTATTATAAACCGCGCCGCGTTTCAGTGTCAATTCCATCTTGTCTAAACATGTTCGTCCAGAAATATTTGAGGTTCTCACTTCGTCGAAATCTATCCGGCGCATAAGTAAATTATTTATTGACAACTCCGTGTATTAGTGCTAATCTGGTTCCGGTATTGTAAACTCACTGTTCGCACATGTTTAGACAAGTTGAGGAGGGCTTTTCATGAGGAAACTGCTCGCACTGCTGCTCGCGCTGCTCTTCGTCGCATCGGCCGCGCCCCTTGCCTCGGCGGATCAGACCACGGTGCTGACGGTCGGCGGATGGCCGGCCGGTGACACGGCGTTCAAGGCCATCATCCCCGGCTTCGAGGCCGCGCACCCGGGCGTCAAGGTGGAACTTGTGTTCATGTCGACCGCCGACCACCATCAGCAGCTGGCCACCGCCATCGCGGCGGGCTCCGGCGCGTCCGACGTGGTCATGCTGGAGCAGGCTTGGGTTGGCCGCTTCAAGGATGGCGAAGGCTTCGAGAACCTGCTTGCCGCGCCCTACAACGCCGGCGAGCTCAAGGACCAGTTCGTCGAGTACAAGTGGAACCTGGCCTGCTCGGTGGACAAGCAGCGCATGATCGGCCTGGTGTGGGACATCGGCCCGGCGACGCTCTTCTACCGCCGCGATATCTTTGATGAAGTGGGCCTGCCCTCCGACCCCGCTGAAGTGGACAAGCTCTTCTCCACCTGGGACGGCTTCCTCCAGGCGGCCGAGAAGGTCTACATCCCCGGCAAGCGCTGGCTGGTGCCCTCCGCTTCCTACCTCTATGAGTGGAGCTGGATGAACCGCGACTTCTACAACGACAAGCTGGAGCTCAACGTGGAAAAACCCGGCGCGCTGGAAGCGCTGAACGCCGCCATCACCATGCGCCAGAAGGGTCTGGACGCGCAGATTGACGACATGTGGAGCAACGAGGCCAACGCGGCCTTCGGCTCCGGCGCCATCGCCTGCGTCGCGGCGGGCTGCTGGTACGGCGGCTTCCTCAAGAGCTGGATCGCGCCCGACGCGGCCGGCAAGTGGGGCGTGGCGCATCTGCCCGCGGGCATTTCCACCTCCAACTGGGGCGGCAGCTACCTGGCCATCCCGTCGCAGTCACCGCACAAGGATCTGGCGTGGGAGTTCATCAAGTACGCCTGCGCCAACGCCGACAGCCAGAACGCCATGTTCCAGGCGGTGGACTACTTCCCCGGCTTCACCCCCGCGTGGGATTCCGACATCTACTCCGCGGAAGACCCCTACTTCGCCGGCCAGAAGACCCGCGAGCTGTGGGTGGAGATCGCCAAGAACACCCAGCCCACCTTCGCGACGCTGATGGATCAGGCGGCCGAGGCGGCCATGCAGACCGCCGTCCGGAGCGGCCTCAACGAAAACAAGACCGCGGAAGAAATCATCGCCGACATGAAGTCTCGCATCGAAAACGATACCCGCGACGATTATGAGAAGATGCAGGAACTGATGGAGGACGCAGGCCTTCTGTGATGAAAGAACGTTTGGAATTGGCATAGCCAGTATTCTAAAGCAGGGCCGCCCCGCGCCCGCGGGGCGGCCCCATCCACAACCGGAAGGCGGTGGGCCCCATGACGGGGAAAGTTCAGACAAGAAAAATGCTCTGGCGCGAGATCAGGTCAAATCGCGTGGCCTATGTGTACATCGCGCCGTTTTTCATATTGTTTGCCATCTTCGGCCTGTTTCCGATCCTGAGCGGCCTGTACATCAGCTTTTTCCGCTGGGACGGCGTGGGCGCGATGAAATGGAAAGGCATTGACAACTACGCCCGCCTGTTCACCGACCCGATGTTCCTTCTGTCCATGAAGAACACGCTGATCATCGGCGTGATCGCCCACATCCCGATCCTGTTCGGCGGCCTGATCCTGGCCTACATCCTGAACGGCAAATTTGTAAAGCTCCAGAACGTGTTCAAGACGGTCTACTTCCTGCCGATGGTCACCAGCGCCGTGGCCGTGACCATCGTATTCCAGGTACTGTTCGGCTACAATTTCGGCCTCATCAACTATTTTCTCTCGTTGCTGGGCCTGACGCCCATCAACTGGCTGGGCGGCGCGGGCGAATACGTCAAGGCGGCGATCATCATCATGTTCAGCTGGAAGTGGATCGGCTGGAACATGGTGATCTACCTGGCGGGCATGCAGGGCATCTCGGAGGACATCTATGAGGCGGCCACCATCGACGGCGCGTCCGCACCACAAACCTTCTTCAGGATCACGCTGCCGCTTTTGAAACCCATCATCCTGTTCACGCTGATCCAGTCCACCATTGGCACGGTCAACCTGTTTACAGAGCCGTATGTTCTGACCAACAGCCTGACCGGCGGCACCAACAACATGGGTCTCACCATGATGATGTACCTTCTGAACAAGGCGCCCAAGGGCAACAACATCTACGGCCTTGCGTCGGCGGCGGCCTACGTGATCACGGTGCTGGTCATCCTCATTTCGCTTTTGTTCCAGCGCCTCCTGGGCGACCGGGACTTGACGAAGGAGGTGCGCAGCCGGTGAACGGATGGATCTACCTTATCCTGATCGTGCTGGCGGCGCTTGGGCTGTGGCTGGGCGGCAGGAAATCCCGCGCGGTGACGAAGATCTCCCTCTATCTGATCCTCTTGGTGGTGGCTTTGGCGATGGTGCTGCCGTTCTACTGGATGTTCGTACTCAGTAGCCGCTTCACGCCCGAGATCTACTCCTTCCCGCCGCCGTTCACGTTCGGAAGCGCGCTTTCGGACAACTTCGCCTTCATGAACGCGAACGTCAATATCCTGCGGCACTTTCTGAACTCGCTGTTTGTTGCCGGCATGAACACGGCGTTGGTGCTTTTGTTCTGCTCGATGGGCGGCTACGCTTTTGCCATCTACCGCTTCCCCGGAAGGAAGGCGCTGTTCTCGATCCTCTTGGGTACGATGATGGTGCCGCAGCTGGCGGGCATCGTGCCCTGGTTCTTCCTGATCTCGAAGCTCGGCTGGCTCAATAACTACGCCGCGCTGATCATCCCCGGCTGCGCCAACGCCTTTGGAATCTACTGGATGCGGCAGTACTGCGTGAACAACGTGCCTTCTTCGCTGATGGAGGCGGCCAAGATCGACGGCTGCAGCGAGTGGCTGATCTTCTTCCGCGTGATCGCGCCGGTGCTGCTGCCCGCCTTCGCGGCGCTTGGCATCATGCAGTTCGTGAACGTCTGGAACGACTTCATGATCCCAATGCTGGTCCTCCGGGAAAACGACCTGTTCACGTTGCCGCTGATGCTCAGCTACATGCGCGGCGACCCAAGCCGCGGCGCCAACGTGGGCGCGCTGATGCTGGCGAGCGCCCTCTCGGTATTGCCGCTGCTCGTCGCGTTCCTGTGCGCGTCGAAGTTCTTCATGAGCGGCCTGACGGCGGGCGCCGTCAAAGAGTAAAACAACGAAAAATGAGGAGACAGTTTATGTTGAAGGACAAGTCCATGAAACTGGATCATCTGGCGCTGGGCGTTTGCTACTATCCGGAGCACTGGGACGAATCGTTGTGGGAATCGGACCTTGACCGCATGCTGGCCATCGGCATCGAGACGGTGAGGGTATTTGAGTTCGCGTGGAGCGTGGTGGAAAAGGAGGAGGGGCGGTTCGACTTCTCGCTGTTTGACCGGTTCCTCTCCCTCGCGGAAAAGAAGGGCATGAAGGTCATCCTGTGCACCCCCACCGCCACGCCGCCCGCGTGGCTGACCAGCGCCCACCCGGAGGTTTTAAACGCCGCGATGGACGGCACCCTGATGCACCACGGCCACCGGCGGCACTACAACTACAATTCCGAAGTGTACCGCGAGTACACCCGCAGGATCGTGACCAAACTGGCCGAGCGCTATGGTTCCCACCCGGCGGTCGTCGGCTGGCAGATCGACAACGAGATCAACTGCGAAGTGAACGTGTTCTATTCGGACGCCGACCGGGCGGCCTTCCGGCAATACCTGAAGGACCATTTCAAGACGCTGGACGCCTTGAACGACGCCGTCGGCGCACGCTTCTGGAACCAGACCTACACCGACTGGGCGCAGGTGGATTTGGAAAGGCCCACGCTGCACGGTCACGGCAACCCGCACATGGCGCTGCTCGAAAAGCGGTTCTTCTCCCGCAGCGCGATTTCCTACGTCAAGCTGCAGGCGGACATCCTGCGTGAATATTCGGGCGACCGCTTCGTCACCACCAACGGCATCTTTGGTCACCTGGATACCGCCGAAATGACCCAGACGGCGCTGGACTTCATCACCTACGACAGCTACCCGAATTTTGCCTACGGCGTGGAAAAGGGCATGGGCGGCATGGCGGGCTCGCTGGGCGACCGGTTCTGGAGCTACAACCTGACAAACGCCCGCAGCCATTCTGCCAATTTCGGCGTGATGGAGCAGCAGTCGGGCGCCAACGGCTGGGATTTCCGGATGATGGCCCCGATGCCCAAGCCCGGCCAGATGGCGCTCTGGGCGATGCAATCCTTCGCCCACGGCGCGGATTTTGTGAGCTTCTTCCGCTGGCGCACCTGCGGCTTCGGCACCGAAATCTACTGGCACGGCATCAACGACTATTCCAACGCGGAGAACCGCCGCGTGCGGGAGGTCGCCTCGCTGCATGAGCTGCTGAAACCCTTAGCCAAAGCCGCGGGCAGCCGCGTGGCGGCCAAAGTGGCGCTTGCCTCTGACTACCTGAACGAGTGGGATGGCGAGCGCGACCTGTGGCACGGCCCGATGGACCGGGAATCCCGAAGGGCGATCTTCGCCGCCGCGCAAAAGCTGCATACCGGCCTGGACTTCGTGCACCTGCGCTTTACGAACACCCACCAAACGGAGTTGCACGAGCTGTCCCGCTACGCGCTTATCTTCTACCCGCACCCGGCGATTCTGACAGAAGAAGCGGCAACGCTGCTGGAGAATTATGTCAGGGGTGGCGGCATTCTGGTGATGGGCGCGCGCACCGGTTACAAGGACGAATACGGCCGCTGCCCGATGATCCCCATGCCCGGCTACGCCCGGTCGCTTTGCGGAGCGGAAGTGGTGGACTACACCTTCGCCCGGCCCGAGGAAGCGCCGGTGACCATCGACTGGAACGGCGAACGGCTGAACGCACCCACCTTCCACGATGTCCTGAAGCCGGTGGAGGGCGGCGAGGCGCTGGCCCGGTTTGTGGGCGGCTACTTCGACGGCGAACCCGCGCTGATCAAAAAGAGCTACCCCAGCGGCGGCGCGGCCTACTACCTGGGCAGTGGCTTCTCCGAGGACGGCGCGGTGCTGCTCCTCAAAAAGCTGGGCTTCGGGGAGCCTTACGGCGAACTCCTCTCCTGCCCCGAGGCCGTGGAGCTTTCCGTCCGCGAAAAGGGCGGCGAGCGCTGGCTGTTCCTGCTCAACTACGCCGCGCAGCCACAGCAAGTGGAATTCCTGAAGCCCCTTGTAAGCGCAATCACCTCCGAAATCCTCTGCGGTGCCGTCACGATGCCCGCCTACGGCACGCTGGTGCTGAAAGGATAATCCCTCTCGCCCTCGCGGACAGTTCCGTATAAAAATGCCCAAAGGGGCTGTCGTGCTAAGGAGAAAAAAAGCGAGAGGATGCGTGAGCGTTCTCCCGTTTTTTGTTGTATGATAGTTTTGTGACAGTACATCAACAACAAGGACAGGATACACCAAATCAGCGGCCAATGCAAGTGGCCATGCCGCTGGATGTGGGGATCGGGATCGGGGCGGAGGACTCGGTGCGGCTGCTGCTCGAAATCACGGAAGGGATGGATTTCGAAGGAATCACTGACTTCCTCACAGAAGTTGTCCTTACAGAAAATCCTGAACACCGCCCGACCACAACCACCCCTACGAGATGTACCTGGCGCTCAACGACGTCGAGCGCCGGCGTACAAAGGTCAGAACCCTTCGGATAAATAGCTTCATCGAGCGATTCAACTGCACGGTTCCGGACGAGTTCTTCCGGGTCGCCTTCCGCAACAACTTCTACGAAAGCGTGGAGGCACTTCAGGCTGATCTGGACCAATGGCTTGAGCACTACAACAAGGAGCGCCCTCACAAAGGCTACAAAAAAGCGGGTAGCGATGCCCCGGTACTACTTGAGCTTCTGGAAGAAGCATTCGACCAAGTGGCGCTCCTTGTAAAGGTGCCAGTCGCAGGGCCAGGGCTTCTCGTTCGCCTTGGGCGGGATGCAGTAATCCGCACCTGCCGCGGTAATGAAGCCTCGGATCGCCTTCGAACCGTAAGCCTTATCTGCCAGCACGGCCGTTCCTTCCAGCGGCACGGCAGACAGGGATGCTTCTGCCTCCCTGGAATCGTGGAAGTTGCCTGCCGACAGGTGAATGTGGATCGGATTCCCAAGGCCATCGACTATCGCGTGGATTTTCGTCGTCTTCCCACCCCGGCTGACTCCGATGTGCTGGCGCACTTCCCAGTCTACCGCCCCTTTTTTGCCCCCGCGCTGTGCTGGTATGCGTCAATGCTGGTGCTGTCCAGGCTTATGTCCTCCAGATCCGCTCCCTCGCCCAGTTCTTCCAGGATCTTCGCAAACAACCCGGACTTCTGCCACTGCGTGAAGTGGTCGTACACCGTGCTCTTGGCTCCATACCGCTCCGGCAGGTCGGCCCACGGCGCGCCCGTCCGCACGACCCACAGAATTCCGTTGAGCATCTGCCGGTCATCGCTCCTCAGCCTGCCCAGTTGTCCGTCCTGCCGCTCCGGAAAGTACGCCTTCAGCCGCTCCCACTCCGAGTCCGTGATCTCGTACCGCCTACGCGTTGTCATGCCGCTTCACCTCGCCGTATTATTCGGCATGACACCGCAAAAATCCTTTTGGTTATAAATATTCATTAATCAAAATATTTATAACTTGTCAGATAAGCCCTAGGCAGAAATCATAAAAACGCCATCCGTTGCAGACAATGCCTCTTCCGCGCGTGAAAGCCGCGGCTCGCCGTCCCTGCTTTGGAGATCCCGGGCGCTGCGGTTCGCGGTCAGGATGCGCTGTTTCTGCAGGCAATGCCTCTTTCGCACGTGAAAGCCGCAGCGCGCCGTCCCCGCTTTGGGGATCCCGGGCGCTGCGATTCGCGGTCGCGGCAGCTGTTTCTGCAGACAATGCCTCTTTCGCGCCTGAAAGCCGCGCCTCGTCACCCCCGCTTTGGGATCGCGGGCGCTGCGATTCGCGATCGCACGCGCTGTTTGCGCGGCGCCGGCATAAAATACATCGGGGTTATCCGCCCAATTCCGGTAATTTGGAGGAAACAGCATGAGCTTTTATTTGAACGGCAACCGAAACCAAGCCTCGGCAAACAATCATCCCAACTCCGCCCTGCCCTTCTGCTGCATCCCGGACAACGGCGCGGTGGCCGGCGTCTCGCGCCCGATCAAAATGCGGAACAGGGGCGCCGCGGGCCCTGCCGGTCCGATGGGCCCTGCCGGTCCGATGGGTCCTGCCGGTCCGATGGGCCCCGCCGGCGCGATGGGTCCTGCCGGCGCGATGGGCCCTGCCGGTCCGATGGGCCCCGCCGGCGCGATGGGTCCTGTCGGCGCGATGGGCCCTGCCGGTCCGATGGGCCCCGCCGGCGCGATGGGCCCCGCCGGCGCGATGGGCCCCGCCGGCGCGGTGGGTCCTGCCGGCGCGATGGGCCCTGCGGGTGCGATGGGCCCCGCGAGCGCGGTCGGCCCCGCGGGTCCGAAGGGCCTCGCGGGTGCGGCCGGCCCCGCCGGCGCGGTTGGCCCGACCGGTCCGATGGGCCCCGCGGGTCCGATGGGCCCTGCCGGACCGACCGGCCCGATGGGCCCTGCCGGGACGTCGGTAGGCGGCGTCAGCAAAAAATACTGATCTCCTCGCGCCGAAGGCCCGCCAGTGCGCTGGCGGGCCTCAGAGCGTTGAAAAACCCCGAGGGTTTTTTTGGGCGCAAAGGAAGAAGTTCCGCGTGCGCCTGAAATTCTGAGGATTTTCCGGGAGCGAATTATCAAGTCAAGTGCAACAGTGAACGGCGCACCGAAGGAAGAAACGCGTTCCCGGCGCACAGGTCGCCGGGAACGAATTGAAAGCACGACGAGGTTTTGAAGGCCCGCCAGCGCGCTGGCGGGCCTTCGCAATACCTATGGATGCGCATGGGCCTAGGCCGCTGCGTTCACAAAAGCCCGGCGCGCTGCCGGACGCCGGGATGTGCGCGCCAAAACCAGGCGGCCCCCGCCGGATCCTTTTCCGGCGGGGGCGCGCTTGCTCAAAGCTCCAAAGTAGTGATGTCCACACAAAGGCCGGTTCGGGGATTGAACCAGCAGCGGCGCACCGGGTCCCAGCACAGGCAGAACGGACGGGGGCGGAACATGTCGCCCCAGGTCTTGCCAAAGCACCAGGGATCATGACAGCACGGGCCGTCGCACCGCTCGTCGCCTACAAACCAGTCGTCCATATTACAGTCCCATTCCCGCATGATATCCTCTCCTTTTATCGGGGATCCATATATACTATGCCGGAGCGGACGCCCCGCGAATCCGCGCGAACGGGGGCTCGCCCCCAGCATGCGCGGCGCCCCGCAGGCGCATCGCTTGCGGGGCGCGGACTTGGGCCCTTCAGCAGGGAACCCAGACGGTGACCCAACAGCATCGGCACGGATCCCAAACGCTGCAAAGGCACATGCAACAATCGTCCCACCACCAGTCCCGGCGGCGACAGCATGGATCGGGCCTGGGCCTGCAGTTATGGCAGCACATGAGCATCCTCTCCTTTAGGGTAATATGGGTGGCGTCATCCCATCGTATGCCGCGCCGCACTTTCGGGTTCTTTCGCCAGGTTTCGCGGCGGGAAATCCCTTGACAACCGCCCGCCTGCGGAATATGCTGGCCTTGCCGCTCCCTTTGGACGGCTCACAGCGACCTGGAGGAGGACAGCATGAAGATCGGCATCATCGTATTTTCGCGCACCGGGAACACGCTCGCCGTCGCGGAGAAGATTCTGGACGCCTGCCGGAAGAACGGGCACGAGGCGGCCCTCCTGCGCATCCGCGCCGAACACGAGGAACCCGGCGGCAAGTTTCCGCTTAAGCTGACCGAATTGCCCGACCCGAGCGCCTTCGACGCCGTGCTGTTCGGCGCGGCGGTCGAGGCGTTTTCGCTCTCTCAGGTGCTGAAGGCCTACCTGGAGCAGCTCCCCGCGCTCAGGGGCAAGCGGGCCGGGTGCTTCGTCACGCAGCAACTCGCCAAGCCGTGGCTGGGTGGCAACCGGGCCATCCGGCAAATGCGCGCGCTGTGCCTGGAGAAGGGGATGGACGTAAAGGCCACCGGCATCGTCAACTGGTCCAATAAGGCGCGCGATGCGCAGATCGCGGATGTCGCGGCCCGGCTCGGGAAGATCTGAAGCATAGCGCCATCAAAAGCGCCCCGCCCATCGCTTGGATGGGCGGGGCTCGGGGGCCGCTATTCACTCCGCCTTGGCGGAGAGCGTGACCTCGATGTTGCCGCGGGTGGCGTTGGAGTAGGGGCAGACTTGGTGCGCCTCGGCGACCAGCTTTTCGGCGGCGTCCTGCTCGACGCCCCGGAACACCACGCGGATGTCCACCGCCAGATGGAATCCGCCCGCGCCATTGGAACCGATCCCCGCCGTCACCTGAACCTCCGGGGCGGGCAGGTTCAGCTTGTGGGCGCGGAACACGTGCTGCAGCGCGCTGCCAAAGCACGCCGCGTAGCCCGCCGCGAACAGCTGCTCCGGATTGAAGCCGACGCCCTTGCTGCCGCCCATCTCCGGGGGCAGCGCCATCTCGAAGTGGATCGGGGTCTTTTCCACGTGCACCCTTCCGTCGCGTCCGCCGACGGATACCGCCTTGGCCTTGTACAGGATTTCCATTTATCTCAACTCCTTGAAGCGCATTGTCCTATCCAATACCTATCCAAAAACCGGGGAGCCGAAACGCGTTGCCCCGCGGGCGCGGTTATGCTACAATGAGCGCAACCACCGGGAGGCGCGGAGGAGGTTTGAATGTGGAGAACATTTCCCACTTCGAGGAAGCCTTGCGGGCGATGGAAACGCTGTACGGCCAGGACGTGCCGATGACCCTGGCCACCGTGGACGGCGACGCGCCAAACGCCCGCGTGATCGACGTGTACTTTGATCGCGGCGCGTTCTACGCCGTCACCCACCTGAAGAGCCATAAGATGCTGGAGATCGCCAAGAACCCCAACGTGGCGCTGAACCACAATCTGTTCGTGGCCCGGGGCCGGGCGCAAAACCTGGGCCATCCGCTGGACGCGGGCAACGAGGCGCTGCACGCGGAGCTTCGGCGGGCGTTTTGCAAGTTCTACGCCCGCCACGTGGACGAGGGCGACCCCGGCACCTGCATCCTGCGGATCGATCCCTATTGGGCGCTGGTGTTCGCGGATGACGAGAAGTACGTGGTGGATTTCAAGGAAGGGACGGCCACGCGGCAGCACTTCGTGCAGGACATCATCCTGTAGGACGGCGACCATCCGAGAGGAGAGAGCTTTATGTCCGGCTGGAAGGACGCGCTCAGGGCCGACCCGACGGCGTGGCTGCTGGAGGAGGACGACCCGAGCGTGCGCTATTTCGCGCTCCGGGATCTTCTGGACCTGCCCGCGGGCGACCCGGAGGTGGAACGCGCGCGCCGGGCGATCATGGAGCGGGGCGCGGCGGCGGAGATCCTAAAGAAACAGCGGGAAAGCGCATACATTGAGCGCTGCCCCCGCTACTACACCGACAAGTACACCGGCCTGGTCTGGTCGCTGATCGCGCTGGCGGAGGCGGGCGCGACCTTGAACGACGAGATCCTAAGCCAATGCGAGTACCTGCTGGAGAACGCGCAGGACCCAATGGGCGGGTTTTCGATGCACCGGGCAAAGGCGGGCGGCGGACTGCCCTCGGAGGTCATCCCCTGCCTGACGGGAAACCTGGTGTTCGCCTTCCTGCGGCTGGGGCTGGGGGCGGACCCGAGGGTGCAAAAGGGCGTGGACTGGCTCGTCCGCTTCATGCGGCTGAACGACGGGATCGAACTAACGCCGCAGGACGCGCCCTACGGCCATTACGAGATGTGCTGGGGCCGCCACACCTGCCTGATGGGCGCGGCCAAGGCGCTGAAGGCGTTCGCCGAAATCCCGGCCGGGGCGCGAACCGGCGAGGTGGACGGCGCGATCGCCCGGTGCGCGGAATTCATACTGATCCACCGCGTCTACAAGCGCAGCCACGACGTAAGCCGGGTCTCAAAGCCCGGCTGGACGAAGTTCGGCTTCCCGCTGATGTACCAGACCGACGCGCTGGAGCTCTTCGACGTGCTGACGGCGCTGGGCATCCGGGACGAGCGCATGGAGGACGCGGCGCTTTTGGTGCGGGGTAAGCAGCGGCCGGACGGGCGCTGGATTTCCGAGAACAGCTACGGTGACCGCATGCTGATCCCATTTGACGAAAAGGGCGCGCCCGGCAAGTGGGTGACGCTCCGGGCGATGCGTGCGCTGAAGCGATACGGCTGAATCAATCTTGCGGTTGAGCCTCCTCCAGCTTGACCTGCGCGGCTTCGACGGCGCTCGATGGGGCTTCCTCCGGCTTAATCTGCGCGGCTTCGGCGGCGGCGGGCTGGGCTATTTCGGAATCGCCCTTCGCCTTGGCCGTCTTGATAGGCGCGCTCTCTGCCTGCGCCGGAATCTTTTGGAAGGCATCCGTCAGGAAAAAGCCGGCGAGGACGACCCAGAGGTACAGGCCGTCGTCGAACCGGACGATTTGGGTCAGGACAGCATTGTTTCCAACGAAGTCGATGTTCGCCGTGACGAGGCCCGTTGCCTGCTCCAGCTTCATCACCAGGCTCATCAAAAGCAGCACCGCGCCCAGCGCGAACTCCGGCCACAGGACGCGCCGCCCGGCCCCGGCGGTTCTGAGCCGTTCCAGCCCGGCGAGAAATGCGCCCAGGAAAAAATAGCAGAGGAACAGCAGCGCGCTCAGCGCATACCCGTACCAGATATTGCCCGAACCGGCCTGGGCAAGGGATTGCGCCAGAAGGTTGATGGGAAACGGCGCCAGCACCCCGACGATGACGGCCACGATCCATTTTTTCATAAAAAATCTCACCCGTTCATGGCATTCCGACGCATACTACGCGCCTTGGCCCTCAGCCGTCCGCCTCGCGGGCGATTTTTCGATGGAATGGGCCGGGAAACAGCCGCCAAGGGCCTGTCAACCCGGCTTCTTTTCCCGAAGCGACCCTTCGGGATACGCCTTCGGCGTGAAATGCAGCGCTACGGTCGAGCGGAAGGCGATACAGCGGCGCAACATTCCAATCCATTGGAATGTTGCGGTCGCGAAGCGACTTGGTTTCCCGCAGGAAACCAACCTTCCTGCGCAAAAGGGCCGCCGCGACGACGTAAGAATGTTTTGGATTGGTACTTTACCACCCGTCGCCCGGAAACGACCGGCTGTGCCGGAAGTGTGGACGGCGCGGGCGCGGGCGGTCTATAATGGACGCAGCGGGAGGGGGATGCTGATGCAGATCGAGATCGTGCTGGACGTGGGCTGCCAAGAGCCCCGGCTGGTGCTCTACGCCCAGGAGATGACCGGAGAGCTTGCGGAATTGATCGGCCGGCTGTCCCAAGAGGGCGCGCGGCAGATTGCCGCCTACGACGGCGACCGGGTGGAACTCATCCAGCCGGAGGGCGTGGTGCGCGTCTACGCCGAGCGCCAAAAGGTGTACCTGGAGACCGACCGTGCCCGCTTCACGCTGCGCGCCCGGCTGTACGAGGTGGAGGCGCGGCTGGACAAGCGGCAGTTCGCCCGCATCTCGGTGGGCGAGATCGTGAACCTGCGAAAAGTCACAAGCCTCGATTTGAGCGCCGCCGGGACCATCCAGGTGCGGCTGTCGAATGGCGCCACCACCTGGGTCTCCCGGCGGCACATGGCGGACCTGAAAAAGACATTGGGGATGAGGTGAGCAGGATGGGAAAGAAAGTGCTCGCGCGCCTTTTGCTGGGCTTTCCGCTGGGCGTTTTCCTGGGCTACACGATCACCGTCGCGATCTCGCTGATCGAAGGCGGCGGGGAGTACCTGCCGGTGGCCGCCAAGCTTTCGCGGGAGATGGGTTCGGAACTGAACGCGGTGCTGCTGCAGTACCTGCTGTCGGGGGTACTGGGCGCGGCGGCGGCGGCGGGCTCCGCGGTGTGGGAGATGGAAAAGTGGAGCGTCACCCGGATGACCGTCACCCACTTCCTGATCCTGTCGCTGTCGATGCTGCCCATCGCCTGGTTCAGCCGCTGGATGGAGCACAGCGCCGCGGGGTTCTTCCGCTACTTCGCACTCTTCGTGGGCATTTACGCGGTGATCTGGCTGGCCATGTACCTGCCGCTCAAGCGCAGCGTGGCCCGCGTCGCCCGCAAGATGAAGCCGGGCGGAACCTGAAGCCCGCGTTTTCCCCTGATTTTGCCGGAAATCTTGCGCGGGCGCGGCGCTTTGTGCTACACTATCATGGGGTGGTAGAAGTGATGATCGCAGTCTTCGGCGAGAGCTGCACCGGCAAGTCCACGCTGGCCGCCGCGCTGAGAAAGAAAATCCCGATTGCGGTCTATTCCGGCAAGGATTACCTGCAGCTGGATAAGAGCGAGCCGGAGGCGGAGCGCATATTCTCGCAGTATTTGCAGGAGCGGGTCCGAGGCAAGGGCACCGCCCTCTGGGCCATCGGCGAGCGGGCGCAGCTCCGCCTGGTGCCGGACGGCGCGTTCCGGGTGCGGCTGACGGCGGATCTGCCCCTCATTAAGGCGCGCTTCACCGCCCGGTTGGGGGGCGTGCTGCCGCCGGCGGTGGCCATCATGCTGGACCGGAAGCACGGCGCCTTCGACGCCGAGCCCTGCGAGCTGGCCATCCACAACCTGAGCGAAATCAACCTGGACGAGGCGGTGCAGACCATCCTCGGCCACCTGCGGGAGGATTGAACATGGACTTTTACGGGGCGCTTCTGGCCCGCAGAACCGTGCGGGATTTTGAGGATAAGCCCATTCCGCCGGACGCGCTGGAGCGGATCGTGAACGCGGGGCTGCGCGCGCCCAGCAACAACCACATGCGCGAGTGGGAATTCATCGTGTTAAGCGACAAGGCGGAGCGGCTCAAGGCCATCCAGATGGTGCGGGACGACCTGGGCGAGGCGGAATCCACCGCCATCATCGACGCCTGGGGGCTGACCGACGAGGGGCAGCGGCGGATGTACCTGGACGCCATCCCCAAGCAGCACCGGATGCTGCTGACCGCGGGCAGCCTGATACTGCCTCTCTTCAAGCAGGATGGGCCGCTCCTGAAGCCGGACTCGCTGTCCTCGCTGAACAATTTCGCGTCGATGTGGTGCTGCATCGAGAACATGCTGCTGGCCGCCGCCGCGGAGGGGGTCTACGGCGTCACGCGCATCCCGTTCGATCTGGAGATCGTCCACCTGAAGAAGACGCTGGGCGTGCCCGACGGCTACGAGATCGCCTGCTACCTGGCGCTGGGCTACCCCGCCAAGGACCGGCCCGCCCTCCGCCAGACCAGCGCGGACGCCCGGCAAAAGATGCACATGAACCGCTGGTAGCGGGCTTTGAAAATCCGCGGACGGATTTTCAAAGCGTGAAGAAATCTGCGCGGGCCTGAAACCCTCGCGGATTTCCGGGCGGCCCACTGACGGAACGCTTTGTTTCGGCCACCAGTACCCGGCACTGGTGGCCGAAACGCGTTTCCGATGCACAGCGCGGAAACGAATCTTTGCGTTGGGCCGCACACATATCGCCGAGCGTCACTTGAGCCTTCAGCCGAGCGCGTCCTCCAGGAATTTGAGCCGGGTCTCCGTCGGGAAGGCCAGCTCGTCCCGGACGCGCATTTTCTGGATCTCCGGGAGCGTCGCCCAGCGGGCGTCCACCGTCTCCCCCGGCTGCAGAACCAGCGATTCCAGCGCCACGTCCCGCCGGAGCAAGTACACGTCCGCGAACACGCCCGGCACGCGGTAGCTGCCCAAAAATTCCAGTTCCTCCGCCCCGGCCCGGATGCCGGTTTCCTCCCTGAGCTCCCGGAGCGCGCCGGCCCGGCTGTCCTCCCCCGAGAGCACCGCACCGCCGGTATTCTCCCACCTGCCGGGGTAGGGCCGCTTGTGATCGTCCCGCCGCGTCAAGAGAGCCTGGCCGCGCCCGTTCACCGTCCAGATTTCCACCACGATGTGGTTCGCGCCCTCCGGCAGCGCATCGCCCCGGCGATGGAAGCGCCCCAGCGGCTTGCGGTCGTCGCCGAACAGATCCCAAATTTCCATCGGTTTCCCTCCAAATGCGCCGCCGATAAAATGGAAAGGCCCCGGCTTTCGCAGGGGCCCCAGAGCGTTGAAAAACCCTGAGGGATTTTTCAACGCAAAGGAAGAAGAACTGCGTGCGCCTGAAATTCTGAGGAATTTCCGGGCGGTGCACTGACCAAAGGTGTTGTTTTTTCCACCAGTGTGCGCACTGATGGAAGAAACGCGTTCCCGGCGCACAGGTCGCCGGGAACGAATTGAAAGCACGACGAGGTTTGTCAACAGCCTGAGGCCCCGGCTTTCGCAGGGGCCCGATCTCTATTGGGGCTTAATCAGGCTGCCGGGCTGGGCTCGGCGGTCGCTTCGGCGGTGGGTGCAACGGTCGCTTCAGCGGGGGCCACGGTCGCTTCGGTGGCGGGCGCGGCGGTCGCCTCAGCGGGGGCTACGGTCGCTTCGGCAGGGGCCACGGTCGCTTCGGCGGTGGGCGCTACGGTCGCTTCGGCGGCCGCTTCGGGGGCGGCGATATCGCCCTCGATGGCCAGCATCTGCACGAAGGGCTCCAGCATCTTGGTCAGCGAGGCCACGTCCGTGAGGGCGGCGGCGTCGCCGGGCTTGGTGGTCACGCTGATTCCGATGGACAGGCCCTTCGGCGCGTCAAAGTACACGCTGACCGACCGGGCAGACCCGGGAATCGGCGTCGCGGTGGCGTCCGGCGCGGGGGTGGAGGTCTCTACGACGGCGTTCTCGTAGTCGCTGGAGAACATCCAACCGGTGCGGCCGGCGATGGTCGTCTGGGCGATATCGCTGGATGCGCCGCCCTTAAGGTAGGTGGAGACGCCCTTGGCGGCGCTCTCCGCGGAGGTTTTCGCGTCGTAGCTGGCGGCCGTCACGCGGATGTTCGCGATCGGGCTGTCCGCGGCGGCGGGGTAGTAGAAGAAGGCGGGCGCGCTGCCGTCGCTGGAATACTGCTCGGCGCTCTTGGTGTAGCCGTCCACATCCTGAACCTCGCCCAGCTTGTAGTAGACGGGCGAGCCGGAAACGAGGGCCTTGGCGACGATCCAGTTGGCCTCCGCCTGCACCTTGCCGTCCACCACCGGCAGCGCGCCTTCCGGCAGCGGGGTCGGCTCGGGCGTTACGGTGGGCGCGGCGGTGGCTTCGGCAGTAGCTTCGACGGTCGGCGCGACAGTGGCCTCGGCGGTCGGCGCGGCGGTGGCTTCCACAGTGGCTTCGACGGTCGGCGCGGCAGTGGCCTCGACGGTCGGCGCGGCGGTGACCTCGACGGCGGCCTTGGCGGCGACGGCGGCTTCGGTTGCCTCGGCGGCGGGCGCTTCGGTGGCTTCCACAGTGGCTTCGGCAGCCGGCGCGACGGTGGCTTCGGCAGCCGGGGCTTCAGTGGCTTCCGCGGTCGCGGCGGCTTCGGTGGCTTCCGCGGTCACGGCGGCTTCGGCAGTCGGCGCGGCGGTGACCACGGCGCTGCTGGAAGCGGCGGTGTCGGAGGCAGTGGCTACGGGCGCGGGGGTGCCCTTGACCTCTCCGTCGATGGTCATGCTCTGGACGAAGGGCGCCAGCGCCTTGTACAGCTCGTCCACGGAGGGCAGCTTGGAGGCGTCGTCCGCCTTGGCGGTGATGCTGGCCAGCACCGACATGCTGTGGGAAGCGTCAAAGTAGATGCTGATCAGGCGGGCGGGCTTGGTCACCGGCGCGGGCGTCGCGGACGCCTCGGGCGCGGCGGTCGCATCGGGCGCAACAGTCGCTTCGGCGGTCGCATCGGGGGCGATGCTGGCCTCCGGCGCGGGCGTCGCGGCGGCGGCGGCCGGTTCGGTGTCCTGATAGTCGCAGGAGAACGCCCAGCCGGTGTGATCGCCGATGGTCATCTGGGTGATCTCGCCGGGCACCGCGTTCTGCAGGTAGGAGGTGTAGTTGGCGGAAACCTTGTTCGCCATCTCTTCCGCCTGGCCCTTGGCCGCCAGGATCGTCACGTTCTCGATCGTGCTGGCGGTGTCGTTGGGCGTATAAATAAAGGTAGGCACGTTGGCGTCACCCGAATAATTCTCATTCTTGCGGGTGTAGCCGTCCACGTCGGACACCGTGCCGAGCTTGAAGTACTTGGGCTTGTCGGTGGTGCCGGTGTTGACGACGATCCAGTCGGCGTCAGAGTGCACCTTGCCGCCATGCGTGCGAAGCGAACCGTCAAAATAGTTCCTCAGGAAGAGATAGCCGACGACCACGAGGATGATCGCCGCGACGACGATGCCCATCGTGATCCATTCCTTCTTGGTGAACCCCTGCGGTTTGAACTCCTGTTTGGCCTTCATCCGGGCCGGCACCCGTTTTTTCCCAGCCATGTTCTTCGCGCCCCAATCTTAAGATGGATTTGTTCAAATCAGTCTATCACATTTCACGCGCGAAATCAATGGAAGATGCGCGGCATCGGTCAAAATTGCCGGGGTGGCAAAATGCGACAGCGGTTCGCCGGGCTTTGACAGGCGTCCCGGCGGACGCATAGTATACCGCGGGCCGCACTGTCGGCACACACACAAAGCGAGGTGCATTCCGTGAAAGGCATTATCATTGCCCTGATTGTCGTGGGCATCGCCGGGCTGATCCTGTCAGCGATCCTGCCCGTGGTGGGCATCCCCGGGATCATTGGCTCGGTGGCCGCGCTGCTGGCGGGCATCGGGTTCCTGGTGTACAGCTGCTTCTGCTGCAGAAGCTGACGCTTCCGGGCAGCGCCCGGCACGCCGCCGCGGGGGCGCGGCGGCGTGCCGCCTTACGACCGTTCCCGGCCGCCCAAAAAGCGCCGGGCACGGCTTCCATAACCGGCGCGGGCCAAAAATACGCGGAAGCTGCGCCTTCCGCCGCGCCGTGGGATCCGGGGTATAGATTGCTTCGAACGGGAACGCGCTTTTTCGCATTGTATAACACGGGCCGGAGGACCGGCATATCCTTGAAGAGAGGTGTTATTCCATGAAAATGATCGCGACCCTGCTGATCGCGCTCGGCATCATCGGCCTGGTCGTCTCCGCCATCTTCCCCGCCGTCCTCGGCGTCCCGGGGTTGATCGGCTCCCTCGCGCTGCTGCTCACGGGCCTGGGGTTCTTCCTCCGCTGCTGCTATTCCATGAAAAGATAGCCAATCTACACAAGAGCCGCCGCGGCGCCGCGGCGGCATTTCATTATTCCGAGAACCGGCATATTTCAGGGATTGACCGCCGCCTCGCTTAAGAGCAGCCCTTTCTCCCGCAGTTCCTCCTTGGAGGGGATGGAGGCCTGCGCGCCCTTGCGGGTGATCACGATCTCCGCGACGGCCATCGCGCTCAGGATCGCGCCTTGCAGTGGGAGGCCGGAGGCCAGGCTGATCGCCACGCTCGCCGTGAAGCTGTCGCCCGCGGCGGTGGTGTCCACCGCGCGGATGCCGGGCGTCGGCGGGTAGAGCCTTTCAAAACCGTCGGCGGTGGAGAGAAACGCGCCCTTGTCGCCCAGCGTCGCGATCACGCTGCCCACGCCGCGGGCCTTCAGCGCCGCCGCGGCAGACGGAAGGTGCTTTGAGGCCTCCGGGTCGCCCGTCAGCATGGCCAGCTCCGTCTCGTTGGGGGTCGCGATGTCCACGTAGCGGAACAGTTCCGGGTCGATGGAGACGGAAGCCGGGGCCGGATCCAGAATCACGGTCTTTCCCAGCGATTTCGCCAGCTTCGCGGTATAGAGCACCGTCTTCATCGGGATCTCCAGCTGCATCACGATGAAGTCGCACCGCTCGATCACCGGGCACACGCTGTCGATGTACGCTTCATCCACCAAATTGTTCGCGCCGGGGACCACGATGATGTTGTTGTCCCCGTCGTCGTTCACCGAAATCAGCGCAAGCCCGGTGCCGCTCGCCTCGGAGCGCATCACGTGGCGCACGTCGACCTCCGCGCTCTTCAGGCTGTCCAATAGCAATCTGCCGTAGGAATCGGCGCCCACCGCGCCCAGCATCACGATATCCCCGCCCAGCCGGCCGACCGCGAACGCCTGATTCGCGCCCTTGCCGCCCGGCGTGACGGAGAATTTGTCCGCCAGGATGGTTTCCCCCACGCTGGGGATGTGGGGCACGTACACGGAGTAGTCCACGTTCATGCTGCCGACGACCGCGATTTTTTTCATAGCTTTTCGCCTCTGGTTTTCGTTTTCAGCCCTTGACGCCGCTGCTGATGACGCCCTGCACAAAGTATTTCTGGAACGGCAGGAACAGCGACAGGGGGATCAGCGCGGAGACCATGGTGCCGGCGTACATGCAGGACCACAGCGTCTGCCGCTCCATCTTGAAGGAGGAGAGCGCGATCTGGATCGTCTGCACGTTCTTGGACCGGGCCACGAGCAGCGGCCACAGGTAGGCGTTCCACTGGTCCATAAAGATCATCAGGCCCGCCGTAATGAACACCGGTATGGAGGAAGGCATGATGATCCTGAAGAAGATCTGCGCCAGGTTCGCGCCGTCGATGCGTCCGGCCTCTACCAGAGACGGCGGAATGTCCTTGAAGAACTGCGTGAACAAGAACAGCACCAGGCCGCTGGCGATGGCGGGCAGCACCAGGCCCGCCCAGGTGTCCACAAGGCCCATGCCGTCCACGACGTTGTACAGCGGCATCGCGATGGCCTCAAACGGGATCATGAACGACGCCAGCACGATCGCGTACAGGAGGTTCTTGAGCCGGAAGTTGAACGTGGCGAACGCGAAGGCCGCGATCGAGTTGATCAGGCAGCCCAGCGGGATCAGGATGACCACCAGCACCAGCGTGTTGACCAGCGGCTGCAGGAAGTTGAACTGGGTGAACAGCTGGACATAGGAGGCAAACGTCGGCTCCACCGGGATGATCGTGTGATAGGTGAACGGCACGGTGTACTGGAAGAGCTCCTTGTCCGTCCGGAGCGACGCCGACACGGCCCAGAGAAGCGGAAACAGCGTGATCACCGAGAGGACGATCAGCACGGCGTACAGGATCACCTTGGTCCGAAGTTTGTAGCGGATCATGCTTCGGCACCTCCGTCCTGCTTGCCCTGCAAGAGTTTGAACTGGAAGATGCAAACGACCACGATGATCATCAGCAGCACCGTGACGATCGCCGAGGAGCGCGCGCGGTCTGCGTATTTGAAGGCGGACTTGTACGCTTCGTACATGAGCACGTTGGTGCTGCCCTGGGGGCCGCCCTGGGTGACCATCTGCATGGGCACGAAGAGCAGCACGTTGGCGGTGGTGTTGGCGACGAGCACGAACAGCGACACCCGCTTGATCAGCGGGATGGTGATGCGGGAAACCGTCGTCAGGAAGCCTGCGCCGTCGATCCTTGCGGATTCATAGATGGAAACGTCGATGTTTTTGAGGCCCGCCAGGAAGAACATCATCCAGTAGCCGCAGCCCTTCCAGGAGGCGATGACCACGATGCACCACAGCGCCTGGTTCTTGTCCACCAAAAAGCGCTGGGGGGGAATGCCCACGAAGGCGAGCAAGCTGTTGAGGATGCCGTTGTTGGTATTGAACATCAGGCTCCAGACGATCGTCGCGACCGTCAGCGAGATGGTGAAGGGCAAAAAGTAGATCGTCCGGAAGCCACCGATCCCCTTGAGGTTCGCGTTGACCAAGAGCGCCAGGCAGAACGACACGATCACCTGCACGGGGATCATGACCAGGTTCAGCTTGATGGTGATCCAGAATGCGTTCCAGAACGTCGCGTCATGCAGCAGCGTGGCCCAAGTCTTCAGGGTCACCGAGCCGCCCACCCAAAAGCTCTCCAGCAGCGTTCTTGCGATCGGGTAGATCTTGAACAGCAGGATCAGCGCCAGCGCTGGCAGGATCATCAGGTATGGGATCATTTTCCGCTTTCTGACATCGATGTTCATAACGCACCTCAACTCTATGGGCGCCCGGAGGGGGAAATTCCCCTCCGGGCAAGCGATCAATCGGGAATGGGTTTACTTTTTGTACTTGGCCATCGCGGTATCGATCTGCTGCACCGCGCTGTCCAGCGAGGACTTGACGTCGGCGCCGTTGCGCACGTCTTCCCACATGGCGTTCATGATCGTGGAGTACTCGGAGAAGCCCGGGGTCAGCGCGCGGGGAACGGCGGTGTTGGCCGCTTCGTAGGCGCCGATCTTCAGGTAGCCGGCCGCGTTGGGATCGGCGATGATGGCGTCCAGCTTGTCCTTGCGGGAGGGCACGTCGCCGTTGGCCTGGAGCCACATGTCGCTGCCTTCGCCCAGGGTCATGTACTTGATGAAGGCGGCGGCGGCGTCCTGATTCTTGGAGGCGGCGTTGATGCCGAAGTGCCAGCTGCCGGTCGGGGTGCCGACCTTGTCCTCAAAGCCCTTGAAGGCGGGCATGGCGCAGAAGCCGTAGTCCTTCATGCCCAGGGCTTCGACGGAGGAAGCCGTCCAGGTGCCGCCCACCATGAACACCAGCTTGCCGGAGGCGAAGTAGTTGCCCATCTCGTCGGCGGTGATGCCCTGGGAAGCCACGCCGGACTTGACCAGGCCCTGATACCAGGTCAGCGCGTTGACCCATGCGTCGTTGTTGATCACGCCGTCCACGGTGAAGCCGTCCTCGCCGATGTTCTGGCCGCCCATGGAGTTGGGCAGCGCGTTCATCTGGTACACGCGGCTGGCCTGCTGCCAGTCAAGGCCGAAGATGCCGTTGTTGCGATCCGGGTTGACCTTGTCCAGCACCTTGTTGGACATGTCCACAACGTCTTCCCAGGTAAGGCGCTTTTCGGGGGTGCTGTCGGGCACGGTGACGCCAGCCTGATCCAATAGCGCCTTGTTGTACCACAGGCACTGGGTGGAGGTGTTCATCGGCGGCGCGTAGAACGTGCCCTGCCAGGAGCCGGCGGCCACGGCGGAATCGATGAACTGGGCCTTCTCGTCGGCGGTGAAATACTTGTCCATCGGCGCGATGTAGCCGCGGGTCGCGTAGGCGGCGACCATCGGGACGTCCACGCTGATTACGTCATAGTCCGAGGAACCGGAAGCGATTTTGACCTCGATGACGTCGAACAGATCGTCGAAGGAGTGGAATTCGCCGACGACCTCGACGCCGGTTTCTTCCTTATACTTTGCAAGGATGGGTTTGGTCAGGCCTTCCCAGGCGTTGTCGCCGACGCCCTGCGTCAGCCATACGATCTTGGTGGGCTGGGTGGTGTCGGCGCTTGCAATCGCCGTCGCGCCCAGCACGAGCATCAGGGCCAGAACAAGGGAAAGGTACTTCTTCATGGGGTGGATCCTCCTCTCTGATATAACGAGCGGCATATGCCGCAGGTTCCCTAAATCAACGGGCGAGCTTTCGGAACAGATCCTCAAACAGCAGGTCCCGGTCGATATAGTAGACGTACTTGTACAGGTGGCTGTCCACGCGGCGCGCGTAGCGGTCGTCGTACTCGGGCAGCGGCGCGTGCTCCAGCCGGTCTTTCATGAACTTCTCATCCAGCAGCCACGCGACCGCCGTCACATCCCAGATGGGGCGGCTCCACGCGCTGTTGCCGCCGCAGGCGATGGCTTCCTCGGTCGTCACGTTCACCAGGTAGTCGCACAGCTTGTTCTTTCCGCGCAGGTGGTGGATCAGCTCCGGCCCGTTGGTTCTGAAGGCCGAAACCACGCCCATGCAGGGCAATTGCACCAGCGGCACGCCGCAGCCGAACACCACCCGGGCGCCCGCCACATCTTGGTAGAGGTTGAATTCCTTGTTGTGGGGCCAGTCCAGCGAATTCCCGCCCAGCCACACCAGCACCATGCGGTCGCGGATCTCCGGCTTCATGACCAGCGCGGAGGCCACGTTGGTGATGGCCGCGATGGCCACCACGTACAGCGGGTTCTCGCTGGTGTGGGCCATCGCCCGCGCCACCAGGTCCCTGGCGGCGTCCGAATCGACGGGCGTGCGCTCGTCCGGCATGTACCGGGCCGATCCCTTGAACACGCGCGCTTTCAGATCCTCGCGGCCCATCAGCGTCAGGATGTTCAGGATCTCGTTGTAGCTCTTCAGCATGCCGTCCTCGGGGCCTTTGGATTTGTTGTTGAAGAACGGCGCCGCGTAGACCGCCTGCAGGCGCAGCTTCTCCGAGGACTTGATCAGATACGCCAGCGCGTACTGGTCGTCGATCTCGTTGTATGTGTCGGTGTCCAGCACCACGTCCACCGGATGGTTGGGCTTTTCAAGCCGCCGGATCATCTCCGCGTCGGCCAGATAATCCCTCGCGGCGTTTTCCGCGCCGGCGAATTCGCTCCATTCCTTTTTTGCCTGTTCCTCCGACATGAAAATCCCTCCGATATTTATTCGCTCGGCGCCTGCGCGTCCACCATGAAGTCCAGCGTCTCCTTGTCCACCAGGAACCGGGGCGCCGCGCCATAATAGGTGGTGGAGTAGCCGGCGGCCACGTTGGCGTGCCGGATGCTGTCCACGAGGCCGTAGTTCTGGGAGAGGTAGACCGCCAGCGCCGCGCAGAACACGTCCGCCGCGCCGGTGGTATCCACCGGGGTGAAGTCGGCGGCCGCGAAGCAGCCGCTCAGCTCCTTCGTCCGGTAGTAGCCGCCCTTGCTGCCCAGCGTGATGATGACCGTGTCCACGCCGCGATCCAGGAAGAACTGCGCCTTCTCCTCAAACGAGTCGATCCCCGGGCAGAGCGTGTTGATCTCCCGCTCGTTGGGCACCAGGATGTCCACGCTGCGCAGCAGCCGCTCGTCCAGGTAACTGAGCACGGAGGGCTTGAGCATCACCTTGCAGCCATGGCCGCGGGCCATCTCCGCGGTGAACGTGACCAGATCCATCGTCATCTCGGTCTGCAACAGGCAGAAGCTGGCGTTTTCAAACAGCCGCGCCTGGCGCTCGATCTCCTCGCAGGTCAGGCAGCCGTTGGCCCCCTCGTAGATCACGATGCTGCTCTCGCCGTCCTCCTGCACGGAGATGTAGGCGTGCCCGGTGTCGGACCGGGCGGTGGACAGAAGGCCGTCCGTGTTGACGTTGTTCTGTTTCAGAAAGTTGAACAGCTTGCTGCCGTCGTAGTCCTTGCCCATCTTGCCGATCAGGTAGACCTCCGCGCCCAGCCGGGCCGCGGCGGTCGCCTGGTTGATCCCCTTGCCGCCGGGCATCGTCGCGCGGCGGGTCGCCTTGGACGTCTGGCCGGTGCGGGGGACGCTCCCAATGCTGATCAGCGTATCCATGTTCAGCGTGCCGACCACCAGAATCTTCTTGCTGCGCAGCGTGATCGGGACGTCCACGGTCTCCCCCTCGGTCAGTCGGTAGGCGACGGCGATGGACTCCTCCTCGCCGGTGCTCTCGATCAGCGACACCAGCCGCCTGCACACGCGCTCGCCCAGTTCGCCGTAGGGCAGCCGCACCTGCGTGACCCCGGGCAGCCGGCTTTCGTCCCCCTCGGAATCGTCCAGGCAGACCACCGACAGGTACTTCGGGATCCGCCGGTTGGTCCGGTTCGCCTCCTCCAGCACCCGCGAAGCCAAGCCGGCCGACGAGCACACCACGCCGGTCACCGTAAAGGGCACCAGCTCTCCGGGTTCGCCCGCGTCCATCGCGCGATGGATCAGGCCGTCCACCGGCGTCTGGTAGTCGAACATGCACTGCTCGCACCCGGCCCGGAAGCGGTCGTATTTCCCGCCGCCAAAGTCGGTCAGGCAGAGCACGTGGCGGTGCTTGCACTTCATCAGCGCCTCCATCGCCAGGTATCCGACCCGCTGAAAGTCAAAGGAGGCGCTGCCCGCCCCGTCCCCAACCGCCACAACGGGAATGCCGCTCTTCGCGAGTTCCGCCGCGCACTGGGGATCGGAAGCCCCCAGCGGCTCCCAGAGCACGCCGTCCACGTGGTGCCGGAGCATCATCAACAGGCTCTTGTATTCTTCCTCCGGCTTTTTGGAGGTGCAGACGATGGTCGAATAGCCCAGGCGCCGCGCCGTCTCCAAAATGCCCGTCAGAAAGCCCTGGCGCAGCGCGCTGCCGTCGATCAGCACGCCGACCAGGAACGAGCGCGTGCTCTGCGCGGAGCGAATCCCCTCGTAGGGCTTGTAGTTGTACTCCTTGATGGTGTTCAGCACCCGCTCGGTGGTCTCCGGGGTAATGCCGTCGGCCTTGCCGTTCATGATCTTGGACACCGTTGAGGTCGAAACCCCCGACAGACGCGCAATGTCCTTGATCGTCATGGCCGTCCTCCATGAAACAAGTTTTGTAAATCTATTTCGTGACTATATAATAACGCAATACAGGCAGGTTGTCAATAACCTTTTTGTCTGTTCTTGTGGATTCCTGCCAAGAAATCGAGCGGCAGAATCGCGGGCGGCAAGGGCGAAAGAAAGCCGTTCGCCGCGTTCTCCAACTTTCTCATCTGCGCGGAAAGCGGTATTACTCTATATTACCGGCAAACATTGACAAAATGGAACAACCGGGATACAATTGCAAGCAAGCACTTACTCGCGTTCGCGTTCGATGGAAGGGACAGTTTTTCCATGAGGTTAGGTCTTGACGTGGGTTCCACAACGCTGAAATGTGTCGTATTGGACGAGCGCAGCGCCATCCGGTTCCGGTTGTACGAGCGCCACGGTTCGCGGATCGCGGAAAAGACGGCTCGCCTAATGGAGGACGTCGCCAGCAAATTCCCAGATGAAAAAAATTGGGAAATCGGGATTTCCGGCTCCGCGGGCATTGGCCTGGCGGAGGCCGTGGGGATTCCGTTCGTCCAGGAGGTGTACGCGACCCGCCATTCGGTCAGCCGGCTGATTCCGGGCGCGGACGTGGTGATCGAACTGGGCGGGGAGGACGCCAAAATTCTGTTTCTTTCGGATGGCATGGAGCTAAGGATGAACGGCTCCTGCGCCGGCGGAACGGGCGCGTTCATCGACCAGATGGCGACGCTTTTAAACCTTTCGCTGGACGAGATGAACCGCCTGGCCGCCGGGAGCGAAAAGCGGTACGTCATCGCCTCCCGGTGCGGGGTATTCGCCAAATCGGACGTTCAGCCGCTGCTGAATCAGGGGGCGAGCAAGGCCGACCTGTGCGCCAGCATTTTCGACGCGGTGGTGAACCAGACGGTCGCCGGCCTGGCGCAGGGCAGGCGGATCTCGGGCAACGTCGTGTACCTGGGCGGCCCGCTCACCTTTTTGCCGGAACTGCGCGGCAGCTTCGACCGGATCATGGGCGTACACGGCGTCTGCCCGGAGGATTCGCTGTACTATGCCGCGCTGGGCGCGGCCGGCCTGGCTTCGAACGAAAAAATCAGCCTGCCGGACATCGCCCGGAGCATCGCCCGCTCCAGCGCGCGAAATGATTACGTGGGCTGCGAGCCGCTGTTCCAGGACCGCGCCGAATACGAGGCGTTTCAGGCCCGCCATCCGCGCCTTGAAACCGGAAGCACCCGGCCCGCCGCGCCGGGCGAAGTGTACCTGGGCATCGACGCGGGTTCTACCACCGTGAAGGCGGTGATGCTGGACGAGCGGGACGACATCGTCGCCTCCCGCTACATGAAGGCGGGCGGAAACCCGGTCGGCCTGGTTCGCGATTTTCTCATCGATTTCTACCGGGACAACCCCGGCTGCGTCATCCGGTCGTCGGCGGTCACCGGCTACGGCGAGGAGCTGATCAAAAACGCGTTCCTCGTGGATTACGGGATCGTCGAGACGATCGCGCACTACATCGCCGCCAGGAAGTTTCAGCCGGAAGTCGACTTCATCATCGACATCGGCGGCCAGGACATCAAGTGCTTCAAGATTCGAAACGGCGCGGTCGACACGATTTTCCTCAACGAGGCGTGCTCGTCGGGCTGCGGTTCCTTTCTTCAATCGTTCGCGGAGGCGCTGGGCTATACGGTGGAAGCGTTCGCCGAGGCGGGCCTCTTCGCCAAAAAGCCAGCCGACCTCGGCTCCCGCTGCACGGTGTTCATGAATTCCTCGGTCAAGCAGGCGCAAAAGGACGGCGCCAGCATCGAAAACATCTCGGCGGGGCTGTCCATCAGCGTGGTCAAAAACGCGCTGTACAAGGTGCTGCGCGCGTCGAGCGCGGAGGACCTCGGGAAGAACATCGTCGTGCAGGGGGGCACGTTCCTGAACGACGCCGTGCTGCGCGCCTTTGAAAAAGAGATCGACCAGGACGTGACCCGCCCGCCGATCGCGGGGCTGATGGGCGCGTACGGCGCCGCGCTGTACGCCAAGGCGCACCGTAAGCCCGAAAGCACCATCCTATCCGCCGCCGGGCTGCAAAACTTCACGCACCGCGTCCGGGCGATCGCGTGCAACGGCTGCCAGAACCACTGCAATCTGACGGTCAACACGTTCGGCGGAGGCCGATCCTTCATCGGCGGGAACCGGTGCGAAAGGGGCGCCGGCAGGGCGGACAAATCGGAGCGCTTCAACCTTTACGCGTTCAAGCGGGAACTGTTGGCGCATTACCGGTCGAAACCCGGCGAATCGGGAAAAATCGGGATCCCGGTCGGCCTCAACATGTACGAGCTGCTCCCGTTCTGGCACGCGTTTTTCACCGAGCTCGGCTATGAAGTGGTCACTTCGCCGGTATCGGACCGGGATCTCTACCTGTCCGGCCAGCACACCATTCCGTCCGACACGGTCTGCTACCCGGCGAAGCTGATGCACGGCCACGTCGAAGCGCTGCTGAAGATGGGCGTGGACGCGATTTTTTACCCGTGCATGACCTACAACCTGGACGAGGGGCTGGGGAGCAACCACTACAACTGCCCCGTGGTCGCCTACTATCCGGAGGTCATCCGCTCCAACATGCCGGAAATCAAGCGCGTCCGCTTCCTCAGTAACTACGTGGGCCTGCACCGCCCCAGGGACTTCGCGCGGAAGATGACGGCGCTATTGAAGGGCCTGAACGATCAGCTCACCGCGGCCCAGGTGACCCGCGCGGTCCAGGACGCCTACCTGGAGCAGCAGCGGTACATGGCGGCGGTCCGTGAAAAGGGCGAGGAGTACATGCGGATCGCCTCGGAGCGGGGCCTTCCGGTCATCGTGCTCGCGGGCAGGCCCTACCACCTGGACCCGGAGATCAACCACGGCATCGATGAGTTGATCGCGAGCCTCGGCGCGGTCGTGGTCTCCGAGGACGCCGTCAGCGGCCTCGCCGAGCGGATTCCCACCGACGTATTGAACCAGTGGACGTACCATTCGCGGTTGTACGCCGCGGCGGAATACGTCGCCGGGTCCGGCCGGCAGGATCTGAACCTGGTGCAGCTCGTGTCCTTCGGCTGCGGCCTGGACGCGATCACCACCGACGAGGTGCGCAGAATCCTGGAGGAAGCCGGGCGCATCTACACCCAGATCAAGATCGACGAGATCACCAACCTGGGCGCCGTCAAGATACGAATGAGGAGCCTTTTTGCCGCGCTGCAGCAAAAGAAGGAGGGGATCGCATGAACCCGCTCGAATCCAGGGTCGAATTCACGAAACCCATGAAAAAGGAGTACACCATCCTGCTGCCCAACATGCTGCCGATCCACTTCCAATTGATGCGGGGGATCCTCGCCGGGCACGGGTACAAGGCGGTGCTGCTGACGAACGAGGGGCCGGAAGTGACCGAACTCGGGCTGAAATACGTAAACAACGACGCCTGCTACCCGGCGCTGCTCGTGGTCGGCCAAATGCTGAGCGCGCTGATGAGCGGCGAATACGACGTGAACCGAACCGCGCTGATGATTACGCAGACGGGCGGCGGCTGCCGCGCGTCCAACTACATTCACCTGCTCCGAAAGGCGCTGAAAAGGGCCGGGCTGGCCCAGGTTCCCGTGGTGTCGCTGAACCTTTCGGGCCTTGAAAAGAACAGCGGGTTCAAATTCACCCTGCCGATGGCGCGCCAGTCGGTGGCGGCGATGGCCTACGGCGACCTGATGATGCTGCTGGACAATCAGACCCGGCCCTATGAGATCACTTTGGGGGACAGCCAGCGGATTGTGGAAAACTGGACCGCGCGGCTGAACGAACAGCTGCAGCGCGGCAAGGGCGACTCGCTGAGGGAAATGGCGCGAAACCTGCAAGCGATCGCCGACGCGTTCGCCGACGTGCCCGTCCAAAGGGCGAACAAGACCAAGGTCGGCATCGTGGGCGAGATCTACGTGAAGTATTCCAGCCTCGCCAACAACCAACTCGAGCGGTTCCTGTCCAAGCAGGACTGCGAAGTGATGGTTCCGGGCATCATGGGCTTTTTGATCTTCAAGGTCGACAACCGGCTGGAGGACATCCACCTGTACGGGGGCAACCCGTTCAAGGCCGGCGTCGTGCGACTAATGATGGGGTATCTTGCGAAAGTGGAGCGGGCGATCTCCCTCGCGGTGGAGCGGCATAGCCAGTTCGTCGCCCCCTCCCCCTACGCCCACCTGAAAGAACTGGTGAAGGGCGTGATCGGGTACGGCGCCAAGATGGGCGAGGGCTGGCTTCTGACCGCGGAAATGCTGGAATTGATCGACAGCGGGTTTAGCAACATCGTATGCGCGCAGCCCTTCGGCTGCCTTCCGAACCACATCGTGGGCAAGGGCATGATCCACAAGGTCAAAGCGCTGCGCGGCAGCGCGAACATCGTGTCCGTGGATTACGACCCCGGCGCGACGAAGGTCAACCAGGAAAACCGCATCAAGCTGATGCTCGCGGTGGCGCGGGAACTAAACGCCGCCACCGCCTCGTGAGCGGCGCGAACGCATTTTTTGTGCGCGCCGCCTGACTGTCAAAAAATTGGAGGACTGCCTCTATGAATACGGAATACTCCGACAAAGCGCTCGACGTCCTAACCGCCGCCAGAGACCTGTTCATTCAAAAAGGGTTTTCGGGCACGACCACGAAGGAAATCGCCAGAGCGGCCGGGGTCAATGAGGTGACGGTCTTTCGCTGCTTTGAATCGAAGGCCAAACTGTTTCAGGCGGTTCATCTGCACTTTTATTTCGAGCCGGATTATTCGCAGTTCGAAAGCTACCAGGCCGCCGATCTCAAGGAGTACCTGGTTTTCGTCGGCCGGTTTTTTCAAAAAATCTTCGACCGCAACATCAACGTGATCCTGATCGAGCTGAAGGAGCACCCGATGCCGGAGACGAAGGCGCTGGTCGACGAATACCTCCGCGATCTCTACGAAAAAATGATCCACCAGGTCAGCGCGCTGACGCCATGCACGCTGCAGGAAGCCAAGACGTTTTCATTTACATTCCTGTGTTCGCTTTACGGCTTGTTCATCAATCTATATGTCTTCAACCCCTTCAAGATCGACCTGGACTTCGACGCGTGCCTGGAAAAGCTGGTGGACGCGTTTACGCATTCGGGAGGGTCAACCTGAACGATTGCCGTAATTCGCGCCGACGCCGCAGCAAGCCTCCGGAAGCTCTGGCATTCCGGAGGCTTGTTATGCGAGAGTCGCTAACGTCAGCCCTCGTACCGGATCAGCCGCTGCGCGTCGCGCAAGGACGGCTTCAGGCCGGAGGCGGCCATCGCGGAGAGCGCCGCGCCGAAGGCGGCCTCCTCGTCGTGGGCGGGGATCCAAAGCGGCATGCCGAACCTCAATTCGAACGCCCGGCGGAGGGCCGGGTTCTTCCTGAGGCCGTTGCCGGAGCCGATCAGCGCTTCCGGCATCTTGGCGCCGGCGCGCAGCATCTCCAGGTACAGGTCGTAGAACTCCCCCGCCATGCCGGAGAGCATCCCGCCGATCAGGTGCGCGGCGTCAAAGTTCCCGGCGGAGAGGCCGCGGATCTCGGCGCGCTTTTCCGGGTTGCGCCTCGTGCCCGTAAAGCGCGGCGACACCTCCGGGTTGTCCGGGAAGGACAGCGCCTCCGCCCCCGCCCGGTTCATCGCCTCGTAGAGGTTGCCCGCCTCGCAGCCCGCAAGGGAAGCGCAGGACCTGAGGAACTTCTCCAGCAGCTGATAGGCGCGCCCGGCGCACAGCGGCGAGCCGACCAGGATGAAATCCCCGCCCACCAGCGGCCGCCGCCCGGTTTCGGTGAGCATCCCCGCGGCGCCGGACATCATCGAGATCTGGCCGCCGGTGCCCACGTTGATCAGTACGCTCCTCTCCATCTCCCGAACCGAGCCCAGGAAGCTGGCCTGGTTGTCGCCCAGCGCGATGGAGACGGCCGCGCCCCGGTACTCCCCCAGCGCGCGAAGGCCCGTTTCCACGTCCGGCAGGATTCCCCGGTCGACCCCGGCGTTCTCCACCGCCAGGTCGTCCCAGTTTCCGCTGGGCAGATCGAATAGGCCCAGACTGGCGGCGTTTGACGCGTGGATCAGCGGCAGCTTTTGCCCGGTCAGCCGCATCGCCACATAGTCCGCGATGGTGCACAGCTTCGCCGCGCCTTCCGGCACTTTGGCGTTTTGGACGTTCCAGAAGTGGGTGGTCAGCCCGAAGCCGGTCGCCATCCGGCAGCCGGTGCGCCTCGTCAGCTCCGAGGCATAGGTACCCCCGTTCAGCGGCAGGTCGCCTCGCTCGTCCTCCCAGGTGGCGAGGGGGCTGACCGCCTTTCCCCCGCCGTCCACGTAGAGCGCGCCGTGCATCTGCCCGTCGAGGCCGACGGCCCCCACCGGCGCGTGGCGCTCCGTCAGCGCATCGATCAGCCCCTTTGCCTTCTGAAAGATCGCCTCCGGATTCTGCAGCTTCGCCCAGGGCCGCCCGTCCGGAATGTCCGCGTCGTTTGGCAGCGTGACGGCCTCCAGCACCTCGCCCTGGCCGTTCAGCGCCACGGCGGACAGCGTGGTGGTGCCGATGTCGATCCCGATGACGTTCATAGTGAACCTCCTGAAACCTTCAGACTGCCGAGAAACCTCGTCGTACCTTTCAATCATTCCCGGCGACTTGTTCTCGGGAATGCGTTTCATCATCCAGTGCGATTGCCGCGTTGCCTTGACCGGCCCGGGCTCCCGTACTTTCCAATCATTCCCACCGACTTGTCGGTGGGAATCAAGTTTCCGTAACCAGTGCGCACACTGGTGGAGGAAACAATACTATCCGTCAGCGCGCCGCCCGGAAATCCCGCGGGATTTCAGGCGCGCGCAGTTCCACCCACCGCGCAAAAGACGCGCAGCGGATTTTGCGCGCTAATTAGCATTCGACCGCGCTGGACGCCGGGTCGAGCCTGCGGATGATGTCCTGCTGGATGGCGGGGGACAGATCCAAAAAGTTGACGAACGTGCCGTGGATGCGCATGATGTACACGCCCGACGGCGCGTACTTCTTCGGGTTGGCGAGGACCTTCCTCAGCATCTCCGGCGTGGTCACGTTGACGTAGAGGTAGAACGGGGAGAGCCCCTTCGAGGCGGAGTTGAAGAACAGCGGGGAGACCACCTTCCGCATGAACTCCAGGCCCTTTTCCTCAAACCCCGCGCCGCGGAAGTACTTCGGGTCGATGCCCAGGTGGGACGCGTACCCGCCGCAGAACTTGTCAAACGGCAATTTCAGCGCCGACAGGGACCTCAGGCCCAGCCCGCCCGCCGCGTCGCCCGCCAGCGGATCGATGCCGTAGTTCAGCATATCGCGGGCGGAGCGGCCGTCCGGCGTCGCGCCCACCCAGTAGCCGTAGAGCAGGTGGGTGGAGGGCGTCGAATAGTCCGGCCGGAACGGGTTGCCCAGGTAATTCTTCAAGCCGCGCACCCTATCGGACACCTTGTTTGCGATCTCCACCGCCTCGTTGTCCGGCGCTTCCTCGTTTTCGCCGTACTTGGGGCAGGCCTTGAGGAACTGGCGCAATTCATCGTAGCCTTCAAAGTTCTTCCGGAGCGCGTCCAGCAGATTTTCCGCATCCTGCGGGCGCTCGGCGAGCAGGCGATCGATGGCCACGAACGAGTCCGCCATCACCGAAAGGCCGTGGATCAGGCAGCCGCTGCCGTTGTAGCGGGTGCCCTGATGAAACGCGTCCCGCATGTCGTACCCGGATTCCAGCCCGCCCATCATCGAGGAGAGGAACGGCACCGGTAAGAACGACACCGCCCGGGACGCGCCGTTGGCGGCCGCCTCCATCTCCTTCAGGAAGCCCGAAAGGTTCCTGTAGAACCGCTCGCGGACGTGCATGAGGCCCTCGAGCGGCGAAACCTCCTCCACGAATGTCTTGATCGCTTCGCCGGTCACCAGCGAGCGCCCGCCATTCAGCGTCAATTCCAAGATCTTCGGCAGGTTCAGCCAGGTGTTGGTGGTGTTGCCGTTGTCCTTGCCCATGATCAGCGGCTCCTGGCAGCCGGCGATGGAGTAGTCCGGCAGGTCCTTCTCCTCGACGCCCGAGCGGCGCAGCGCCTCGAACACGCTGTCGTCGTTGAACAGCGACGGCGTGAGGCAGCCGGGGGTGAAGAAGAAGCGGCCCATCTCCCGGTAGAGCTTTTCCGGCGTGTTCTTGTGCAGCTTGACCGACAGGATCGGCTGGGGCAGGTTCATCTCGTAGTAGGCATCGAAGAGCGCGTAGCTGGTCTCGTTGGTCAGGTCGTTCCCTTTAAGGTTCCGCCCGCCGACGATCAGGTTCTGGGAGATGGCCCAGCTGCGGTCGCCCACGTTGAAGAACACGAGCAGATGCGCCAGAAGCGACGCGGCCTCCCCGCGGTTCAGCCCCTCGGCGGCGCGGTAAGGCTCGAAGATGCGGTCGGCGTTGCCCACCGAGAACGCGAACGGGTTGGGCGCCTGCTCCGCGCACATCACCTGCCAGATCAGCTGGAAGCTCTGGATGGCCTCGAAAAGCGTCCTCGCGCCGCGGGCGGGCACCCGCGTAAGCGCCTCCCGCATGCGCTTAAGCTGCTCCTTCCGCTCGCCGGAAGCATTCTTCTGCTGTTCCGCCGCGATCGCCGCGTAGCGCCCGGCCAGCATCACCGCGGCCTCGAGCGAGCGCTTCATCGCGCGGAAGTTCGAGGCTTTCTCCGGGTCAGCCTCGGAGGCGATCTTCTCCTCCAGCTTTTCGATCGCGCTCAGCACGCCGTCCTTCAAAAACGGCCTGACGTCCGGGATCACGTGGCCGGTGACCTGCTCCATGAAGAAGGCCACTTCGCCGGTCAGGTTCTCCACCTTTTTGTAGGTTTCCGTCAGCGCCTTGACGTAGGGCGTGCCCTGGTCGTGGGCCTTGACCGCCTGGATGCGCTCCGCCGGGAAGAACGCGTTCGGCTCGATGTCGCCGAAGACCGCCGTCGGGTCGCAGTATCCGGCAAAGGACTCCACCTTGAAGCTGGGGTTGATCAGCGCGTAGGAGCGGGCGAACGCGTCCCGCTGGGTGCCGGCGAACAGCGCGTGTTCGCTGATCGAAAGCGGCAGAACGGTCAGCGCGTCGTAGAGCAGGTTCGCCGCCTTTTCCGCGGGGCGCATCCCCTCGTACTTCGCCTCGTTCGCGGCATAGGATTCCCGGATCAGAAACCAGCCGTCCAGGCGCTTGAGCGAGCGCTCCTCCCGGAACAATTCCTTTGCCATGTCAAAAACCGCCGCGGGGTTCAGTTTCAACGCTTCCATGACGAATCCTCCTCTAGGTTCTCACAATCTCAAGCCCTTCGGCCTTCAGCATTTTTTCCAGCGCCTCCGCCCGCCCGGCGGGCAGGAACGCGTCCTCCATCCGGTAGGTTAGCCCGAGCTTTGCCCACTTGTCCCGGCCGTACTCGTGGTAGCGCAAGACCTCCACCCGCGCCCGGCCGGAAAATTGTTTCAGAAAATCGCAGAAACCCGAAAGCGCCTCGTCCCGGTCGTTCACGCCGTGAATCAGCGGGATGCGGATCAAAAGGTTCATCCCTTCCGCCGCCGCGCGCGCAAAGTTCGCCTTGACCGGTTCGCCCGAGACCCCCGTCCAGCTTTGGTGCTCCGCCTCGAACGGGTGCTTGAAGTCCATCATCAGGAAATCGATCAGCGGGAACAACTCGGGCAGGCGCGCCTGGGTGCCGTTGGTCTCGAGCGCCGTGTGCACGCCCTCCGCCCTCACTTGGGAAAGCAGCTCCTTGACCGCGTCCAGCTGCAGCGCCGCCTCGCCGCCGGTCAGCGTCAGCCCGCCGCCGTCAAAGAACATCGGCTTCGCCGCGGCGACAAAGCGGGCCACGGCCTCGACATCCTCCCGGCGATTGCCCGGGCGGCCCGGGGCCATCCCCTCCGGGTTCGAGCACCAGGGGCAGCGCATGTTGCAGCCCGCCAGGTGGATCACCAGCCGGTTGCCCGGCCCATCCTGCCCATAGTTGAAGCCCTTCTGAAAGTATTCGATCGTCATCCCATGCCTCCAGGCCTTCCAAATACCCCGGTCGGTTTTGCCAGCAGGCTGTCCAGCGCCACCACGCTGGCGCCCAGCAGCATCGGGTCCCCCGGCAGGCGGTTGACCGACACCTTGAGCCCCCCGTACACCTCCGGCATCAGGTGGCGGCGCAGCACACCGTCCACCGTCTCCAGGAACAGTTCTCCGCCCTCCACCATCCGGTCCGCGAACACGACGGAGGACGGGTTCAGCGCGTTGATCAGCCCCACCACGCCGAAGGCCAGGTGGCTGACCACCCGCCGGTAGGCGTCCCGCGCGGCCGGATCCCCCTCGCGCACCAGGCGCAGGATCTCGCCCGCCCCGGCCGCCCTTCCGCCGCCCGAGAGGCGTGAAGCCGCGTAGGCCTCGCGGAGTGCCTCGGAGGAGGCGTAGAGTTCCAGGCACCCGCGGTTACCGCACTCGCACAACGGGCCGGCGAAGTTGATCGACTGGTGGCCGATCTCCCCGGCGTAGCCCGACGCGCCGTGGTAGACCTGCCCGTTTGCGATCAGCCCGGCGCCCACGCCCCGGTCGCACACCACGTAGAGCAGGTTTTCGTCCCGCTGGTGTTCGCCGTACCACAGTTCCGCCAGCGCGCCGCAGTTGGCGTCGTGCTCCAGAAACACCTTTACGCCCGCCGCGTCCGAAAGGCCCGCCTCGATGTCCACCTTCGCCCAGCCGGGGAAGCCGCTCATCAGCGTGATGCGCTTCGTGCGGGCGTTGAAGGGCCCGGGCAGCGCCACGCCCAGCCCAAATACCTCCCCCGGCGCGCGGGCGAGGGTGGCCTTCACCAGCTGCTTCAGCGCAGAAAGCGAACTCTCCGCGCCCAGCTCCGGGCGGTTTTCGATCTCGTCATAGGCGCGGACGCCGCCCGCGATATCGAAGACCGCGCAGGCGATGTAGCTGCGGTTGACCCTGGCCGCGCCCAGGAAGAAGCGGTCCCGGTTCAGCGTGAGGCCCATGGGCTTGCGGCCCAGCGGCGCGTCCCGCCCGGTGGTCTCGTTGACCAGCCCCCAGTCCGCGAGCTGCTTCACGATCTTGGTGATGGTCGCCTGCTTGAGCCCGGTGGCATGGCTGAGGCCGATGCGGGTTTCCGCCCGACCCTCGTGCAGCGCGCGGATGACCAGCGAAAGGTTGGCCTCCTTCTGCGCGTCCCGGTTGATGCCCGACTCGTACTGCATGCTCCCTCCGCCCGATATAATTCACTGAGTGCATTATATGCCGCGGCCGCGCCTTTGTCAACGCCCGGCCTCCGCGGATTGCGCCGCGTATTTCTTTCCTCAATAAAAAAACGCCCGCGCCGGTGCACGGTGTCACGGTGATCCTCGTTCGCTTCACTTCATTCGTATCCGGCGACCCGCGCGCCGGATACGTGTTCGCCTCACCAGCGCCGCGCGTTGGTGAGGCGAACATTTCCTTTGGTCAGCGGGCCGCCCGGAAATCCCGCAGGATTTCAGGCCCGCGAAGACTTCTTCCTATGCGTTGAAAAATCACCGTGATTTTTCAACGCTAAAACCGCAAGGTTTTGCAGCGCAGCCCGAACGCGTCCGCGACGCCGGGGTAGGTGATCTCGCTCTCGTAGGTGTTGATGGCGGAGACGATGGTGGGGTCGCGCCGGGCCGCCTCCTCCAAGCCGAAGTCCGCGATCTTGAGGCCGTAACCCAGCGTGGCGTTGGTCAGCGCCATCGTGGAGGTGTAGGGCACCGCGCCGGGCATGTTGGCCACGCAGTAGTGCACCACGCCGTCCACGACGAATGTGGGATCGTCGTGATAGGTGGGGCGGGTGGTTTCGACGCAGCCGCCCTGATCCACCGCCACGTCCACGATCACGGCGCCGGGGCGCATCAGCTTGAGCTGCTCGCGGCGGATCAGCTTGGGCGCCGGGGCGCCGGGGATCAGCACCGCGCCGATCACCAGATCCGCGTCCGCAATCTCCTCGGCGATGGCGTGGGTGGTGGAGAACACCGTCTTGATGTGGCCCTCGAACATCTCGTCCAATTCCGCCAGCCGGTCGATGGACAGATCGATCACCGTGACGTCCGCGCCCAGCCCCTGCGCTACGCGGCAGGCGTTGGTGCCGACGAAGCCGCCGCCCAGCACGACCACCTTGGCCTTGCGCACGCCCGGCACGCCGGAGATCAGCACGCCGCGGCCGCCGAACGGCTTTTCCAGGCACTTGGCGCCCTCGATGGCGGCGAGGCGGCCCGCGATCTCGCTCATGGGCTTGAGGAGCGGCAGCTGGCCCTTTTTGTCCCGAAGGGTTTCGTAGGCGACGCCCTTGCAGCCGGCCTTGAGCAGCGCGTCGGTCAGCGCGCGGTCGGCGGCCAGGTGCAGGTACGTGTAGAGGATCTGGCCCTTGCGCATCCGGGGATACTCGATTTCGAGCGGCTCCTTGACCTTAATCAGCAGCTCGCTCTTCTCCCAGACGCTCTCCGCGTCGGCCAGCACCGCGCCGGCTTTTTGGTAATCCGAATCGGAAAAGCCGCTGCCCTCGCCCAGCCCGGTCTCCACCATCACCCGGTGGCCGTGCCGCACGTACTCAGCGGCGTTGGCGGGCGTAAGCCCCACCCGGAACTCGCTGTTCTTGATCTCCTTGACGCATCCGACGGTCATACGCGTTTCCCCCTGCTTTTCTATACCAATCCAAAACATTCTTACGTCGTCGCGGCGGGCCTTTTCGCGCAGGGCTGTGTCGCCTTCCGCTCGGCTGTAACGCCGCTACGGCTCGCTCCGGCTCCTTGCCCTGCATCGAAAATTCCTCGCCGCTTTGGACGCAATAATGTTCCGTCTTGGTATGAGGATCCTGCGCGACGATGGAACGACCGGCCCGGCGCGCTCCGGGGTGCCGCCCGGACGAATCCAGCGCATGCCCCATCGCACGCCGATTTAAAAACCATTCGACGCGCCGGCGCGTTTTCCTGTGCTGCCGGGCCGCTTCCCGCCGCCCGTCGCCTGTAAAATTTTTTCCCAGACCGTCTTTTTCATTCCCGGCGGAAGGCGCGGGAGATCAGCGCACATCAAAAAAGCGGCGCTCACGCGCCGCGCCGCCGGCCGTCCGCCCCGCGCGCGCCGGGGCCGCCGGAGAGCAGCCGCGCCACCACCGCGCCCATCGCCGCCACGCCGCCCGCCATAACGCCCGTCAGTGCGTCCCACACCCCGACGGTAAACGCGCCGCGGCCCGTGAAATCCATCGCGCAGCCGGTCGCCAGCAGCGCGCCCAACAGCGCCAGCGCGATCAGAAACCTCGCGTTTTGCCTTAAAAGCGCCGCGCCCTCCAACAGGCCGCGCCCATCCGTCGCCCTGTGCATGTCCGCTTCCGCCTCCCCCGCGTTTCCACCAATGTATGACACCGCGCCCGGAATCATGACAAAAAGGGTAAAAATGACAAATTTTCTGTTCCGAACGCGTAAAGGCGCTCACATCGCGCGCGCTTCCGCCGAAATAGGAAATACGGAGGAGTATAAAGTGGGGGTAAATATCATGATCGGCGAAATCAAGGACAACGCGTCCGTCGCGCAGCAGCAGCCCGCCGGCGCCAAGGCCAAGTCCAATAAAACGGGCAAGACATCCGCCCAGGCGGATTCGGCCCAGGCGGCGGATACCGTGGAATTGGGGTCCCAGCGCGCCGCCAGCGCGACCTATACCCGAACCATGCGGAAATTGAGCGCCAGCGACCTGGCGACCATCAAGAGCGCTCAGGCGCAGGCGTTGGAGAACCTCCGCAAGCTCGTGGAGCAGATGCTGGCCGGGCAGAACGGCGCGGCGAAGAAGGCCTCGGGCGTGGGCAGCTCCGACCTGGACGCCGTCGCCCGGGCGAAGCAGGCGATCTCCGAGGATGGGGATTTCGGCGTCAAGGCCGTCAGCGATCGGATCGTGCAGTTCGCCATCGCCGTCTCCGGCGGCGACACGTCCAAGTATGAGCAGCTGAAGGCGGCCATCGACAAGGGCTTCCAGCAGGCCACCCATTCGCTGCGCGGCAAGCTGCCCGACATCTGTCAGCAGACCTACGATGAAACCATGAAGAAGCTCGAAGCGTGGAAGAACGGCAGCGACGCCAATCCGGCCTCGAACGCCTGAAAGCCCAGGCGGATCCGGCAGCCATAACGCCCTGGCTATTCATAGCCAGCCGAGTTCCGCCATGTGCGCCCGGATCGGCTCGTGGAGCTTTGCGTCCTTCTGGTAGACGTACAGGAAGCTGGAGGGCACCTTCCGCCCGTCCGGCCAGCGGACGAATCCATCGCCCTCCGGCGTAAGGCCCAAGCGCCCGACCTCCCCGGCGGGCTGGATCACCGACACCCGGTTGTGGCAGCGGTTGCCCAGAAACAGGTCGAACACGCCCTTTTCGAAGTCGATGGCCACATGGTTGCCGGTGAAGCCGCTTTGGGCGACGGCGCTTTCGCCCATCCACGGCGGCACCTCAGAGAACCGCTGCTCCGGCCCCTTCACAAAGCACAACAGCCCCAGGTACGGGTGATCCGTCGGACCCGCCGGGTGAGCGCTCAGCGCCATCCGCGCGCCCATCGGCAGCAAAACCCCGGATAGCAGCGCCTGGCACAAGCGCACCATGTCGTTCACCGTGCAGAACAGCCCCGCGTGGCCTGGGAGATCCCGGCCCCCGCCCCGCAGCAGCTGCGCCTTCGGGTCGTGGGGCGCGCCCGGCGGCACGTCGAACCGCACCCGGTACTGACCATCCAGAATCCGGTGCTCGTAGTTGTAGTTGACGCAGTCGGGCAGGCGCTCCGGCGGCACGAGGGAGAAGGTCTCCGCCATGCCCGCGGGGCGGAGGATGTTGCTTTCAATATATTCATAGAACGGCAGGCCGGAAGCGCGCTCCACCGCGTACTTCAGCACCAGCGCGTTCATGTCCGAGTAGAGCCTCTGCGCCTCCGGCGGGCGAACCCGCATCGAAAACACCTGCTGAAGCGCCGCCTCCCGGTTCGGCTGGGCGTCGATGCGCTGGGGCGTCTGAAGCGCCGCCTCATAGCGAAGCACCTGGCCGACGGTGGTGTCTGTCAATCCCTTGAACCTGGGCTCGATCCCGCCCACCGCGTCCCGGAGCGCGAGGGCGCCGCGCGCGGCCAGTTGCATGACCGCGATCAGCGTGAACAGCTTGGTCAGCGACGCCAGGTCGTACAGCGTGCGCTCGGTGATCGGGCGGGCGGCGGGGATCATTTTCCCGTCCACCCATTCCACCTCGCGGGCGTTTCCGGTATGCGCCTCGCAGCAGCGATCCGCCGTGCCATAGGCCACCGCGAGGCCCGTCAGCATCCGCCTGCGCGCCACCAATTCGTTCATCGATTCGATCAGCCGCGGCGACGCCGCCCGGAACCCTCCGCCCATGCGCCCGCTTCCCTCATATCTACGATTTCCGGAGGCCTATGCCGTAAAACGCGTTTCCGTCCCCAGCGCGCCAGCGCCTCCGAGGACAATTTCCTCCGCGACCTCGTGCGCCGTAAAACGCATTTCCGCCCCCAGTGCGCCACCGGGAGCGGAAACAATGCCTCAAGTTCAGCCCGCCGCTGCTTTCAATCGTTCCCGCCGGCTTGCCGGCGGGAACGCTGTTTCCGAAACCAGTGCGCACACTGGTGGCGGAAACAAACCCTTCGGTCAGCGGGCCGCCCGGAAACGCCGCAGCGTTTCAGGCCCGCGCAGTCTTCCTTCTCAATGAAAAGATGCGAAGCAGATTTTCATTGACTGGTTATACCATTTTCCTCCACAGGCCGTGCAGGTTGCAGTAGGCATAGGCGGACACCGGCTTGCCGTCGGTCAGCGCGAAGGTGGCCTTCGGGGCCTCGCCGGGCTTGAGGGCCTTGCGCTGGCCGCCATTGGTGGTCTCCAGGTAGATCCACTCGATGTAGTGCTCCTCGGTCATCGGGTGGGCGACGGCGCCGATCTCCACGGTGACGGTGTTGCCGTCCACGGTGACCACCGGCACGTGCTTCTCTTGGCTGGCGTCCACGCTGCCGGGGATCAGCTCGGTCATGTGCTCGCCGCAGCAGGTGATGGGCGCGCCCGAGCAGTTGATCAGGCCGACCAGGTTGCCGCAATGCTTGCAGACGAAGAAACGGGACTCACACATGGACATAATCAAATCCTCCTTTTAATCCTGTGCCCGGCTTCAGAGCCCGGCGCGGCCCTCGAAGGCCTTATTGAGTTCGGTCAGGCGGGACATTTCCCCGATCAGGATGAACCCCGCCAGCCGTTCGCCGCGATAGAACAGCTTTTCGTAGACCCCCTTCGCGTCGTCGCGCACTTCCTCGGCGCGGTAGGCGGCGCTGGCCCCGTGCTCGCCGACGGCGTAGAGGGTGGTGTCCAGCGCGTTCAGCGTCAGCGCGCCGGGGATGCCCCGGTACTCGAGGTTCTCGCCGGCGGCGTTCGCGCCCGCGACATAGCCCTCGTCCACCGCCTGCGCCCACAGCGCGAAGTTGACGCCGTCGCACTCGGCGCAGTCGCCGCAGGCGTAGACGTCCGCAAGGCTCGTCCGCATGTGGCGATCCACGATCACCGCGCGCCCTTTCTTCGCGCCGGCGGCAAAGAGCAGTTCCACATTGGGGACGACTCCGGTGGACACGATCACGAGATCCGCCTTCAGCACCTCGCCGGACTTCAAGACCACCCGCTCGGCGGCCTCCCCGCCCTCGATGGCGCACACGCCCGCGCCGGTGCGGAGCTGCATGCCCTTTTCCTCCATCTTCATGGAAAGCATGCGGGCCGCGCCCTCGTCCAGCTGGCGGCTCATGATGCGGGGCATGGTCTCGACCACCGTCACGCTTGCACCCGCGCGGCGCAGCTCCCAAGCGGCCTCGATGCCCAGCACGCCGCCGCCGATCACCACCGCCTGCTTCACCCTGGGCAAAAGACGGATGATCCGAACCGCGTCCTTTGCGCTCCGGATGGCGATCACGTTGTCAAACTCCATTCCGGGGATCGGCGGGCGGAAGCAACTGGCGCCCGCGGCATAGATCAGCTTGTCGTAGGCCAGCACCGCGCCGTCGCCCGTCTTGACCTGCTTTAACGCCGGGTTCACCGAGGCCGCGGCCACGCCGGTCAAGAGCGTAATGCCCTCTTTTTCGTACCAGTCCCTGGGGCTGATGGCGATCTTCGCGCAGTCGAAATCGGAGAGCAGCGACTTGGTCAGCATCGGCCGGTTGTAGGGCAGCTCGTCCTCCTGCGAAAGGATGACGATGTTGCAGGTTTTGTTGCGCTCCCGGATGGCCTTCGCCGCGTTGTAGCCCGCCGCGCCGCCGCCGATGATCAAAAAGCGCTCGCCGGTGTCCTTTGAAAAGGAGGAAGCCGCCTCCTCGAAGGGCACGAAGCTCTCCCGCCCCGCGCCGCACACCGGGCAGATGTTCAGCGACGCGTCAAACACCTCGCCGCACACCAGGCAGCGCACCTTTTTCGCCGGGGAGGGCTTTGGGGGCTCGAAGTTGGCGCGGGCGCCGCCGCACACCGGGCAGCTTAAAAGGGAGGCGTCCACCCGCGCGCCGCAGAGCCTGCAGCTCGTCCTGCCGCTCGCGGGGACGGGCTTTTGAGCGGGAGCCTCCTCCACCGGAACGAACTTGTCCCGGCCCGCGCCGCACACCGGGCAGATGTCAAGCGACGCGTCAAACACCGCGCCGCACACGGTGCAGCGAACCATCTTCGCCGCGGGCTTTGCTGCGGGCGTTTCGGCGGGCGTTTCGCCCAGCACCAGTTTTCCGAACTTTTTGCCGAAGGCGCGGGCGCCCTCAAGCTGCGCCTCGTCCGGCTTAAACCGCACGCGGTAGCCGTCCACGACGTTCAGCCGCAGCTGCTTCAGCCGCTCCAGAATGTGGGGCACGCCCTCGCCGCTCCAGCCGTAGCTGCCGAACGCGCTGGCGTACTTGCCCTTGACCACCGGCGGCAAAAGCTCCGTGGTCAGGTCCCAGATGGGCTTCAAGGCCTCGCCCACGATTGTGGGGGTGCCCAGTAGGAACCCGTCGGCCCAAAGGATCTCCTGAATCGCCGCTTGAGGCCCTTCCGTCACCAGGTCGTGCAGCCGCACCTCAATGTTGCCCGCGGCTTTGACGCCCCGCGCGATCTCTTCCGCCAGCGCCTTCGTGTAGCCGTAGGCGCTCACGTAGGGGATCACCACCGCCTTCGTTTGAAACGGGCTGTCCGGCCGGCACCAGGCGGCGTATTGATCGATGGTCTGCTGGATGTGGCTGTCCAGCACCGGGCCGTGGCCGGTCAGGATCATCTGGATGTCCAGACCCTTGATCCTATCCAGCGCCGCAGTCATGTAGGGCCGCTTGAACGGGCCGATGATGCCGTCAAAGTAGTATTTGAGCGCGCCGCGGTAGGCCGCCTCGTCCTGAACGGTGCTGCGCAGAATGCCGGGGTGGCTGTAGTGGGCGCCGAAGGCGTCGCAGGTGATCAGCGCCTTGTCCTGCTCGATGTAGGTGAACATGGTGTCCGGCCAGTGCAGGTTCGGGAGCGGCATGAACGTCAGCGTCTTTCCGCCCAGATCCAGCCTGTCGCCGTCCTTGACCGGGATGCCCTTGAAATCGCGGTTGACGATGTGCTTCAAAAAGCCCAGCGCCGTGGAGGTGCCCACGATCTGGATGTTTGGGTTCATCTCCAGCAGGTGCTCGATGGAACCCGCGTGATCCGGCTCGGTATGGGAGACGATGATGTAATCGATCGCCTTCACGTCCACAAGGCTGGTGAGCGACTCGATGTACTCGTCCAGGAATTTATGCTTCGCGGTTTCGATCAGCGCGGTCTTTTCCGCGCCCTTCAGCACATAGGCGTTGTAGGTGGTGCCGTACTCGGTCTTCATCACGATGTCAAAGACCGAAAGGCCCGGATCCTGCACGCCACAATAGGTGAGTCCCTCCGACAGTTTGAGCGTCTTCACCGCTGATCCTCCTTCGTCAAGGCGTCTTCGATGGATATACCACGTTTGGGGCCGCGCGCAACAGGAAACCTGAAAAAACTTGACAGCGAACCGGGCCGCTGGTATAACGGGGACAGATTGGGGGGCTTGCCATGCGCTTTCAGCCGATCACTTCCCCGGACAGCCTCGCCCGGCGGGTGGACGAACTGGGCTTTCTGTCCTTCTGCCGTTCAAGCGTCCCCGGCCTCTCGGTGGAGGAGCTGACGCCGCCCGAATACTGGTTCGTCAAGGGCGTCGACGGCCCCTGGGAGTGGCGGCAGCAGGCGATCGACCGCTTCGCCTACGGAAAGCTGCTGGGCCGGAACGCGGGCTTCGTGAGCCGCAAATGGTTCCCGGCGCTTTGCAACTTCCGGCGGGACGGACTGGACTTCGACGCCCGCTACGAGGACGGCCGGATTCCGCAGATGGGAAAGCGCCTGTACCAGCTGATCTTGGAGCACTCCCGCTCCACGCCGGAACTGAAATCGCTGGCCTCCGGCTCCGAATCCGGCTACGAGCGGGCGATCACCGCGCTGCAAATGTCCACGGACGTGCTCATTGTGGGCTTTGACGCCAAAATCGATTCCCTCGGCCGCCCCTACGGCTGGGGCGTCAGCCGCTACGACCTGGCGGATCGTGTGCTGGGGGATTTGACCCGGTCGGCCTTTGACGAGGACCCGGAGGACTCCTTCCGGCGCATGAAATCCCACATCCTGAGCCTCTCCCCGGGCGCGAACCCGAAGGCCGTGGAGCGGCTGCTGCGCGGATGACACCCTCATTATAACAATTCGCCCGCGGAAATGGAATAGCGCCTTCTGCGGATTACAACAGCCCGCTCTCCGGCAGGAGGGCGGGCTGTTCAGAGCGCCCAAAAACCCTGAGGGGTTTTTGGGCGCAAAGGGGGAAGAACTGCGGGCGCCTGAAATTCTGCGGAATTTCCGGGGGCGCACTGACCAAAGGGATTGTTTCTTCCACCAGTGTGCGCACTGATGGAAGAAACGCGTTCCCGGCGCACGGGTCGCCGGGAACGAATTGAAAGCACGGCGAGGTTTGTCAACAGCTTGAACAGTCCGTTCTCCGGCAGGAGAGCGGGCTGTTGCCATCCAAGAGTTCAAGGTTTGGGCTGCATCCACTGGGGCTTCTTTTCGGCGGGCAATCCGGGGTGATTGAGCCAGCAGGCGGCCCGATGGCCCTCGCCGAGCGCGATCTCGGGCGGCTGGGCCTTGCACACGGCCATCGCGTAGGGGCAGCGGGCGGCGAACGAGCAGCCCTCCGGCGGCGCGAACAGGTCCGGCGGCGCGCCCTCGATGCTGGCGACCTTTTCCCGGGCCTGGCTGTTGATCCTGGGCATGGAGCCGAGCAGCGCGTGGGTGTACGGGTGGCCGGGGCGGTAGAAGATGTCCCGCGCGGGGCCTTCCTCCACGATCTTGCCGGCGTAGAACACCAGCACCCGGGCGGCCATGTTGGCGACCACGCCCAGGTCGTGGGTAATCAGCACGATCGCGGTGCCAAAGCTCTTTTGCAGCGACTGCATGAGTTCCAATATCTGCGCCTGGATGGTCACATCCAGCGCGGTGGTCGGCTCGTCCGCGATCAGAAGCCGCGGGTTCATGCACATGGCGATGGCGATCACCACCCGCTGCCGCATGCCGCCGGACAGGCTGTCCGGGTACTCGCGGAAGCGCCTCCCGGGATTAGCGATTCCGACCAGCTTCAAATACTCGATGGTCTTTTCCCGCGCCTCGCCCCGGGAGAAGTTCCCGTGCTTCATCATGACCTCGGAGATCTGCCTGCCGATGGTCATGGTGGGGTTCAGGCTGGTCATCGGGTCCTGGAAGATCATCGAAATGCGGCTGCCGCGCACCGATTGCATCTGTTTTTCGGAAAGCGCCGTCAATTCCTGGCCGTCGAAATGGATGCTGCCGCTGTCGATGGACCCTTGCGGGCTCTCGACCAGGCGCAATATCGCCTTGGCGGTGACCGACTTGCCGCAGCCGCTTTCGCCCACCACCGCGACGCACTCGCCCGCGTCCACGCGGAAGCTGACGTCCCGCACCGCCTGTACGCGGCCGCCGTAGGTTTTGAAGGACACCTTCAGGTTCCGCACGTCCAGCAGCGCGCTCGTTTCGGACATTTCACTGGCTCCTTCCGAGGAGAATCCATACGGTACTCACGGGGCCTTCGTTCCACTCAATCGTCCCCGGCAACCCGCGCGCTTTCCCGGGCTTCATTCATTCCCATCGACTCGCGCGCCCCTCCGTTTTCATTCATTCCCACCGACTTGTCGGTGGGAATCAAGTTTCCGTAACCAGTGCGCACACTGGTGGAGGAAACAATACCCTAAGTCAGCGCGCCGCCCGGAAACGCCGCAGCGTTTCAGGCGCGCGAAGTTCTTCCCCCTCGATGAAAAGACGCCGCAGCGGATTTTCATCGACCTCTCATGCGGGGGTCAAGCGCGTCTCTCAGCCCGTCGCCCAGCATGTTCAGCGAGAGCATCGTGGTGCAGATGAAAAACGCCGGGATCAGCAGCTGGTAGGGATGGATGCGGTACACCTGGATGGCGCTCTGGGCGAGCGAACCCCAGGAGCAGCTGGGCGACTTGATGCCGATGCCGATGAACGACAGAAACGCCTCGGTGAAGATCGCCTGAGGGATGGCCATCGTCATGTTGGTGATCAGGATGCCGCTGATGTTGGGGATCATGTGCTTCAGAATGATCTTGCCGTCGGACACGCCCAGCGTGCGGGCGGCCATCACGAACTCCTGGCTTTTGAGCTGCAGCACCTGCCCGCGCACCAGGCGCGCGCTGCCGATCCAGCCCAGCGCCACCATCGCCAGCACCAGCGGGAAGACGCCGGAGTCCATCACCGTGCGAATCAAAATCGCCAGAATGATCATCGGGATGCCGTAGAGCACGTCGATCAGCCGCATGACCAGCATGTCCACCCTGCCGCCGAAGTAGCCGGACACGCCGCCCACCACGCAGCCGATGGCGGTGTTGATGAGCACCACAGCGATGCCGATGAACAGCGAAACCCTGGCGCCCATCCAGTTGCGCACCCAAAGGTCGCGCCCCGCCTGGTCGGTGCCGAACAGGTGCTCCTCGCTGGGCCACTGGTTCATCGCCTTGGCGTTCTGGGAGGCGAAGTCGTAGCGGGCGAACACCGGCGCGAAGACGGCGAGCAGCAGGTACAATAGAATGATGGCGAGGCCCAGCATCGCCACCTTGTTCTTGCGCAGCTTGATCCACGCGTCCTGCCAGTAGGTGAGGCTGGGGCGCACGATGCGGTTGAGGCCGGAATCGTCCTTTAGCAGCGCCCGGGTGAGTGCGGGGTCCAGCGGGGCCTGGAGGAAGGCCTTCATGTCGTCGATCTGCATTTCAGTCCTCCTCGTCCTCGTCCATTGCGACGATGCGGCCGCGGGCCCCGGCCAGCTTGATGCGCGGGTCGATGATGCCGTACAGGATGTCCACGATCAGGTTGGCGGCCACCAGAAACACGCCGTAGAACGCGGTCATGCCCAGGACCATCGTATAGTCCAGGTCGCTGATGGACTGCACGTAGAACTTGCCCATGCCGGGAATCGCGTAGATGCGCTCCAACACGAACGTGCCGGTCAATACCGCCGCGGTGATCGGCCCCATGATGGTCACGATGGGCAGGATGGCGTTTCGCATCTCGTGCCGCCAGATGACCTGCCGGGGGGACAGCCCCTTGGCGCGGGCGGTGAGTATATAATCCTGATGGGTGACCTCCAGCATGCTGGAGCGCATCAGGCGGGTGATCAGCGCAAGCGTATACAAACTGAGGGCGACGACCGGCAGGATCATGTGCCGCCAGCTCTCCCACTGGGCGGCGGGCAGCCACTTCAGCTTGATGGCGAACACCAGCTGCAGCACGGTGCCGATGATGAAGTCCGGCATCGAAATGCCGATGATGGCGATCAGCACGCAGACTACGTCCAGCGCCTTTCCGGCCTTCTGGGCGGCCATCGTGCCCAGGAACAGCCCGGCGGACAGCGCCACGAGCAGCGCGCGGACGCCGAGGCCGGCGGAGTAGGGGAACGTCTGCTGGATGGTGGAATTGACGGTTCGCCCGGGGTACTTGAGCGATACGCCCAAGTCGCCGTGCAGCATGTTGCCCACGTAGGTCAGCCACTGCCGCCACAGCGGCTTGTCCAGGCCGTAATAGGCCATCATCTTATCCCGGATGGCCGGATTGGTCTTTTCGCTGATGAACGGATCGCCCGGCAGCATCCGAACCAGCGCGAAGATGATCGTGATCAGCACCAGCACGGTGATGAGCGCGATCACGGTCCGCTTCAGAATGTACCTGAGCATGGCCTCAGCCTCCCATGCAGAGTAACGAAAGAGGCGGGGGAACACCGGGGGCTCCGCCCCCGGAGCCCCGCCAGGGACCCCTCACAGAGGGGTTGGGATAAAATAAACAGCCGCGTGCCTGAACCAGCGGCACGGCGGGTTCGCCCCGCAAGCCGGAGGAAACCTCCGGCTTGCGCAGGGCGCGCTGGTTCAGATGTTACTCGACAAAATACGCGTAGGCGTAATCCAAGTCAGAACCCAGGTAGAAGCGCACCACGCCCTTCAGCTTGTCGCTCGTCGCGTAGGGCACCTGGCGAACCTGCAGCGGCACGATGCCGGCCTGTTCCATCAGGATCTTCTCGGCCTCGGCGTACATCGACAGCCGGGTCTTGGCGTCGGCGAACGTGTTGGCGGTGTTGACCAGTTCGTCGTACTTCGGGTCGGAGAACTTGCCGCCGTTCTGGGAGTTGGTGGACACGAAATAGGACAGGTAGGTGTAGGGGTCGTTGTAGTCGGGCATCCAGCCGGCGTAGATCAGGTCAAAGTTGCCCGCCACGCGGTCGGCCAGCATCGCCTTGTAGGTGACGGTCTCGATCTCCACCTTGATACCGAGGCTGCGCTGCCACTGATCCTGGCAGTTCTCGGCGATCAGCTTGTTGGTCGCGGCGTCGGAGATCCTCAGCTTGATCGAGATCTGCGAGGGATCGGCGATGCCAAGCGCGTCCATCGCCTTCTTCAGGTGGTCGGCCGCCTTGTCCGGTTCCGCGGTGCTCTTATAGACGTCGATGGGGTACTGCTCGGTGTAGTAGCCGCCGTCCGCGCCCGCCACGAGCGGCAGCACGAAGCGGGTCGCCGGCGCGTAGAGGCCGTTGGTGGCGATGGCCACGTACTCCTCGCGATCCAGCGCATAGTTGAGCGCCAGCCGGAAATCCTGGTTGCCCAGGATGGGATTCGCGGTGGATGCCAGGTTGATGCAGAACCAGTCCACCGCGCCCGAGGCGTAGGAGTTGACGGTGGCGCCGGGCAGCTGGCTGGGGTCCGAAAGGTACGTGGGCGCGATGGCCACCGGGATGTCCGCGATGTCCAGATCGCCGGTCTCAAACATCGAGAAGGCGGCCTCGGCCTCCATGATCAGGATGGTCACGGAGTTCAGCTTGACGGCGGAGCGGTTCCAATAATGCTCGTTGGGCGCCATCTTGATGGACTGATCCACCTGGTAGTCGGTCACGGTGAACGGGCCGTTGGTCAGCATGGAGTCGGCACTCATCGCGTACTGGTCGCCGTACTTCTCGACCAGTTCCTGTTTGACCGGGTAGAAGCAGGGCAAATCCAAAAAGCCCAGGTAGTAGGGCGCGGGGGTGGTGAAGTCGATCACGAAGGTGTGATCGTCCGGCGCGGACACGCCCAACTGATCCAGCGGGAGCTTGCCGGACATGACGTCTCCGGCGTTCTTGATCTCATAGAGCACCCAGCTGTAGTCGCGGGGCTTCGCCGGGTCCGCCAGGCGGCGGAACGCGTAGACGAAGTCGCCGGCGGTCAGCGCCGAGCCGTCCGACCAGCAGGCATCGCTCCGGAGGTGGAAGGTCATCTTCAGGTTGTCGGGGGCCACTTCCCAGCTTTCCGCGACGCCCGGGGTCACCTGGCCCTCGTGGGTGCGGATCAGGCCTTCGCCGATGCCCTTCATCACGTCGTAGGACGGGGCGGCGTTGAACTGCTGCGGGTCGATCGTCGGAACGGAAGTGAGGGAGAAGGTCAGGTCCTGATCCTGGCTCAAGGTCTCGGGCGCGGCGGCCGCCTGCGCTTCCGCAAAGGCGGCGGGGGCCGCGAGCGTCAGCATGAGCGCCAGAAGGAGACAGAGGGTCTTACGCATGGTACCGATTCCTCCCTTTTCTCATGGGCTTTCCCTATTCCAGCGAAACGGCTTCCGATCCCGGAGGGTCGCGCCGCAAGAATGGCCGATGGGTCCGCCGATTCATAAACGGCGAACCCCGTTTCAGCAGGATAAAACAATGTATGAATCATTATATCATAAAAATGCCGTTCTTCAAGCCGGAGAACCGAAATATCGCAAAGTTTCTGCATGGCCAACGCCTTGGAGATGCGGTTTCCTGCAGTCCGGCCCGGTTTTGCAGGGCCGGCGCCAAAACGGCCCCTGCGCGCCGTTTTTTGCATTTCGTAGCCGTGAAAAAACCAACGGATTCATGAGCACGCGCTTTACTTTGCAAAAGGTGTATGGTAAAATGAGCGACAGTCCACGTGGGAAAAGGGGAGAAAACGCATGGCGGGCGCGCTGGTATCGGTCAAACACCTGAAGAAGTACTTCCCCGCGGGCAAGGCCTGCCTGAAGGCGGTGGACGACGTCAGCTTCGAGATTTGCCCGCGGGAGACATTCGGCCTGGTGGGCGAGTCGGGCTGCGGCAAATCCACCATCGGGCGCACGCTGGTCAAGCTGTACGACCCCACCGAGGGCGAGATTTTATTCGATGGAAAGGACATCGTGCGCCTGGACAAGCCCGGCCGCAAGGCCTACACCCGGGAAGCGCAGATGATCTTTCAGGATCCCTACGCCTCGCTGGACGGCCGCATGACCGTGGGCGACATCATCGGCGAGGGGCTGGACACCCATTTCAAGCTGTCCGCCTCCGACCGGCAGGCCGCCATCTACGACGCGCTCTCCAAGGTGGGCCTCAGCCGGGAGCACGCCAGCCGCTTCCCCCACGAGTTCTCCGGCGGCCAGCGCCAGCGCATCGGCATCGCCCGGAGCCTGGCCATCAAGCCCCGCTTCATCGTGTGCGACGAGCCGATCTCGGCGCTTGACGTATCCATTCAGGCGCAGGTGGTGAACCTGCTCGAGGACCTGCAGCGGGAGATGGGCCTGACGTACCTGTTCATCGCCCACGACCTCTCGATGGTCAAAAATATCAGCAGCCGCGTGATGGTCATGTACCTGGGCCGCGCAATGGAGCTTTCGGACAGCCTCGAACTCTACAAAAACCCCCAGCACCCGTATACGAAGGCGCTGTTCTCCGCGATCCCGGTGGCCGACCCGGACTACGAAAGGGAGCGCCACCGCATCCTTTTGAAGGGCGACGTGCCCAGCCCCATCTCCCCGCCCTCCGGCTGCCGCTTCCGCCGCCGCTGCCCCCACGCAATGCCCGTCTGCAAGGAGGTGGCGCCGGAGATGAAGGAGATCGCCCCCGGCCACTTCTGCGCCTGCCACCTGCACGATCAAAAGTAATACTATTTCCGCAGGGACTCAACCTATTGATAAACTCCGCCGCACCTTCGAATCGTTTCCGGCGGCTTGCCGCCGGAAACGCGTTACGGCTATCAGTGCGAACACTGATGGCCGTAACAACACCTCGTATAATAAAGTCGATGTTTCTGTCAAGGGAAGGGTGGAGATTTGCGAAGCAAATACGACCCGACCTTGACAGGGGTAGTCAAAGAAAATGGAGTGAGGTGTTTGCGCGCTTCAGTGCGCAAACCCTTGATCACCGATTCTTCCGGTATCGCCAACCCTCAAGGGTTGATGATATAATCCGGTAGTGGCAGAGGCCGCCGTACAATTCCTTGGGATTAGAACCTGTACTTAAGAGTGGCGCCTTTGCGCTGCGGGATTTCACGAATTGGCTGGATGTTGGGGAGCACACGCTCTCTCTTCGCATATCCCGCGAGGCTGTGACACGCAGACGCCAGAGTTCTTCCTCTGCCAACCAACACACAAAGGATGGACAGCATGATCATCGTAGGCATCGACATCGCCAAGCACAACCACCAGGCCGTGATCATCGACGAACGGGGAGCCGCACTGTGCAAGTCCTTCGCTTTCGCCAATTCCAATGCCGGGGTGAAGAAGCTCACGGACGCCATCGCGCAGGCCGCCGCCGATCCTTCCGAAGTGATCGTCGGCATGGAGGCCACTGGGCACTACTGGCTCGCGCTGTATTCGGCGCTTTTGCCGCTTGGCTTTACGATCCATGTCATCAACCCCATACAGACCGACGCCATGCGCCACGCCACCACCATCCGCAAGAGCAAGACCGACGTCATCGACTGTGAGCTGATCGCTCAGACCATCCGCTTTGGGCGGTTTTCCGTTACCCACATCGCTGACGAGGACATGATCGCCTTGCGCCAGTTGACCCGCTTTCACTTCTCCCTCGTCGATTCCGTCGCCGAGGTCAAGCTGCAAGTGATCACCTTGCTAGATCAGGTGTTCCCCGAGTATCAGACGCTATTCTCCGATACCTTCGGCAAGACCTCCGTCGAGCTGCTGCTTTCCCACACCACGCCGGAGGATATTCTCGCCCTCGATACCGACGCGCTGACCGAAATCCTCGCCCGCTGCTCCCGTGGCCGGCTCGGAGTGGAAAAGGCCGAACAGGTCAAGTCTGCCGCCGCCAATTCCTTCGGCGTCAAGTTTGGCCTGGAAGCCTTCACCTTCCAGATTCGCTCCCTCCTGGCGCAGATCCAGTTGGTCGAGACCCAGATCGATCAGCTTGACGCGCAGGTCGCCGAAATCTACGCTTCTTTCGACACCCAACTGCACACCATTCCCGGCGTTGGCCCGGTTCTTGCCGCCGCCATCCTCGCCGAAGTCGGCGACATCACCCGTTTCGGCTCCGATCCGGCCAGACTCGTCGCCTATGCTGGCATTGACCCATCCGTCAAGCAGTCCGGCGGCTTCACCGGCTCCCACAACCGCATGTCCAAGCGTGGCTCTCCTTACCTTCGCCGTGCGCTCTGGCTCGCCGCTACCGTCGCCTACCGCCACGATCCCACCCTCGCCGCCTTCTACCAGAAAAAACGCGCTGAGGGTAAAGCCCATATGACCGCCATTGGCGCTGTCGCCAGAAAACTGACTTATATCGTCTTCGCCATCCTTCGCGACAACAAACCTTATTCCCCGGCCACTCCTCCCCAACTAACCCCTTGACTTTTCATAGCTGGTCTTA
>Ga0268263_1000395_pt1 | contig 75817 bp, 65 predicted proteins | sample Biomet5_FD_190358 | JGI IMG/M metagenome (GOLD analysis project Ga0268263, IMG submission 190358) | Microbial communities from bioreactor (seeded with sewage sludge) at LBNL, California, USA - Biofuel metagenome 5 (SPAdes) (version 4) | ecosystem: Engineered > Bioreactor > Anaerobic >... | reverse complement strand
TCCTGTATATGTAGCTTTACAACTTTTTTCTTGGTTTCCTCTGTTATTGTTTGCATGGCGTACTCCTTTTCTAATAGATATTATATTCCATTAGACAGGAGTGTTACAAATTTAATATACCACAACAAGATTGCCTATTATTGTTTTGGGCAAGGCTGTTGAATTAAGAGGAAAATGTTAAGAATAAAACGAGATCATCATGAATACTCAAGTCTATTTCGCTTGTCAAGTTAAAAAAAGTAAAAACTTGGATGATGGTAATATCCACATAAACGTTGAATCAAATATAAAAAATTGCAACAATTTACTCATTAATCATTAAAATTAAAGTAACTTTATATTGAAATTCAAGTAAAAATCTATAATAATGATGATACAAAATAACTTGGGAGGTTAATGTAATGAAAAAGTCGAAAATCTTGGCAATAACATTATCGTCTGCAATGCTGCTCTCGATGGTAACAGGATGTTCTCAAAACGGAGCTGTCAGCAGCGCAAGTACCAGCGCTGCATCCACTTCGGGTGGTGAAATTGTTGTAAATTTCTGGAGTGCTCCTGAGCAGTACAATTATGATATTTGGAGCAAATACGCAGAAAAATTCAATCAGACTAAAGCCCAGCTTAACGGCAAGACTGTTAAAGTTGTGGTACAGCAAATGCCCGCGCAACCTTCTTCCGAGGCAGGCATTCAGAATGCAATCGCAACCAGCACGGTTCCGGCAATTTCGGAAAATGTCAACCGCAGTTTTGGTGCTACATTGGCTAAATCTGAAGCAATTTATGATTTAAGTAAGGAAGATTGGTTCAAAGCAATCGTAACAGAACGAAAAATAGACAGCGTTATGAGCGGGTGGGCGGTAGATGGAGCCCAGTACGTTATTCCGTTGTATGTCAATCCAATCAGTTATGTTTACAACAGCAAAGCTTTGAAACAGCTTGGTGCAACAAAAGTTCCTGAAACATTGGATGATTTCAACAAACTTTTAAATGCATATAATAGCAAAAAAAGCGAGTTGAATGGTAAGGGCATCAGCAATTTCATGTATCGGTTTGAATTGACCAGATCCGATTCTTGGTGGGAGAGATGGTTCGATTTTCAGGCGCAGTACGAAGCGTTTTCACAGGGGAAATCGTTTGTAGAAGGCGATCAACTGACGCTGGACAAGGCTGCTGCGAAAAAGGTATTTGACCTCTATGGCTCCATGGGTAATTCGCTCCTGACCGGTGAAATTCCGAAAATATGGCAGGAAAAAACCGTTCCTGTTGTTGTAGGTATGGGTCTTCCGTGGGATATTGCACCGAATAAAGCAGCGGGTAAAGTTTACGGATTGGATGGAGATTATGTGTTTGGGCCAATGCTTGTTGAAAAGGCAGGAGACACACCGTATACCTTTGCCGATTCGAAAGGGCTGGTGCTCTATAAAAACAAAAATGTTTCAGACGACCAGCACAAAGGAGCAATTGAGTTTTTAAAGTACGTATTTAACGGTGCCGGCAAAGACACCTTTGATGTAGATTGGCTTAACAGTACTTCAATGCTGCCGGTACGTGGTGACCTCTCGACAAATGCTACACTTACAAGCTATTTTGAGAAGAATCCTGAACTGAAAGCAGTCAGCGCTTTTGTTGCCAACGGCATTCCATGCATGGCAAACGAGAAAATGTCTGATATTTTGACGGCACTTGCCGCAAAAGGTCTTACACCTTATGTTACTCAAAAGGTGGCAAATTCCAAAATTGGCAGCACTCCGGATTCGACATCTTATGTCGACGCGGCGTTTGCGGCAATGAAAACAGCAGGAAACTTAAAGTAAGGTCAATTCGTGTTATTAGTCTCTTGCGTGAATCATCATGAAACTGCAAACTATATTCATACTGCAAATCAAATAAAAAAGAAATAAGAGATTCCCGTCCATGTTTCCGGGCAGCGGTGTTTAGGACGGGAAGTCTCTTACTATTTGTTTTTCATTCACGGAAAGGAGCGTCCTTCATGCACAAGAAAATCAAGGCAGTGCCTGAGAGCATTCCAAAAAGGTCAGGGCTGAGTTATGAAAGCAGAACCGCGTGGTTATTTAATACTCCCTACATAGTCTATTCTGTGGTTTTTCTTTTCCTTCCTTTGGGTTGGGCGGCTTGGCTGTCTGTTACAGATTGGAATCTCATGTCGCCGAAATATAATCTTGTCGGATTAAAAAACTTTACTCAATTATTTACAGATGATAACGTTCAGGCGGCATTTTGGAATTCTTTCCGGTATTTGGTGCCAATCGTATTGTTGTGCTTCGTGTTTGGTATGGGAATCGCATTGCTTACCTCCAAACTGCCCGGGAAAATGAAGGGAATTGTTGCAACTCTGTTCTTCATTCCCTATCTGACTTCAGGTGTCGCCACATCCGTTATGATCAAGTATGTGTTTAGCTACAATTCTCTATTAAATGTTTTCTTGAGGGAACATTATCAGTTGAACATCAATTGGCTGCAGAGCGGCGCGGCTTTTTGGATTCTGATCGGAATGATCGTTTGGAAAATGGGCGGATATTACGCGTTGTTTGTGTTATCTGCAATCGAATCCATTTCTGCTGATGTTTATGAAGCTGCGGTTATCGATGGATGTACCGGCTTCAAAAAATTCATTAAGATCACATTGCCTATGATTACCCCGACCATTACATCGGTAGTTGTTTTAGCCGCGGGGCTGTCGTTCCAAATCTTTTCCGAGCCATTCCTGCTTACAGGAGGAGGACCGGACTTGTCGACGACTACCTGGCAGCTGGAAATTTATAAAACATCATTTGTCAGTTTTAACGCAGGTTATGGCGCTGCTATGGCAATTGTCAATGCAGTTCAGATTTTCTTGACCATTCAGATCATTACATGGATTATGAATCGCGTCAACAAAAAATTCGGTTGGTAGAGGAGGAGAAAAAGAATGAATCATAAAAAAATAAAGTTCCATACAGTGATTATTATTATTGTGACACTGCTGATTTTGTTAATTACGCTGTTTCCGTATTACTACCTGATCATTCAGTCTTTTCTGCCGTGGGATATGGTTGATAAGTCCTTTATACCGACCAAAGTAACCTTGGACAGTTATACTTATCTGCTGAATAGGGGAGGATCCTCAAATCCGTTTATGTGGATACGTGCTTTATTAAATTCGTTTATTGTTGCATTCCCAACTGCCGTGGTTTCAATTGCAGTTGGCCTGATGACCGGCTATGCAGCTACCAATATGCAATATAAAGGAAAAAGTGCAATTCACTCTTCGCTTCTGTTCCAAATGTTTTTCCCTGTAATTATTTTATTGGTACCAAGATATATGATCGTGAAACCACTGGCAAATCATTATTCCGGAATGATATTGCCGCTTATCATATCTGTTTGGGGTATTTTCATGTACATTAACTACTTTAAAACCGTTCCAAAGTCCGTTTTTGAAGCAGCGAAAATCGATGGAGCCTCCGATTTTAAAATCTTACGAAAAATTGCACTGCCCTCAACGAAATCAATCAGCATTATTGTGTTTCTATCTGTTTTTATGACCAGGTGGAATGAACTGATGTGGGATATGTTGATAGCGCCGAATATTAACGTACAGACGCTGAATGTTATGATTTCAACTCAATTTAATCAGAATTCCAATATTCCCGGGCCAATGTACGCAGCATCCATTCTACTCACGATGCCGATTATTATTCTATTCCTTTGTTTCTCCAAATATTTTAAAGAGGGCATCAACTTTATGTTGAAATAGGTATTATACAGATGAAAGAAATGTTTAAACTTGAAATAGATGAATCTTCGCAATACGATTCTTCCAACCGTACGCCAATCATGAGAAAGGCAGAAAACCCCTTACTGACCGTGGCGGATGTAAAACCTTCGCGGGAAGATTTCGTAGTGGATGGGATTTTTAATTGCGGAGCAACAAAATACGGGGACGAATATATCCTGTTATGCCGTGTTGCGGAATCTGTCAAATGCAATCGCGACGGCTTTGTCGCATTTCCGGTCATTGTGGAGCATCAGGGCAAAAGCGAATTTGAAGTAGTCGTTCTTGAAAAAAGCAGTCATCCTGAGTATGATTTTTCCGATTCAAGGACAATTACGAAGGGGTCCGATGCATATAGTAATGTGGTTTATTTGACGTCTTTTTCTCACCTTCGCGTGGCCCGTTCTAAAGATGGCATCCATTTTACCGTCGATGAAAAACCGTTAATCATGCCCGACCCTGTCAGCGAATGCTGGGGAATGGAAGACCCCAGAATCACCTGCATTGACAGAACTTATTATATCAATTACACGGCCGTGTCTCCGGATGGTGCCGCTACGGCGCTCATTACCACCAATGATTTTAAATCCTTCGAAAGAAAAGGCCTGATTTTTCTCCCCGAAAACAAGGATGTCGCTATTTTCCCGGAAAAGATTAATGGCAAATTCTGGGCCTTTAACCGTCCGGTGCCACGTTCGATTGGCAACCCAGATATTTGGCTGTCCGAGTCGGAAGACATGGTTCACTGGGGACGGCACCGGCATTTTTACAGTGTTTCCGACATGGGCTGGGAAAATGGACGCATCGGCGGCGGGGCGCCCCCATTCCGCACGGAAAAAGGCTGGGTAAAAATTTATCACGCGGCAGATAAAAACAGCAGATACTGTCTGGGCGCATTTTTATTGGATATTAATGATCCAATGAAGATTATTGCAAAGTCAAAAACACCATTGATCGAGCCTGAAATGGGATATGAAACAGAGGGATTTTTCGGTAATGTCGTTTTTACATGTGGATGTATCTTTGAAAACAATATCATTAAAATTTATTATGGTGCAGCGGATGATAAAATCTGCCGTGCCGATATTACAATAGATGATTTATATAGGCATCTAAGCATTATCTGAACAGAATAATATGATCGCAGCAATTATGAGGCTTATTCTGCTGCCCGTTAACAGCCAAGGCAAGTATGATAAAAGGGAAGGACCTCGTATACTATGAGTGTAGTCATGAGAGATATTGCCGATAGTTTAGGCATATCCGTCAATGCGGTTTCCATCGCGCTCAACAATAAAGCAGGGGTCAGCGACGAAATGCGCGCGAAAATATTGCGCACCGCTGAAAAAATGGGTTATCTGGAAAAGAAGAATAAATTTGTCCGCACGTTTTCGCATACGAATCTGTGCATTATGATGCAAAAAATCTATTCTGATGATATGAACTTTTATTCCAAGGTGCTGTATTCCTTTGTGGAAGAAGCAAAAAGGAGCGGCTATGACACCATCATGAATTTCTTTGATGATGAGGCAATGGCGGTTCCAAGCTGTGTGGAAAAGGACCGTGTATCCGGGATTGTCGTAATCGGAAAAATCGGCGACGCAAACATAGCAAGATTAAAGGAATATCATATGCCGTTTGTATTGGTGGATCATGCTTCCTTAATGTACACAGCCGACAGCGTCCTGACCGATAATAAGTTAGGCGGCTTTATTATTACAAAATATTTGCTTGATAAAGGATTTCGCCAGATCGGATTTTTCGGAGATTTAAACTATTCCCTCAGCATTAAGGAACGCTTCTTTGGGTTTAAAGAAGCACTGATGAGCTTTGGGGCCGATTTGGACCCTGAAAATTTGGACGACTATATCAAACAGTATTCGATTCTGTCAAACATAGAGCAAGCGGTTCTAAAAAACGATACGCAAAAGATTGTACAGTTGATTAAAATGGCAAGAAATTTGCCGCAGGCTTTTGTATGTTCCAACGACCGGGCTGCAATAGCCCTTTTGATGGCGCTGCAGATTTTAAATATGAATGTACCTGAAGATATATCCCTTGTGGGGTTTGATAATATTGACATGTGCGAAAAAGTAAATCCTAAATTAACGACCGTTCATGTTGATAAGGAAGCATTGGGAAAACGGGCTGTTCAGCGCTTAAAATATCAGATAGAACACCCGAATTCTGCTCCGGAAAATACAGTGATCAGCGTAAGACTGGTTGAAAGGGATTCCGTCAAGCGGTAGTGTTAATGGGGATAATAATATGCAACCCCAATTTTAAAATTCTAAAGTAGAATGGTATTTACCTAACCTCGCCACAACATACACGTTACCTGTAGTTACCACTTTAATTGAAGTAATTAGACAAACAGCAGTTAAAATATTAATATAAAATATTATTATCTCTCATCTATATTTATCATTAAATAATTAAATAAGATAGCTATACAAATAAATCGTGCGAAAACACAAACAGCATTCGGGTTTACAAGTTCAAGTAAATCCGGATGCTGTTATTTTTTGTTTATAAATCGTCTTCCAGTGCGCCGCTTTTGGCGTAGGCAGTGCTTCGTGCTTCAAAAAAGTCAGTTTTGATCGTGTTGGCGTTGCTGTACTGGCTAACCCATTTCAGCGCTTCCGGCTCTTCGTCATGCTCCTCGTACAACTTTTCGAACCCGAGTCCGTTGCAACGCAGATTGCCAAGATACTGTACATAATCGGTGATCATCTGCTTGGTCAGGCCGCTTACATCATCACCGATGGCGTAATGTCCCCATGCAATTTCCTGTTCACAGCCGGTGCGGATCATCTCGCGATAGTCTGCCACCTTTTCGGCGGTAAACAATTCGGGGTTTTCCTTTTTCAGTTCCAGCAACATGCTGCGGAACAACCAAAGATGCGTATTTTCATCCCGGTTAATGTACCGGATAATCTGCACCGAGCCGGGCATGCGATTATTTCGCCCAAGGTTGTAAAAAAACATAAACCCGCTGTAAAAATACACGCCTTCCAGAATATAATTCGCTACCACCGTACGCATCAGGTTTTCAGGAGTCTGATTGTGGTAAAAGGTGTTGTACTGTTCGCCGATGAAGGTGTTGCGGGCAAGAAGATGTTTGTCATCCTTCCACTGATACAGAATTTCGTTGCGCTGCTGCGGCTCACAGATTGTGTCCAGCATATAGCTGTAGCTCTGGCTGTGGATGGCCTCCTGATATGCCTGAATGTTCAGGCACAGGTTGACTTCATTTGCGGTAATGTATTCTCCCACATAGGGCAGGTTGGCGGTTTGAATGCTGTCCAGAAAAATGAGAAACGACAAAATTTTGTCGTAGGCGCGGCGCTCGGCGACAGGCAGGTGGGGGTAGCCTTTCACGTCGGTGGACAGGCTGACCTCCTCCGGAATCCAGAAATTGTTCATCGCCTGACGGTACCAGTCGCTGGCCCATTGGTATTTCATATTGTTGAAATCGTTCAGATTCGTTGTATCGCCGCCGATCATCCGGCGGTGACTCAGGTCAATGTCTCCATTTGGGTTAAACAACGGTTTTTTGTGCATGGTTTCCATGTTGTTTCCTCTTCTTTTCTCCCGTTTCGCGGGAATATTGGTTTTCCTTTCTTATTAAGCGTTGTTCCGCTCAGGATGAGCAGGATTCACACTCCTCGACCTCCAAACTCTTGCTCCGTATGTAGTAGATGGTTTTTACACCCTGCTCAAAAGCCAGTATATACAGATTCAACACCTGACGGAAGGTGTAATTGTTGGTGATGTAGAGGTTCATACTCTGTGCCTGGTCTATGTGGCGCTGCCGTACGCCTGCCGCACGCACCGACCATGTCTGATCGATGAGGTGCGCATTTTTGTAGTACCAGTAGGTCTTAGCGCTCAAATCCGGTGCCACGCGTGGTACCAGGCCATTCTTTTTTTCTTCAAGGAAGAAGCGGTTCATCACGGGGTCTATTCCTGCGGTCGTTCCGGCAATGATGCTGGTGCTGCTGGTGGGGGCGATTGCGAGCAGCCAGCCGTTACGCATACCGTGCGCAACCTGTTGGCGCAGCTCCTGCCACGCGGCGCTGCTGTAACCGCGTTTGTCAAAATAGGTACCGGTCTGCCAGTCACTGCCTTCAAACAGCTCATAGCTTCCCTTTTCGGCGGCATTTTCACAGCTGGCGCTGATGGCTGCGTAGTTGATTTTTTCAAACACCTTGTCTACAAAGGATAGATGTTTGTCGCTTTCCCACGCTATGCCGTTTTTGGCCAGCATATGGTGGTAACCGCTGACGCCCAGCCCAATCGGGCGGTAGCGTACGTTATTAATTTTGGCGTAGGGTACGGGGAAGAAGTTCAGGTCGATCACGTTGTCCAGCGCCCTTACGGCACTGCGGGTAAGCTCACCGATTTCATGTTCATCTTCGACATTGATGTGCCCAAGCGAAAGGCTGGCCAGATTGCAGACCACAAAATCACCGGGCTTGGTTACCGTGACGACTACTGTTTCGCCGTTGACCGTTTCCACGCGCTGATCGACACTTTCAATGGCGCTCATGTTCTGTGCGATTTCGGTGCAAAGGTTGCTGCAGTAAATTATCCCTTTGTCCCCGTTGGGATTGGCGCGATTCACCGCGTCACGATTGAATACGAAGGGAGTGCCGGTTTCCACCGCACTTTTGATTACCATCCGCACGATATCTTTGATGGACACCACACGCTTTTCAATAGCGGGATCCTGTACACATTCCCGGTAGCGCTTTTCCCATTCCTCGCCCCAGAAGTCCTCCAGAGCATATCCCTTGTGGGTCAAAATATCGTGTGGACACATCAGGTACCAGTCGGCGTCCAAGTTATCCCGAGCCATCTTCCAGAACAGGTCGGGGTAACAAACCGCCGGAAACACATCGTGTGCTTTCATGCGGTCGTCGCCATTGTTGGTGCGCAGTGCCAAAAATTCAGGCAAGTCCCTGTGCCAGGCATCCAGATACACCGCAACGGCGCCCTGACGCACGCCCAACTGGTCCACCGCCACGGCGGTGTCGTTGGCAAGTCGTATCCAGCGGATGACCCCGCCGGCTGCCCCTTCAAAGCCACGGATGGAACTGTTACGGGCTCGCACTTTGCCAAAGTACAGTCCCATGCCGCCGCCATATTTGCTCACCTGTGCAAAGTTATCGATGCTGCGGTAAATGCCCGTTAAGCTGTCGGGTACAGTGTCGATAAAGCAAGAGGAAAGCTGGTGAAAAGGCTTTCGGGCGTTGGACAGAGTGGGGGTAGCCATGGTCACCTTCAGGGTACTCAGCATGTCGTAAAACCGGCGAACCCAATTTAGTCGGTCTGTTTTTTCAGGCATAGCCAGATGCAGCGCGATACCTAAATACATCTCCTGTGGCGTTTCCAGTGGCTGGTTGGCATGGCTTCGGATAACATAGCGCTTGAGCAGCATATCCAACCCGGAATAAGTGAGCAGTTCGTTGCGGGAGTCGTCGAGGAATCCCGCCGCCGCTTCAATTTCCTCTTTAGAATAATTTTCCAGAATATAACTGCCGTACAAACCCTGATCGGTCAAAAAACAAACTTTATCGTAAAAGCTGTGTAAATTGTACTTATTTAGAACGGGCGCCAGATTTTGGGCAAGCTGCAGCGTGAGCAAACGAGCGGCAGCAAATTCCCAATTGGGTGTTTGCTGAGTGGTCAGCTCCGCTGCCGCCTTAATGAGCATATCCATTTTTTCGTTCTGCGGCATGTCCGGCTTTAAAAAGGATGAGAATTTCTCCTCTAACCGATCAATTCCGTAGCCCTCGTCCGGAAAATCTCGATGTATTCCGGTCAGAACGTCTTCAACTGCTCCGGCATCGGCAAACTGATTCGCAATGCGGCGACGCAGTTCGCGGCGGCGTGCGTGTTCGCTGCGGTACAGAATATAGTTCTTACTCTGCGGATAGAACCCTTTCTCCATCAGGGTCTGTTCTACGATATCCTGAATGGTTTCCACCTGTACCACGCCTTGCAGCGCTTTGATTTTCGTTTCCACCGACTGTGTAATATCCTGCAGGGTATTTTCTGCCGCAGTGTTGTCCACGCTTAAAAACGCCTTGCGGATGGCTTCCTTTATTTTTTCAGGCTGGTAGCGTTGGCTCCGGCCGTCTCGCTTAATGATTTCCATGCTCCATCTCCTACAAATTGTATAGTGTAAATATTTTAGCACAATATTTAGTATTAAACAATACTCATTAAGCTCTTTTCTCGATTTTCATAATATCGATTTAGCTGAAATGCCACGAGCTAAGAAGAATTAAACCGCAACCCGTTTGAGGCTGTTCAAAAATTAAAAAAAGCATTTTATAAAAGGGGCTGTTTTGAAACAGCCCCTTTCGCTTAATAGTAAAAATCTTTGAAAATATTACTTATCCTTTTTCTTTTTCGTGATCAATTGAGGCTGAGTTACAACCTCTCTGGTAAATGCCGAAGGAGCAGAAACTTTTATATCTGCTTTCTTTTTTTTCTTGGTTTCTTTTTTGATACTCTTATCACCCATGGTATTTTCTCCTCTGTCCTAATTGTTTTATATGTATCATCAAAATTAGATGGAAACATTAGCTATAGTATAAACCAAACCCACGCAAACAGCAATTATAACTATTTCATTGAAGCAGAAGAATCCGTATCAAATATTGAGCGTTCGGTTCCTGTGCCGTCAATATATCAGTGGAGTGCATGTTTTTAGGGCAGCTGGTGTTGCTTTCGTAAATCGTATCTGGTATCATGTAATTGAATAACATAATACAAGAATATCTTAAAAATGGGGAGAGAAAATGAGTACAGATTCCGCAATGGATGAGAAAGAGCCCAAACATCAGCGACGTATTCGATATAAAGGCACTCACCCTAAAACTTTTAAAGAAAAATATAAGGAACTGCAACCGGAGCATTATGCTGATGATGTGACAAAAATCATTCAGAAGGGTCGTACCCCTGCCGGTATGCATCTTCCAATTTGTGTTAAAGAAATATTGGAATTCCTGCAAATTACGCCGGGACAAACCGGATTGGACGCAACATTAGGCTATGGCGGTCATACTTTAGAGATGCTCAAATGTTTAGACTCAAAAGGGCGCTTGTATGCAATTGATGTTGATTGCCTTGAATTGCCTCGCACCAAAGAGCGATTGGAGCGCATGGGTTATGGCCCTGAAATATTAGAGATCAAGCAGCTGAACTTTTCCCAAATAGATCAAATTGCTTCCGAATCAGGTCCATTGAATTTCGTATTGGCGGATTTGGGCGTATCTTCTATGCAAATAGACAATCCTGACAGAGGATTTTCGTTTAAGGTAGAAGGGCCATTGGACTTACGGCTTAATCCAAAAATGGGCCAATCTGCGGCAAATCGATTAAAAACGATTTCATACTATGAGTTGCAGGGTATGTTGATAGAAAATGCGGACGAGCCTCAAGCCGCGGTAATCGCTCGCGCCATTATTTCCAACATTAAAAAAGGAAATGATATATCAACAACGACACAACTTCAAAAGATCATCAAAGATGCGCTGAAACATGTTCCGCATATGCGCGATGAAGAGATTAAAAAATCTTGTCAACGCTGCTTTCAAGCACTGCGCATTGATGTCAATCATGAATTTGAAGTGTTAGATGAATTTTTAGAAAAGCTTCCGAATGTCCTTGCCGCGGGTGGGCGCGTTGCGATACTTTCGTTCCATTCCGGAGAAGATCGCCGTGTTAAAAAATCTTTTAAACGCTTTTTTAATGAAGGTATTTATCGTGAAATAGCACCGGATCCTATCCGACCGTCACCAGAAGAATGTCATGCCAACAGCCGTGCGCATTCGGCTAAATTGCGGTGGGCGATTAAAGCATAAAACAGGTTCAAATCAAAACAGCCCCGACTTTGTATTAAAGTCGGGGCCGTTTTTTTGCCTTAATCGCACAGGACAGAGTCACGAAAGTCCATATAAATTTGCTAATTTGCAGTATATACGCCTAAGTTTCTTTAAAATGCTGAAACTTAGGCTTGCTTTTTGCGCCATGAAATATTATTTGAAGCAAGTATATAAAAAACACCACATATTTTTATGTGATGCCAAAAGTAAATCCTGTTATTTTTTATTCTTTCGCCATGAGATGCTTTTGTATACAGTGATTAACAAAAGGAGTGGCTGCTTAGTTATTGTGTACTTTGGAACGAACTGTTCGCTTTTAATGTTTGTAAATCTTTTTCGAATTCATGGATTTTTTTACTGATAAAAATGATTTCAGGATTATCATCCACTTTGCCAGACTGCAGTTGTATTTTTCTGAATGTCTCGAATCCATTCAACATCTTCTGTATATTTCGTGTCACACGTAAGGATTCGTCCATCCGTTCTTTTTCAGTCTTGATTGTCATAACCATCACCTCATTATCATTATAGATCAATCATGTTTAGATTCGGTTATGAGAAAATTAAAATAGGAAGATTTACAAATATAATTGCGACCATCATTTCAATAAACACAGGCACTTGTAAAGCAGACCCGGGGAAGTTCACCCCGAGCTTTTCATGAAGCCGAACGGAAACGTCACCATTCGGCTCTTGTCATCCAAACGCTGGGTGTGTTCAAGCTGCCAGTGGTAAAACAGGCTTTGCAATGCTCAACTGTGAATCTGACCGCAGCGGGTATTAGCGTACTTGTTGTATCTTTGTTTTTGCTTTTCCGAACAGTGGCAGCAGTTTGGCAGAAAGGAGAGATACCGCCGGCGCAGTCATAATTACAGCGCAACTGCCTGTCAGCGCCTGTATGATTTCCGCTGTGATCTGGTTGGAGTTCATTACCTGATAATACGGCATATTGTAAGTGTAAATTTGAATCAGCACCACCAGCGAGGAGCCGGTGAAGGCCAAAATCAGCGTGTTGGCCATGGTACCCAGCATATCCCGGCTCACATTCATGCCCGAAGCGAACAGGGTTCCTGCCCCCGAATTCGGGTTTTTTAAGTACACTTCATTGACCGACGAGGCCACAGAGATTGCAACATCCATTACCGCGCCGAACGACGAGATAATCACAGCGGCAAAAAAAAGACTGCTTACCTTCAATCCGCTGTGGGAAGAAATTGCCAGAAGGGAGTCCGTATCTGCAAACGTATAACCCGAGGTGCCGGTCAATCCGTTAAAGATCGTTTCTATAACGGCTGAAACCGCAACCCCGCCGACTGTACCAAGAATTGCGATGAGACTCTTCCACTCAACCCCTCCAACCAGCAGAAGCGTAACGCAAGCGGTAACCGCGGCAAAAATCATCACGGCGGCCGTCGGGGAAACTCCGTTATAAAGTAGGGGAACAAAAACGAAAACCACGCTTGTTATTGTAAAGGCAATCGCAATGACAGATTTAAAGCCGTTTTTGCCGCCAATCAGGCACAACAGCACAGCAAAAATCGCCGCCATGAGATATAGAGAGGGCGTTCTATTCGGTGAATTGACGTTGATATTTACAGTTTTGCCGTCGCCTGTAACGCTGACCGAAACAATAACGGTCTGTTCCGCTTTCAGGTAATAATTTGTATCATAATTTAAATTGTTCGTAATGTGATAACTTTTGCCCTGCAACGTGCCTGTTAAGAGCGTGATTGTAATATTCTGCGAACCGACCAGCAGTTCGGGATGTTTTTCATCTTTCTTTATCTCTTCAGAATCAATAGAGGCTACCTTCGCCTTTTCAAAAGTGATTTTATCGTTTCCGGACAGGCTGTACGGGTCGTAATACGCCTGATGGCGGCTAAGACCATATGCAAAAACGACATAGGCAACCAACAAAAGCAGTATGACTCCCGCTTTCCACAAGTTTTTTAAGTGAAAATTCCGCATAGAATTTCCTTCCTCTGCAATTTTGTAAAGAAACAACCTCATTGCACCATTTCGTGAAATGAGGTTGTCTTGACTCGGTTTCTTATTCTCAAAAAATTCGGTTAATCCTGATTAGCTTTTCTCTTTTTAATGACGATGAAGCAACCGGCGGCAATCAGAAAAGCGCCGGCGGCAATTGTGAAGATTAGATAAATGTCACTGCCGTTGTTATCACCTGTCTTTGGGCTGGTAACCGCTGCTTCAGAGGTTTTGCCTGTCTGCGCAACTGGGGTAGCCTTTGCCTTGGTAATGGTATAGGTGTCAATCGCTTTATCGGAATTTGTCGCGTAAGTAGTCAGGGCGAACGTATTGTCCGTAACCTTTGCATAGGTATAAGTCGGTACGTTATTCTGCCAACCGAACGCGCTGAACGAGTGGTCCTTTGTTGTGTTGTATTTGTAATATTTACTGCCGCTGCCGGAGTCAAGTGTAAAATAGACAGTACCTTTCGGGTTTGTGACCGCATTGGTTTTCACTGTATTTACCGGGGAACCGCCGGACATTTGGAACGAACGGGTGTAATAATGGTCGTGGCCGTTAAGGACGACATCAACGCCGTATTTGTCCATTAGTTTTGTCCAGTTCTTGCGCATGAACATAACGTCGTCATCGGATGTTGTGGCACCATCGTGGTTTGCTTCACTGTAAGGAGCCTGATGATATGCCGCCACTTTCCATTTCACATTCGGATTTGCATCAATTGCCTGTTTCATAAATGCGTCATGAGCGGAGACATCATAGAAATTGTTTCCCTCCAAGGACATAAACAGGGTGTTGCCGTACCGATACCAATAGTCGCCGTTATTGTCGTTCACACCATTGGTTTTGGTCTGACCGAGTGTGGAAAGATTCGGCTGGTCATAATGGTAGCTGTAATATTTACCCATCTGGAAATCATGATTGCCGGAGAAAGCTGCCAGAACATGAGTTTGCAGATAATTTGCGGAAGAAGTGGGGTTGAAAAATGCATTGTACTCTTTCTGTTGGGTATAGAGATGATTGTAATCATTGACTTGGTCGCCCATAGAAAATAGAAAGTTCAAAGACGGGAATTTGGAATATACCTTGTTAAGCGTGTTTGCCCAGCCGGCCTTATCGTTTTCAAGATTTCCGCTCGCGCCAATCTGTGGATCGCCGAAAGCCGCAAAAGTAAAGCCGTTCGCCGCAGAGCCTGTTTGGAAGGTGTAATTGGGGCTCCATGTAGTGCCGTCGCCGACGCGGTATGTGTACGAGGTATTTGCAGAGAGGCCGCTGACTGCCACTTTACTTGAATACTCATCCTGCAAAGCCACGCCGCTGGCGTCTGTGAAGGAGCTGACCGCATGATCTGTGTTGGAAGCATTATCCAGAACACCTTCGGTCGCCGTTACTTTCTCTGTAATTGCCTGTTTTGTGGAGCTTTCCGGAAAATCTGTGCTCTTCATATCGCTGGTTTTCGAGATTTGAAGTTGACCCGCTGCGGAACTGTTGCTTTGCCAGCAGATGCGGACTTCCGTTTCACTGCTGCCGATGCCGAGATCAATATTATAGGGAGTACTTGTTGACGCAGCGTATGCTTTGGTCTCCTGAGGGCCGATGCCACAGCCTACAATCACCACAGCACAGAATACTGCCGCCGCAGCCTTAATTGTTTTCCTACCAATGAACATGAAATTTTACCTCCTCGTTTTAAATACATTCTAAGATTTTTTTAACAGCACTATTGTAACGCATGAAAAGTGTAACCGAGTTATGATTGTGTTAAGCGGAGTTTAATTATGATGTCAAATTACAAATTAACTGGTCTCATTTAAAAATCAAGGAGCAGCCCAGATAAAATTTGATTCTTCTTATTACTGTGCACCCTTTGTGTTTCAGAACAGTGAAGTTCTCTATTTCGATTTCTCATACAAAAAAATCCGGCGGAGAAAAAACTTCTCTACCGGATTTTCAGTAAACCGCGAAAAATGATGTAATATTGCATCATATATAAGTATCGTTTTTGTTCAGACTGTGTAGAAAATATTTTACATAAATATAACCTGAATTTATTCTTGTCATAATGTTAGGTCTCTACAATGTAACTGTACACAAATAAAAAAACGAGGAGAAACAAACATGAAAAAAACTATTTCATTGATTTTGTCGGCAATCATGATCTGCTTATCCGCGACTGCCTGCAGTAGCGCAACGACCAACTCAGCGGCCTCAACTACACCGGCACCGGCTTCGCAAGCAGTATCCCAAGCAGATACGGCCGCTTCATCCACTGCTGCTGCGCCGGCAGTTACAGGGAGCATTACCGCTTCCGGTTCATCCGCGCTTTATCCATTGGCAAAAGATGCAATCGCTAAATTCAAGAAGATAAATCCAGACGTTTCTATTACTTTAAACGCGGGTGGTTCCGGCACAGGATTAAAGCAAGTTGCTGATGGGACCGTTAATATTGGCAACTCTGATATAGAGGCTTCTTCAAAATTACCAAAAGATCAGGCGGCTCAATTGGTTGACCATAAAGTATGTGTTATTGCGATGGCTCCTATCGTGAATAAAGATGTCGCTGCAAAAGTAAAAAGCTTAACGACACAGCAATTAGTTGACATATTTACCGCTAAGACAAAGAACTGGAAAGAAGTCGGCGGTCCAGATGAAGCAATCATATTGGTTACCCGTCCAACTACTTCAGGAACACGCGCATTGTTCAAACAATATGCTTTAAATAATAGTGAAGAATCATCAAATGCATCCCTTGAGACAGATGATTCCGGTACATTACTTCAAAATGTTTCAAGCCATAAAGGTGCAATCGGCTATGTAGCACTTTCTTACCTAATTAACAACACCAGTGTAAACACAGTCGGTATTGATGGTGTTGACCCGACACTTGATAATGTTTATAGCGGTAAATACAAGGTATGGGGCTATGAGCACATGTATACTAAGGGCGAAGCAACAGACGCTGCCAAAGCATTCCTGGACTATATGCAGTCTGACGATTACAGCAGCTCCGTTGAAACCCTTGGATATAACGTCACTTCAAAAATGACGGTCTCAAGATAGGCCCCCTTCACATATCCCTATTTTTAGTACAGGTTGAAGGCCGGCGGGATATTCCCGTCCGGCCTTTTGCCTTGAAAGGAAGTGCAAGCGTTTCTTATGGTTAAAAAGGAATATTTAGGGCGCTTTTTTGTAACTGCATGTGGAGTGTTCATTATTTTACTTACCATGTCGATAGGCGCGTTCCTTCTTTATAAAGGAATGGGCACATTTACAACTTATCATCACAGCATCACAGAATTCCTGTTTTCATCCAATTGGAATCCTGCGGATGATTTTACCGGCGGCGGTCAGGTTGGCGCAGCTATCTTTATATTTGGGTCAATCATTATTTGCCTCTTGGCTCTTCTGATTGCGACTCCATTTAGTTTAGCTGCCGCAATTTTTATGGCGGAAATATCTCCAAAGATCAGCAAGAAGGTATTACAACCTGCTGTGGAGATTTTTGTTGGGATTCCTTCTGTTGTTTACGGCTGGGTAGGCTTAACCATTCTAATTCCATTTATCGAAGCCGTATTCCATCTGCAAGTTGGATTTTCAGTTCTGGCGGGCAGCATTGTTTTAGCTGTCATGATCTTTCCTTCCATCACGAGTGTTTCGGCGGATTCATTAAGAAACATTCCGGGAGAATACAGAGAGGCTGCTTATGCCCTTGGGTCAACGCGGTGGCAGGTTATTCGCAAAGTGATTCTTCCTGCGGCGCGTCCAGGAATTCTTACCGGAATTATCCTTGGTCTGGCACGCGCATTCGGAGAAGCGCTGGCAGTCGCTATGGTAATCGGCAAAATGAAGGCATTCCCAAAAAATATTCTTTCCCCAACCAATAATTTGACTTCGGCAATTGCCTCTGATATGGGTGGTGCAACAGAAGGTGGAGAGTACAATATTGCTCTGTGGACGATGGCGCTTCTTCTGCTTGTAATTTCATTTACTTTTATTTTAGTAGTTCGGAAAGTTTCTTCAAAAGGGGAGAAACAAACATGAAAAAACAGAATAATATTGCAAAAATGACTGATAAAATTATGACTGTCTTACTGTACTTCGTAGCTGCATTTTTTTTGCTTTTGCTTGCTGCATTCACCTTGTATATCCTTTTTAAAGGATTTAGTGAATTCAATATCTCCTTGTTCGGGTTCAATGAAAATGGAATCGGCAATCAATTTTTTAATACGGTCTACCTGGTGTTTCTTGCATTATTAATCAGTGTTCCGATTGGCGTTTTTGCGGGAATTTATATGGCTGAATATTCCAAACAAGGGCATTTCTCCAGCTTCGTTCGTACTTGTATTGAAACACTTTCTTCTCTGCCGTCCATTGTGGTCGGACTTTTTGGTTATCTGGTATTTGTTGTGATGACACATTCCAGATGGAATCTAATGGCTGGAGCAATGGCTGTCTCTATTCTATGCCTTCCGCTTATTACAACTGTAACTGAAGATGCGTTGCGAGCGGTTCCGGACAGCTATAAGGAAGGGAGTTTTGCAATAGGAGCCACCCACTGGCAGACAATTCTTCGTGTATTGCTGCCTGCATGTATTCCACGTATTATCACTGGGGTTATTCTTGCTGCCGGGCGTGGATTTGGTGAGGCTGCCGCACTTCTTTATACTGCAGGGATGAGTACGGATATCAACTGGTCAAATTGGAATTTGACTTCACCAACATGCCCGCTTAACCCGTTTCGTCCGGGTGAAACACTTGCGCTCCATATTTGGGCTTCCAGAACAGAAGCCGTCGCGCCAAATGCGGCACAAATTGCAAATATCTCCTCAGCGGTATTAATTATCATGGTCTTTGCCTTCAGCATTGGTTCACGTATCATCGGTAGGTTTTTAAGCAATAGGACAACTGGTAAAGAAGCGTAAATATCAAAAATATCATTACCCGTGATCAACCATAGCCTGTCCGATTTGCTTTTTACTTTAAAACACTCTCCGTTATGTAAGCATAACGAAGAGTGTTTCTTTAGTCCAGTACATCTCTGATGCTCCGGGGGTCACAAGCTAAACCGCAGCTACATCTCGTGGCTCCAAACTGAAGAGAATAAGCATTTGGAAATTCTTGATTCACCTGCTGTACTTCTTTTGCAAATTCGATTTGACTCTTAGGAACCGGCCCTAATGCATCTGCCTTTTCCTGTGTGTCAATAATTGCTCCGGGGGGGATGAAGCGGTTGCTTCTAATTCTGACTCCTCCGGTTACCAATGCATTCGGGGAAATATAACACTCCCTTTCAACAATAGCGTCTAAAACAATTGCATGAAAGCCAACAAAAACATTATTTTCAATTTTGCACGGCCCGTGGATGATGCACCCGTGTGTGCAGCTTACGTGTTTTCCTATAAAAATAGAATACTTTTTGCCGTCGTGGATTACCCGGCCGTGCTCCAGACCATGCAGAATCACTCCGTCCTGAATGTTGGTGTCGGAATCAATATAAAATGGGAAACCTTCATCGGCTCGGATGCTGACGTTGGGAGCAATAAATACATTTTCCATGATTGTTACATCCCCGATGATGGAGGAAAACGGACCTACATAAGCAGTGGGATTCACAGAGGGGCTTACGCTCCTCGGATTGAAAGAGGTCGGGGGATTGGGCGCAATAAAGTGGACGTTGATGTTGAATGTCGCAGCCGGTTCACGGAAACTACCGCAGGAATCACATGATTGATAATACATTCATCTTACTCCAATCGTTAGCCTAAGGACGCATTTCACGGCACCTGTTACCGAGATAAGCCCTTAGCCCATACTATGAAGAATAGCAGAAAATAATGATTTTATTAATCAATTAACCTCTGCTCACATTGATTTAATTATTTATTGCATCAATTCAATAAAGCTGTTGATATATACATCTGCCAAACTCTCGATTTTGTCTTTTTCATAGGCTGAATATGGATCATGAACGCCGCAAGTGCGAAAGCCTCCAGCCTTGGCACCGCAGATGCCTGCGTATATATCCTCGAATACCATGCAGCTTTGTGGGGCGAGTTTTAGCCGCTGTGCCGCAAGAATATAGATATCCGGAAATCCCTTTCCGTGCTGCACTTGACTCAGGTTGGTGAATACATCAAACAATTCAAAAACCCCGTTGTTTTTCAGCGTAGGTTCATACAACTCCGGTGTTTGTGCCGTCGCAACAGCCAGCTTCACGCCCCGGTGTTTTAAAAATGTCAGATATTCTTTTACAAATGGTTTTAACTTAATTTCAAAACGATAAGCGTCAAAGGTCATCTGAACCCATTCCCGAATAATCTCTTCCTTCTCTTCAACAAGCTGAAATCGCTGAATCGTATATTCTGATGCCTGCTGATAATTCATAGGTGTAACTTTTTCCACATAGTCATCCGGTAAAGCAATTCCTCTTTTTGCCAGAAAGCGTTTATCAATATCTGCCCAAATTCCCATTGAGTCAAGCAGTGTACCGTCAAGGTCAAAAATGGCGCCTTTAAAATTCACCATCTATTCTCCTTTATACTGCCGCAAAAGTTCTTTCGCTGCGCGCTTAATGTCTTTCTGAGAAATGATTGCGGAAACAACAGCCAACCCGTTAATGCCGCAGTCCTTAAAATTCACAAGGGTGTTTTGGTTAATTCCGCCGATGACAACAATCGGAATTTTCACTGCCTTACGAATCCTTTTCAGCTCTTCCATGGTGACAACTTCCGCATCTGTTTTGGTATTCGTAGAATACATTGCGCCAACTCCAAGGTAATCTGCGCCATCTTTTTCAGCCTGTATAGCCTGTGCAAGAGTAGATGCAGAAACGCCAATGATTTTATCTTTACCAATTATCTTTCGTACAATGCTGCATGGCAAATCACTTTGACCAACATGGATGCCGTCAGCATCCACCGCCAGTGCAATATCAACCCGATCATTGATAATCAGCGGGATATGGTACCTGTCTGTGATTAGTTTTACACGACATGCTGTTTTATAAAAGCTCAGAGAGGAACTGTGCTTTTCTCGAAGCTGAATCACGGTGCAGCCTCCGAGGATTGCCTGTTCTACCGCTTCCTCAACGGTAGCAGTACTCATTAAATCTTGATCGGTACACAAATAAAGGGAATAATCGATATTATTCTTCATACAGTTTAGCCCTTTCCTCCACAATCTGTGTATTGACGTTGCTCAGTGCATCAATAATGGCAATATGAAAGCTTCCCGCACCGATGCTTCCCGCCTTTTCATAGGCAATATCTCCCGCAATACCCATTGATGCCACACCACCAACCGCGGCAATGAAATAATCTTTTATCGCCCCGGCAAAAGAACCAACCAATGCGGATGTCATACAGCCTGTGCCGGTCACTTTTGATAGCATTGGATGTCCGTTTTTGATTTTTACAACTTTTTCGCCATCAGAAATCACATCTACTGCTCCGGTGATTGCCACGACGCACTTATGCTTTTTGGCAACCGTTTTTGCAATTTTCACGGTATCATTTTTTGAATCGATATCAGCTGCATCAACCCCTTTTGTAGACGCTTCAAAACCTGCGATGAAAGATATTTCAGAGGAATTTCCTCGCAATATAGTAATTTTCACCTGATCAAGAAGGGCTTTTGTCGTGTCATTTCTCAGTTTGGATGCGCCTGCTCCGACGGGATCGAAGATAACAGGAATGCCGGATTCATTTGCTTTTTTGCCGGAAGCAATCATCGAAGCGATTGTTCGCTGGTTCAATGTTCCCATATTAATGACAAGTGCGGAGGAAATAGCTGTGATGTCCGCCGCTTCGGTAATATCATCCGCCATAATCGGAGATGCACCGATGGCCAATACCGCGTTTGCACAGTCGTTTACGGTAACATAGTTTGTTATGTTATGGATAAGCGGAACTTTGGCTCTGACTTCTTTAATGGCGGCTGCAACGTCTTCTGTGATTTGATTCATATTGGTTTTTTCCTCTCATTATTTTTCAGAGCAAAACTCTACCTTTTTGCCCTCGAGAATCATATTGGTTGTCCTAACAGCACACATTTTTCCGCACATGGAGCAGGTATGTCTGTCAGCAGGAGGAGTGCTTTCAAAATAATCTTGTGCCTTTTTGCCGTCAATGGCGATTTGGAACATCTCGTCCCAATCCATTTTGTGGCGAGCCTCAGCCATTTGGTTGTCCAAATCTCTTGCATGAGGAATCCCCTTTGCAATATCTGCGGCATGAGCGGCAATTTTACTGGCGACGATGCCTTCCTTGACATCACTCAAATCCGGCAGACGAAGATGCTCGGCAGGGGTAACATAACAAAGAAAATCCGCACCGTTAGCCGCTGCAATGGCACCGCCAATTGCGGAAGTAATATGGTCATATCCGGGGGCAATATCAGTAACCAGTGGCCCTAAAACGTAGAAGGGAGCGTTGTGACACAGCCTTTTTTGTATGACCATATTCGCCGCAATTTCGTTCATTGCCACATGACCCGGGCCTTCCACCATCACCTGAACATCTTTATCCCATGCGCGTTGGGTAAGGTTTCCAAGTTCGATCAACTCGCTGATCTGACCTGAATCGGTACTGTCGGCCAGGCAGCCGGGGCGCAAAGCATCACCAAGGCTGATGGTAACATCATATTCTTTTAAAATATCAAGAACATCATCGTAGTATTCAAAGAACGGGTTTTCATTGCCGGTCATTTCCATCCAAGCAAAAAGGAGGGAACCGCCTCGGGAAACAATATTCATTGTTCTGCCCTCACGCCGAAATGTCTGAACCGAACGTCTGTTGATACCGGCATGAATCGTCATAAAATCAACGCCTTCTTCGGCGTGGGCTGCTAATACTTTCAGAAAATCCTTCGCAGTAATTTCGAGTAAATCTTTTTCCAAATAACCGATTGCATCATACATAGGCACTGTGCCAATCATCGCAGGGGACATTGCAATCAATTCCCTGCGGAATGTGTTCGTTTTTCCGTAATTACTCAAGTCCATAATGGCTTCAGCGCCAAACTCGATAGCCATGTTCACTTTCTGCATTTCAACATCATAATTTTTGCAGTCACCTGAAATACCGAGATTGACATTGATTTTGGTTTTCAGCCCGGTGCCAATCCCTTCCGGAGAAAGTGCCTTATGGTTGATATTTGCCGGAATCGCAACCTGTCCGCAGGCGACCAAAGAACGGAGCTTTTCCGGTTCCATGTACTCTTTGTTTGCAACAATTTCCATTTCTTTTGTGACAATGCCTTTTTTAGCAGCTTCCATTTGTGTTTTATAATTTCTCATATCGTTCCTCCGTTTTTATTTAGCAGATAGAAATGATTCACTGGACCATGCCCTTTTCCAATGGGCAGAGCATGCTCAATTACAATGGTGATATATTCTTTTGCCGCTTTGACCGCCTCCTGTAACGTCAACCCGTTTGCGAGGTTTGCGGTAATTGCTGAGGACAGTGTGCAGCCGGTACCGTGTGTATTTTTGGTGCAAATACGTTTATTTGTGAATGAATAATACGCATTGCCATCAAACAAAATATCTTCGGCATCGCCCTTAAGATGCCCGCCTTTTACAAGTACGTTTGCAGCACCCATCTTCTCAATTTGAGCAGCCGCTTTTTTCATGTCATCAAGGGTTGCAATTTTTAAACCTGTAATTGCCTCCGCCTCCGGAACGTTGGGCGTCAGCAAAAATGCCCGTGGAATAATTGCCGACTTCAGCGTATCCAATGCTTCTGGCCGCATCAATGCGCACCCACCCTTTGCTATCATAACAGGATCGATTACAACATTCCGAGGGTGATATTCTGTCAATTTTTCCGAAACTTTTCTCATCTGTTCAATTCCCGAAAGCATCCCGACTTTAACGCCGTCAACGTCTATATCCTCGAAAACCGCATCGATTTGATCGGCAATTATCTTGGGATCAATATCTTGAATCGAAATTACACGGCTGGTATTTTCGGCCACAACTGACACGATGACACTCATTCCATAAGTACGGTGAGCGGCAAAGGTTTTTAAATCCGCTTGAATTCCGGCACCGCCGCTGCAATCGGAACCGGCAATAGTCAATACATTTTTAATAAAAAATCCTCCTAACAATAAAAAATGCCCACCGTTCAGGTGAGCACATAAAAAATTCTGCTTTCATGCTCCCTACAACAGCGTTAACTGACAGGTTCAAAGGGTCAGGTTTTACCTTCTCAACTCAAAGAGTCCCCCCGCGAAATATTCAATTAAAAAAGCGCCCACCAAAACAGGTGAACGCAAATCATAATGGTTTATGACGTTCCCTACTCCGGTGTTAACCGACAGGTTCAAAGGGTCAGGTTTTAACCTTCTCAACTCAAAGAGTCCCCCTAGTTATTTGACTATTATATCATTAACTTGTGAAATGTCAAGTTCACTTATGTCGATGCAGTGCGTTCTCTTACGCTGGACGCCGAGAGTTATAGCACAATTAAAAAATGGTAACTATCAGGTGAACGGGTTAAATCCGGGGCTGACCTATCTTGATTTCCATTAGTGTAAAGCAAGTCTTAAAGTCATTTTTCAAGTCTTTTGTTTTTTTCGCCATACCGTCTGTGACATGCAATATTTCTTCAGATGAAGAAATTAATTCGGCCCACAATTCAACATTTTTCGCTCTGGAAATTTTTTCTTCAATAAAGTATAATAAATTTAGCAATCAAATCATATTTTACTTGATATTTGTGAGTAAGAGGTTACCAAAATGCCGAAGAAAAAAGCATATCATACCGAGGCGATTTATCTGTCGGACAGGATTCAGTCACAGCTTAAAAAAATATTGAATTATCCCTGCACACTGGTAGAAGCACCGATGGGTTACGGAAAAAGTACCGCGGTAAAGGAATATTTTAGAAAATCAGATATTCCTGTTTTGTGGCAAAAAATTCTCAACGAATCTATATCTGGATTTTGGTCCTCCTTTTGCCGGCAATTTGGCGAAATGGACGCAGTCCGTGCCGAACAGATGAGGCAGCTTGGATTCCCGGATGACAGTTCTTCTATGGAAAAAGCGCTTGAGCTGATTCAAGATATGCTGCCACAATCTAATAAAACTATTTTCGTAATGGATGATTATCATCTTGTAGACTGCCCGAAGGTCAACGGATTTATCGAATACCTGCTTTGGAATGAACTGACAAATTTTCATATTGTACTGACAGCACGCTTTACCCGCTTTTCCAATCTGGAAGAACTGACGCTGAAAGGGTATCTTCTGCATATCCAGAAAGACGCCTTGGAATTCACTACGGAGGAAATTGTTTCGTACTATCACTTATGCGGCCTTTTTCCAAGGGCGGACGAGATATCCCAACTTTATAGCTATACTGAAGGATGGGTCAGTGCTCTCTATCTTTTGATGCTTAATTATAAAGATAAAGGTGCTTTCATAATGCCTCCCAACATTACAGTCCTAATAGAAAAGACGGTATATTGCCCGTTTTCCGACGAAATCAAGGCGTTTCTGCTGCATATTTGTCTGTTTGACGCCTTTACCCTAAAACAGGCGGAGTTTATGTGGGATAAGGAAAACACGGAAAAGTTGCTGGACGAACTGATAGGACGCAATGCCTTTATCAGCCATGATGAGAGAAACGAAGTATATCAGGTACATAAAATATTTTCCGAATTTTTAAAAAGCTTGTTAGAACGAAAGAAAAAAGAAGAGAAGAATCAACTCTATCAAAAAGCGGCAAATTGGTTTACACAGGCGAACGATCCGATTGCCGCCATGCATTATGCGTATCTCGCGAAGGATTTTGAACATCTTTTCCTTACGCTGGAAGCCGACCAGGGACACAGCATGCTCAATGAGAATCAAAAAGAGCTGATCGTCTACTTTGAGGAATGTCCGGAGGAGATTCGGCACAGACATCCGGTTGCACTGCTAATTTATGCACTGTGTCTGTTTTCCTATAACGAGACGGAACGGTTTCACAATGTAAGCGGAGAGCTACACCAACTCCTGGCCGATGGCAGCATAAAACCTGATATAGTGCGGGAATTGATGGGAGAGTTCGAGATACTCCTGAGTTTCAGCGAGTACAATAATATTAAAAATATGCTTGCGCATTATAGAAAGGCCGGTACGCTGCTCCAAAATCCGGCAAAGTTCATGGATACCCGCGGAGGATGGACATTTGGTTCCCCATCCGTGCTTTATATGTTTCACCGCGAGGTCGGAAAGCTGGAAGAAGAAGTCGAACTTTTGAAGGAAGCCATGCCGTACTATGACAGGCTGGTCAAAGGGCATGGCAAGGGTGCGGAACTCGTTATGGAGGCGGAACGTTATTATTTCTGCGGTGATTTCGGCAGCGCCGAAATCACCATTCATAAGGCTCTTTACCTTGCGAACAGCAGCAGGCAGGAGGATATCGTTCTTTGTGCGGTTTTTCTTCAGACCAAAATTGCCATATGCAAAGGGGACTACGCTTATGCGATATACAGCCTTAAAAAGCTGAGGGCGGACATGGAGAAAGAAAACTGGTATAACCTGATGCATACCCTTGATCTTTGTGAGGCCTTCCTGAAAGCAATTCTACAGCAGCGGCAGGAGATTCCCCAGTGGATCTTGGAAGGGAATTTTCTTTCCAGCAGAATTTATTTTCCCGCTATGGCCTTTTTCAATATTATATATGGACGTATGCTGCTGATTCAGGGAGAATACCACAAGCTGCTTGGGAGTGTGGATCATTTTGTTGAAATCGCTTCTGTTTTTCCCAACCTACTGGGGCAGATCTATACCTATATTTTTGCGGCGGCAGCCAATGAAAAACTGTTTCGGTACGAAGCTGCGCTCGAGACACTGCGTAAAGCGCTGGATATGGCTTTGCCGGACGGAATCCTGATTCCATTCGTAGAAAACGGAGATATGATAAAACCATTGTTGGAAAAGCTTTATCGTCAAGGAGAATACCGAGAGTCCATCCGTTTTTTATTTGAACTTTATACCCCTTATCAGCAGGCTGTGCAAAGCATCCTCATGGATTATTTTACTATGAAAAGGCCGGAGCTTACAGGGCGCGAAATGGAGGTTGCTCGGCTTGTGGCGCAAGGTTTGTCCAATAGTGAAATAGGGAGCAAGCTGTTTATTACACAGAACACCGTCAAAACAATGCTGAAGAGAATTTTTGAAAAGCTTGAAATTAATTCCCGCACGATGCTTAAGCAGCATATCGACTCGCAGAAATAAGAAAAATCTTTCTGTCACCCGGATTTGTCACCCGCCGGGTGATATAAAACATAAAAAAACCACCGTACAATAGATGTATGGTGGTTTTTAATTTAGGAGGTGATGAGGTGGCAAAAATAGTCAGGGTGATCCCCAAAGAGGAGTATTGCGTGGAGATTGCGCTGGACAATGGAAGCGAAGTGTTACTGAACCTCAAAAGTCGACTGAAAACCGCACGGTTCGGGATACTTGCAGACAAGGAGTTTTTTAAAAAAGCAACCACCGATGGTATCTGCGTATCGTGGGAAGAAAAAATTGAAATGTCAATCAGCGAAGTGTTTCAACTGGCGCAGAAACCATAGTTCCTACGAAATTGATGATATCAAAACAAATGAATCAAGGAGGATACAGTGTGAAACATGAAATAACCAAAAAGGTGATGTCGCTGCTGCTGTCGGTCGCAATGGTATTTACTTTTTTCCCGGCGCAGGCATTTGCGGAATCAGCTTCTACCCCGCAGGACATTGCGGACGCGATTAAAGAAAGAGGATTTTCAGCGAATGTCTCTGGCAGCACGATAATTGTGACCGATACGGTTTACAGTGATGCCCCGATGACGATTGATATTCCTGCTGGCGTTACTGTGAACTGGGGCGCTTTTTTCTCGGGTACGGGAGGACTAAACAGCAGCGGTATTACGAATGGCCGCAGTTCTTTGCTTAATCTGACAGGAAATGGTAATTTTGTCTTGAATTCCTCCGGAAATATCAAATGCACCAGTTCGTCGACGACGACGGCTATTGAGGCGCTCGGTCCTTTCCTTAATATTCGCGGTCAGGTGAGCAGCGCGAATGGCCCGGCAATTTTCGCTTCTTCAACCAAAGTTATCAATGTGGGGGGGCAAGGCTTTGTCCAGTCGCAAAATATGAATGCGATTTGTGCCTCCGAAGACGGAACAGAGGTTACTGTTACCGGTGGCTCGGTTTTGTCCGGTGACTCCAATTTTCCTGCAATTACCTTCAGTGGATCTTCAGGAAGCATGGATGTAATCATCACCGGCGGCTCGGTGCAGGGCGTTAATTCTTCCATACAGCCAACGGATAGCGACAGCAGTACGAGCACGCCGGTTTATCTGGTTCCCGTGAAGGTCACAAATGCCGAAGATACCTGTGGCATTACGGCATATTTGTCAAAAGGTGGAATCAGTGTTACCTATATTGCTCAGACAGATGCGGATGGCAATGCTTATCTTTGGCTGCCTGCCGGAACCGGGACGATTATTGCCGAAACGGAAAGCAAATCCGGCAGCACCCCTGTGACCGTGGCAAGCGGTACGAACAACACCGCCAATATCACGGTTACAGACCCGGTCGAGGATGTTGCCGCTGCAATCACGGATTACAATATGGATAACGGCGGCGGTACAGGTGCACTGACCGCGGAGATAAACGGCAGCACAGTCACCGTAACCGGCAGTCTGACCGAAGTAACAAAAACCTTGCAGCTTGATGTTCCCCAAGATGTAAAAGTCCTTTGGAAAGCAAAGCTGACAGGCACGGGAAACGCATCAGGCGCGCAGCCTTCCTCACACTTGCTTGAAATTGACAATTCAGGTACTGTTGAAATTGCGGAAGGCGGCGAAATTGTAAATTCCGCATCAGCGGCGGCAGTTGTATCCAGCGACGGAAACCTGATTATGTCCGGCGGCAAGGTAACTTCAACAGGGTCGCCCGGTATCGCGATTTCCGCAGTGAGCGGATGCAAGTTTCGGATGACCGGTGGCGAAGTGACAGCCAATCAGGCAGATAGCCGCGCAATCTATGGCGACTCGGGCGAGGGTTCCGTAGTTACGATAGTCCTGACCGGCGGCACCGTTTCAGCGAGCGGAGTCAACGGAAAGCAGCTTGTTTTTGGCGGAACGTTTGTGACCTATCGAAGCGGTATGATTCAGCCCGGCTCCATCCAATGCTTGGGTTCGCAATTATCCGCAGCCATCTGTGTCGATCAGGCGCTGACATCTACAGCGCCCGGCATGGCTACCGGCCTTGCACTGACGGCCTACAACCTGCCGGATGGAGACAGCCTAACGCTGCAATGGGTTCCCAAACCCGAGGGAATAGGCATTAACATTGTACAGCAAAGCAATTCGAACGTGAGGTTCATTGTTTTTCCCGGTGTGAATCTTGTGTTACCGGGCTCAACGCACGCCATCACTTATAACGCCAACGGCGGCAGCGGAACGATGAACAGTACAGACGTCGATGATAAAGCCGACTATACTGTCGCCGCAAACAGCTTTACCCACAACGGCTACAAATTTTCCGGTTGGAACACACAGGCGGACGGCAGCGGCACAGCTTATCTGGCGGGAGCCACAATTACCGGTGTGCAAAATGATATCACCCTTTTCGCGCAGTGGTCTTATATTGGGAGCAAGGACTCCGGCACGACGAAACCTGAATCTGCCACCCCGGCAGGTGGTGCAGCCGTAGTGAAAAACGGAATTGTTACAACTGTTTCGGGAACTTTTGTAACGGATACTACGACAGATGTTCATGTAAGGGGAGACTATACGGTAAAATTGACCAATGACAAAGGGCAGAAACCAAATGTCTTTGTTGGAACTCCGGGTGTGTTTGAAGTTAAGCTTACCACCATAAACGGAAAAGACTACTTCGTAAAGCTGATCTCGGTCGGTCAACCCGGTGCACAGGCCGGCGTTTATTTGGATGGTGTGAAACTCTTTGTTGCAACGGTTGAGACTCATGTTTCATCAGCGGTAAAGAGTGATACAACCCAACCGTTCCATGTCAAATCCAATGCTTCCTATGTCATGAAACTGACGGCAAGCGCCCGCCCCGCCCTTGTATCCGGCACTGTAGGCGTTTTCAAGATTGAGTTTGTAAAAGCTTCCGGCAATGATTATTTGTTCAGGATTACCCCGATTGGCAAACCCGGTATTGCTTCTGGATTTTATGTTAATTCAGAAAAATCTCCTGTTACAATTGCTACCATACAGTAAAACATCCGGATCTATTTTTTTCCTCCTTTAAGCATATTTTCTGTTAGCGGGGCGGCTATCAAAAAATATGAAAGTCCCACATAGATGCTGTTAAGACAGTATTTATGTGGGACTTTATCTTAGAATTAATGATGTGGGACTGTGGTTAGCATAAATTCACCGTTTACAGTAAAAATGTAAGTCTTTCACTATCACCCGCTTAAGCGGCAGTTTCCTAAAAGGATTCTCTTTGATTTTTTCACTCTTGGTGTAACATATCATTGACAAATGTAGAAAACAAGCATGTAAATCCAATTTTCCTTATTTACATAATTTATTTACAATGTATAATAATACCAATTACCATGGCTAAATATGAGGAGGAGCAAAATGACTAACAATAATATTTGTCCATATTGTGGAAATAGCATGAAGTTGGGTTATTTAGGCGGAGTCCGTTATCAACTTGAATGGATTCCGGAAGGCAAAAAACAAAGGCTAACAATGTTATCTAAAAATGCTGGAATACCTCTTAATAAAACAAGCATCTTAAAATTCAATAAGGTATATGCCTATCATTGCGATAAATGTAATATATTCATTATTCATTCAACGTAGGATAATGAATGACAGGCACTATAAACCAGAAGAAAAAGTACTTAAAATAAGATTATTTATTTTGAATACTATTTACAAAACGTCGAGTAATGTCTTTTGGCCTCGTTATGGCTGTGCCGATTACGGCAGACCAAACACCAGTAGCAAGGGCTGTCTCCAGTTGCTCCAGTGACCATATTCCGCCTTCGGCAATAATTGGCATATCCAAAGTATCTACATATCGTTTCATAAGGTCATAGTTTGGAAGCTTTGTTCCTTTGGTATACTCCGTGTAACCGGCCATGGTTGTACCGACCAAATCGAAACCGAGTTTTTTTGCCCTAACCCCTTCTTCATAGCATGACGTATCTGCCATGAATATTTGATCTGGATATTTTGCTTTTGCCTCTTGAAAGAATTCAGTCAATGTCCGGTTATTTGGACGAAGTCGGTTGGTAGCATCCACAGCAATAATTTCCGGGCCGACTTCCATGAGTTCATCGATTTCTTTCATGGTAGGCGTAATATAAACTTGGCTACCGGGATACTCCACTTTATATAAACCAATGACCGGCAAATCGACTGCCTTTTTGATTTCTTCTATATCGGACGGTGTGTTTGCACGAATACCGACTGCTCCACCCTGATATGCAGCTATCGCCATTTTTCCCATAATAAAGGAACTGTACAGCGGTTCTGTGCTCAGGGCCTGGCAAGATACAATTAAACCATGCCGTATGCGTTTTAATACTTCACTTTTTTTCATTGCAAATACCTGCTTACTTTAAAAATTATTGTAAATTATGCCTATACCTCATATTTTCTGAGTATGGTACAAATTTGCCCTATAAATTCTTTTATTCGATACAATTCGCTCTCGCGGCTGCCAGCTCTCCATGCTGCACAGTAGTCCATCAGCCAGTATTCCAGCTTTCCGGCCAGCTCGTGGGGCGTTTCCAGAGGCTGCACATCTTGTCTGTACTCGTGCTTTTTAATAACCAGCGTCAATTCCTGCATCAGTGCGACGCCGCGCGCAGAAAGGTAGTACTCAAACATTTCTTCCTGGCGGTCTGCATAGGAGCCAAACCGATCCTGTTTAAGGGAAATCGAAATTGCGGAGCATTTTATAACTGCTTCTTTAAGATCTTCCTGTGAAGCCAGCATCATTTCATCTTTAGATTTTTCATATAGGCTGATTCCAAAATCGTTGTAAGTCTGATTGTACACTTTATAATCCCTAAAAAATGCCAAATCATTAAAAATGATTTTATCTTGATGAGAAAGTTCGCGTAATAATCCTACCAAATTTTGTCCGGGGTCTCCATATTCCACCAAAGAAATAGCAGAATCTATTGTATTGAAATCCCTGTCGTCGTCCACGTTCCATCCTTGTGCGGCACCATAGATCATTCCCGGAATCGAAAGTGCCGGCATATTAATGTGGCCGCAATCGCCCCAGTCGGTATTCAAAAACCCTTCAGCATGAAATTGACGACCAAGTAAAGCCATGTCCCGAATATTTGTAAAACTCATGTCATAGGCGTTCACAAGTCGGCTGTAACCGGATACGCTTGGGCATACATATTGCTTTAAGCCTTTGTCGGCGAAAATTTTTACAGTATCTTCCGTAGCACCGTAATCGTAGTACCAGTTAAGGCAGGTAACCTGTGTGTTCAGTTTGCCAAGGTGTTGAGGATGATTCTTTACAATGTCGCCCCAAATCATGACCTCTTTTCCTTTATGTTGAAGGTACTCGACCAGTTGGTTGACATAATAATGATACATTTCTGCATAACTCATTTTCTGAGCCATGGAAGCGCTTTTTCCCTTGCCTAAATCAAATGTTTCATCACAGCAAATATTGATTTTTTTGCTGCGAAATAATGGAAGATATTGATCAAGAATCCCCTTGATCAGTGTAAAGCTATCGGGGTCAGCTACATTAATGATGTGCTGTCTCATACGGTGATACCAAGTAAAGGATTCTCCCAGCCCTGTGTCCATTTCTCGGTATTTGCCAAAGCTCTCTGAACGAAGCAAATCATACAAATGACCAAAAGTGGCTACGCAGGGTACCAGCTCGATGCCTCTTTTATAGCAATAACGATCCAATTCAAGAATTTCCTCAGGATAGAAAGGATCCGTTTGCGACCAAATTTCCTCAAAGCCGTCTAAGCGTAAACAATTTTCCATGTATAGCTGGAGTTGATTGATTTTGTACAGTGCCAGACGGTCGACCAAAGCTTTTAGGCTTGCCATCGTGGGCACCCTTCCGCGGCTGACATCAAGCATATACCCTCTATTTGAATAGGTTGGTTGATCGTAAATATCTACACATTCAATCGCCCCGCGGGATATCTTGCACAACTGAATCAGCGTGGAAGCGCCGTACAAAAAGCCGCGGTTCGAACAAGCAGTAATAATAATCTTATTGGGTCTTACCATCATCTGATAGGCTTCCTGCATTCCATCCATATCGGCATATTGAAAGCAAATGCAGTTTTTACCAAGGTCGCCCGCACTTTCGAGTACTTTTTTAATGGGCAGAGTAATTGCAATGACTTTTTTGAGTTCCTGCTGTAATAGCTTCCCTGTTTCAAAATCATTGTCATTGAGCACCTGATCTAAGACAATGGAAGTGTTGAAATCTATTAAAAACAATCCGTCCTGTAATGTAACCTTGTGAGGCATTGGGATTAAATCCATGCTGATCCTCTTTTCTCATAGAGTTATTTTATTTATTTTTTTCGATACTGTTCTAACAATTCTAAGCCATATGTAATATTGGTACAGCACCATCCGGTGTAAATCGAGTACATTCCGCCTTCATCGATGGCGTTGTTCTGGTTGGCTCTGCCATCCCATTCTTTTGTCACTACATTGTAGGAGCCTCGCCAACCGCCATCCCACAATTCTGACTCGCCACTGCACTGGATACCCACAAGAAAATCTCCCAAGCGGTAAGCAGCGTCGAGAAACTTATCTTCGCTTGTGTTTTCAAATGTCAAAACAAGTGCTTGCAGAGCGAAGCCCTGTGTATAAACCAAGTCACAAAGATCCGTATTGTTCTGCAGAGAAGCCTCAGGACAGTCATCCTTGCAGTTGATGATCGCACCGCTTTCATGCTGCAGGATGAGCAAATACTCTGCCACCAAATGTAGCTTGTGCAAATATTCCGGCTTTTTTGTCACATCAAATGCAACACACAACGCGTATAGCATAATTGCTGTTTCAGAAGAAACAGGCCGCCAATCCTCCATTTTAATGATCTCATAGGAGGTACTGATTCTTCCACTGGAATGAATGAGTGCGATCAGATACGCCATCCCTTTTTCTGCGGATTTCAGATATCGTGTATGTTCAATAATCCATATCCGGATTCCGCTTCCGGCTTAACAGCTTGAATGTTCTTTTGGGCTTCATCAAGTTGACCTTTGCCGATGCCTCGTCCGTTATCTTCAAAAATAAAACAAATGTCTCTATCTATCAAAGAACCCTTCATTTCAAACCGGTTGTCGTAACATTCGTCTTTGATTCCGTGCACAAAGTAATTCTCGATGATTGGCTGCAAAAGATTCTTCGGAATACCGAATTCCATAATTCGAGGGTCAATATCCATTTGATATTCCAAAAAATTTTCATAGCGGAACGAAAAAATATCCATATATATGTCACAGATGTTGATCTCATTTCGTATTGGAATAAACGTACAGTCTTTTACAATGACCCGGTAAAGATTGGCCAGATTCACGATCATTTTGCCAACATCTTCATTTCCTTCGTCGATTGCCCTAACGCGAATCACTTCCAGTGTATTGTATAAAAAATGGGGATTAATGCCCGCTTGGAGCGACCCAAGTTCCGCGTTCTTTTTTTTAATCTCGCTAATGTATTCACGCTCTATGTTTTCTTGTAGTTTGTCACACATCTCATTGAACTTGACAGCAATCTCCTCAAATTCATCGGACCGCTTTAATATTGGGATTCGATAAGATAAATTATTAGAACCCACACGTTTCATTGCAAGTTGAATTTCTTTAACCCTTCTGGAGATAAAATATCCACCCAACATATACAGTCCGGAACAAACGATTGCCATCAGTGTAAAAGCACCATAGACAAGCAGTGAGATTTTTTTATCTGCAAGAGCATTTTTCGGCACAACATTGGCCGCAATGATGCCGGATTTTTTATCTTCGATTGTCTGGATATAACACTCTTTTCCATCAATGAAAGCACTGTCTTTTCCAGATAATACTGTTTGAATATAGGGGGAATTTTTGCCGTCATATTTCCCCTCTGAATCAAAAATCATATCTCCTTCGAGGGATACCAGAACAATCCTACCGTACGCTTCGTTATAGCCCTGATAAATCCGTTCGAGTGCCTCCGTGTTAAATGCGATTAAAAATTTACCGGATGTCCCTGCATCCGTGTCCACTCCGATAACGCCGCCAATGCCATAAACAGCTTTGCTGTTTATGGCATTGGCGGTACTCGTTTTGCGGGTTCCAACAATGATTCGACCGAACTGCTGCTTTGCCATGACGTCAAAAAACGGGTAGTCAAATCCGACTTCTTCTATTGTTTTATCATTTCTCAGGTAAACATATTTTGATTTGTTTATGTCCTTATACAAGAGTATCTCTTTAATGTCCCCGTCATGCTCCGCAATTTTTTGAAGCACGTCAAATATTTGCATTTTGTTTATCGGGTCATTGTAGATCTCATTGGTTGGCGACCTGAGTAGCCTGCTTAAGCTAAAATAATCGCCGTCTGTTTGATAAAAAGGTAAAATTGTATTGGGTAATTCCGTTTGTTTTGCTGCATAGTAGTTACATACTGCACTGAGCGCATTTCTACTTTGCTGAAGATTTTTCATTGTTTGATATTTACTGTAATAACTAGTGGCTATAAACGCAAATACATAAGTTACCAATACAAATATCAGCGTATAACAAATCATCAGTCGGCTGTAAAGGCGAATCCGAATATGATTTCGACATATTTTTCGTATTTTCCTTAAGATCATAATCGTGTTCTCCTTCTATCATTCTATTACGATAAATACAGTTCTCACGTTCATTATAATCATACGTAGCATGAATTATAATATGGTTTACCGAACCAATCCATGTAATAAATTGAGAGGGACTTACTGGTTTTTTCTTTCCTTTAATAAAGAAGAATCCAGAGCGACCGACGAGGTAGCACCGGATTCTTAAAGGTTTCAACTGGATAATTACTGGTATTTCTTGGCTTTCGTCTGAGCCTCGTTCCAGCTTTTCAGTGACCAGTCATAGACAGCCTTGACGCCCAACCCCTCGGCTTTTGTCTTCATATCGTCATAATATTTTTGAAATTCTGCATCGTTTTTTGCAAAGACCATTTTCCAAGAATTCGACTTAATAATATCACCTATTCTTGCGGACGAGGCACTGATGTCATCCGTCATTGCTGGAACGAGCGACTGCGCAATCGGGATAGTAAGGGTCATTTTATTTGCTTTTAAGTAGTCAATCGTGGTCTGGGCACCAGTGGTGCTTGACCAGTCCTTCTGTAGTTTTGTTTGATTTGCAGTATTGTGCACCATAGTGGATGGCCATAATTGATAACTAAGTGCTTCCTTCGTTTTAGGGTTGATAAAAGCTGTTGAAAGGCCATAACAACCAATCATGGTGATACCGTCACCCAGTTTACCGCCGCCTGGCAGTTCTGCATTTGCATCATTCACATACTTCCAGCCTGCGTCAGTCATTGTTGGCTTGCCGTCGCTGCCCATTTTCCATGTGATTCCTTCAGGACCATTAAACATGAGCTGCATGCCTTCGGTGGAATACATAAAGTCCACATATTTCAAGCAGGCGTCAAGATTCTTTGTAGAAGAACTGATAGCGAAGGTCAAAGTCTTACCAATATTATTTTCTCCCGGAATTAACGTCTTTGTATCCTTTGGTAAAACAGCCGCAAATCCCGTTGGGACATCTGCGTTGGTTCGTTCCGGTGTATTGTAGGCATCGTTGAGCCATGACCACCAGCTAAAGAACACTCTGCCCTGTGTGATTTTGCTCTTAGCAGTCGCATAGGTCTGTGTGAGCGAATCAGGATCAACAAGTCCCATCTGATTTGCCTTGTAATAAAACTTCAGAGAATTCATATAATCGCTGTCGGCATCCAGAATATTTTTGGTCTTTCCGGTTTTAAAGTCAACCTGCAAGAATGGCAGCTGCGCAAGTTGATCGCCGCAGTCGACGCCAAGTGTTGGGGATAGTTCCTGTGCCATGAACATACTGTAGTTATCCCAATCTTTCCACAGAGAAATTCCGTATGTTTTTTTGCCATCCGCGGTTTTTGGTTGTGCGTCTTGCATTTTTTTAAGAACAGTCAGATAATCGTCAAATGTATTAATTGCAGGAGAACCGATCTTTTTGTAAAGATCCCAGCGAAGGTACGGCCCCCAGGACGGTTCGCTTCCCACGTCAGCGGGACCCACGCTATTTGCAATTGCATAGGCCTTGCCGGTACTATTGCTAAAATTATCACGGCTGTATTGTAAGGACGTAGCCGCGTTTTTTGTTACATTCGGCAGCTTGTCCAAATGTTCATCAAGGTTTATAAGCATATTCCCGCGAATTGCATTTTGCACGTCTTTCGTTGTCTTAAAAACAACAATGTCCGGCAATTGTCCGCTTGCCATAAGTGCTTGAAGCTTTTCTTGCGCCTGATCACCGGTGGGTAATATATTGAGGGAAACGCCGACCTTTTCTTTGAGTACTTTACCCCACCAAGTATTATCATAGATACCGGCTGCTGTTGTGGACGCTGTGGATGCTGAGAATACATCGAGCTGCACTACTGGCGCGGCCTTTGAAGCAGTGTCTTGGGGTGAAGAAGTCTTTGCACCTTGATCTTGGCTGCAGGCAGGCATAACAGCCAACATTGCAAGTGCAAGTATCACGGAAATTACACGGTTAAATCTTTTCTTCAACTTAGTTTCCTCCTCATATTGCTTATATTGTAATCAACGGCGTTTCGGCCTATAATCACCTTGGTTTTTATCCTTTGATAGCACCAATCATAATTCCCTTAACAAAATAACGTTGTAGGAACGGGTAGACAAAAAGAATTGGAAGAATGACAACAAATGATATGGTCATACGAACAGAGGTCGGCGTCAGAAGATTCATTGCAGCCATATTCACATTGGTAGCTTGGGAAGTGCGCATCAAATTGGCAAGTGCATTCACTTCATTAAGATACTGGTACATTATATATTGCAAGGTAAAAAGGCTTTCTGATCTCACCAAAAATAATGTGTCAAGGAAGGAATTCCACTGCGCTGCACAAGCAAAAACTGCAATCGTCGCAAGGATTGGTGTGGATAACGGTAAAATAATATTAAAAAATCGAACAGCATATCCGCCGCCGTCAATTTGGACAGATTCCTCTAATGAAGGCGGTATCTGCTCAACGTAAGTTTTGAACAGGATGACGTAAAACGGAACAACCATGGTAGGCAGAATGTAGGCAAGGAAGTTGTTGTATAGTCCGATGCTTTTCATCGTAACGAACCATGGAATCAACCCTGCACTGAAATACATTGCAACAATAACGAAGCGATACCAGAATTTTCTTTTCCAATATTCCGGTTTGCAAAAAGCGTATCCCAAGAAGCATGACCCCAACAAAGTTAATAACGTGCCAAGAACCGTACGTGCTACTGAAACCAATGCGGCTTGTCCAATTCCTTTCAGTTTAAGTACCTCAATGTAATTTCCCCAATGGATACCAATCGGATAAAAAAGGATTTTGCCCGCAGCTGATAGTTCATTGTTACTGATTGTGTTTATAAAAATATAATAGAATGGAAACACACATATAAATGTGAAGATTAAGAAAACACTCGTATTGATAATCTTAAAAATCACATTTCCCGGCTTCATTTTATTCATTATGACCCTCCATCGTGTACAAATATCTGTTGCATCTATATGATCGATTCCTTTCGAATCAGTTTGGACATTCCGTTTGCGACAAACAGCAAGGTTACACTAACAACTGATTTCAGTATACCCACTGCAGTCGAATAGGATATGTTTTGCCCAACCATTCCCATATTGTAAACATAAAGATCCAAAACTTCGATGGCACTTTTGTTCAGCGGATTTTGGAAAAGGTAATACTGTTCCATTCCACTATTCAAGAAATTGGCTATGGATAAAAGCAGCAATACAAAATAGGTAGGAAGTATGCCCGGTACGGTAATGTGCCACATGCACTGGAATCGGCCTGCACCATCAACCATTGCAGCTTCATACTGTTCTGCATCAATCGCGGTGATTGCGGCAATATACATAATGGCGCTCCATCCAAGGGTTTTCCAAAGTGAGTACCCAAGCATTGTCAGCCAGACATGGTCAGTACTCGCAAAAAAGTTAATTTCAGTGCTGATAATGTGTGTCGCCATTAAAAAACGATTCAAGAATCCGTCTTCTACCGAAAATATTGACCAAGCGACCGAGTAAACAAGCACCCAACTAATGAAATTGGGGAGGGTAGTCAGCGTCTGTATTGGTCCGCGCAGATGCTTTGATTTTATCTCCATCAAGAAAATAGCAAAAATGACTGGAAGCGGTGACACTAAAATGCCGAGAAAACTCATTGCAAAAGTATTGGTAAGTACTCGTAGTATTTCTCCTCTTGAGACAGGGTTGTCAACCATGGAACGAAAAAATTTCAATCCAACAAATACACAGTCTTTCAGATGCATGCCGGCATGGTAGTCAAAAAAAGCATAACTCCATCCATACAGAGGCAAATAGGAAAATACAAAAACCGCTATAAGAAACGGCAAAGACATCAGAAATAGACGGAAACCGGATCTTTTTGTGGCAGCGTTAACTTTAATGGTAATCAACTCCCAATATAAATATGTACTAATTTTTGATTGCGTGCTAAGTATAGTTGAATTTTAACAATAGTTAAATGACAACAACTATATATTTTAGTACTAATTATAGGTGAATTACATTTGGACAACTTCAAGGGTATTTATATTATATTTGACTTATTAAAAAGAGTGGCTTTGAACCGTCCGGCATCATGAAATGCACTGCGTCGTTCAAAACCACTCTATAAATTTCCTTTGTATCTTACTATTTTGAGAATAAATTGAATCAATGCATGGCCGATTTACAACACAAAAATCATTTACCTTCCCGACCATGTCCTTCTTGGTACCTGAAAGCAAGCGGAGATATGCCGTATGCTTTTTTGAAAACACGATTATAGTAACTTTGATTTGGTATGCCAATACGACATAGAATTTCCCTTATCTTAAGATCTGTCTCTAAAAGGAGCACCCTTGAGGCCTTTAGTCTTGTTTCCATCAGATAATCATTAAAATATTTTTCGGTTTCCTCCCTAAAAAGTTGTCCAAGGTAAGCGGGACTCACCTTGAAATCTGCTGAGATCGTTTTGAGCGACAGGTCTGTATGGTAATTCTTTGAAACAATATCAAGTGTGCGCTGCACTAACAAATGTAGGGAGCCACGACGTTTTCTGATTACTTCAAGTGATTGCTTAATCATATCAAGAAACCATTTGCCAAGGGCCTCCTTTGAAGCGATTGTGTGAAGCGCTGCAAATCCCATTGTTGCAGTTTGGGGCAGCATTTCCGAAGAGTGACCTGATTCATTCATACGTTTTAAGATCAGAATTAAAAAAGGAATCATAATTTTTTTTGCCGTTTCCATTGGCACAGCAAAAAAGATACCGAGAAGTTTTTGGGTTAAGCAATTAATTGATTCAGCATCTTCCTCTATTAGCGCCTTTTCAAGTTGTATCAGAACAGGGCCACAGCCAATCAAATTGAAATCATCTAAGAACTCTTCATAAAACAAATATCCGGCATTGGGCTCAATATACCTATAATTAAGGTATTCTACAGAGTCCGAATAATCATGCGGAACGTTTTCAACACCTTCTGAAATTGGGCTGACACAGGCATAAATTTGAATTTCAGCATCAGCTGCATTTGCAACCATTTTAGTCAATTGGAGTTCTAACTCTTCGTGTTTCTTTCTTAGTTCGTTACCACTTAACACCAGAACAACATGGCTACCCCGATCAACAAAGTATTCCCCTTCAAAAAATTTCGAGAAACCATCTCGAAATTTTTCAAGTAGGATTTGTGCATTCATTAGTCTTTGCCGCTCATTAACAGAATTAGTTATATCTATGACGCAGACCTGATACTGCCTTGCGGAAAGATTGATATCAAGCACTTCCGCCCGCTCATAAAATTCGTAATCCTGTATCGCTGCATTTACCCACCGATCTAATATATTAGCCCGGAAATCAGACGGGTCGGGTGCGTCTTTCTGTGCGCTCATGCAGTCGCGTTTTAAATTATCAATTGTTTTCTGAAGTGTACGGTCAAGCTCATCTTGATCGATTGGCTTGAGCAAGTAATTCTCAACCCCAAGCAAAAGGGCTTTTTTGACATACTTAAATTCGCTGTGTGAACTGATAACCACACTACGAAGAAATGGATTACGTTGTTTGGCTGCGGAAATGAGGTTAAGCCCGTCCATTTTCGCCATACAGATATCTGTAAAGAGTATATCAATGCTTCTTGATTCGAGTATTGACAGTGCACTTTCTCCTGATTCAGCGGTTCCGGCCAACTCGAGAGCGTATGAGTCCCAATCAATTTGCCTGCACAAACCATGTATCACCATCGGTTCGTCATCAACAATTAGTATTTTATACATACGCAACCTCTTTTCAGTAATTTATGATATACCCTTAGAAATGCCACATAGTGTATGGTTTAGCAGCCCTATAGACGACGAGGCTATTCATCGCTTTTAATTAATAGATCGTGAGGGACTCAATTTGAAGGTTAAAGGAATAGAACAAGTTCGTAAATTTCAAGTCAGTTAGGATAACAATTGATAGTTTATATTTATCTGTTGCAGATGGAGAATGAACTATTAAAAAAACTCCAGGCCTTCCTTGAAGCAAAAGAATGTGTGAGATTTCAATTTCTATATTTTGTGTTATTCCGCAATATCGTCCTGTATGTAATTGGCTGGAAAATAGTCATTCATCAGTTTTCGTGCATAAGTGGAAACCTCTTCCTCCATCACATGAAACTGGTAAACAAGATAGTGACCAAATTCGGTCAAGCGGGAACCGCCTCCGCCAACTCCTCCGATGGACTTCTCCAGTATTTTTTTTCCAAACTCTTCTTCCGCCCGAGTTACAATAAAAAGCGCTTTGCGATAAGGCATTCCCAATTCTTTGGCAGCTGCATTCAGCGATTTCAACTGATCCGTCTTTAGTAATAACTCTGAAATTCCAGTCCCATAAACCACTGTATCATCTTTTCTAATACGGACGCGAACATCGACAGAATACGGCGATGTGATTTCGGCATCTTTATCCATATGTATTTCCCCATTCCATTAAGCTGCTTTTATTATCGCACACTAACTATTATTCTTCAAGATTATCGTAAAAAAGTGCACATTCAATAGTATGATCTTTAGTGATAAACAACAAAATTATTTTTGAGTATTGACATTTTTTCTGCATATGTTATTATTTGGATAGTCGTTATGCACAAATGGAACAACGAATGATTATCTTGTTTGGAGGAAAATAAATGTATACCCTTATCATCAATGGAAACCAGGTTGAGACGGAGTACGACAAAAAACTGCTTCCCTTTTTGAGAGATGATCTGCGGCTTACTTCCGTAAAAGATGGGTGCAGCGAGGGTGCTTGCGGTACTTGCACTGTTTTGATTGACGGAAAGGCTGTAAAAGCCTGTACGCGCAAACTCTCTCAGTTGGAAGGGAAAACGATTCTTACTGTAGAAGGGCTCAGTGAACGTGAAAAAGAAGTCTATACCCATTGCTTTTCCGAAGCGGGTGCGGTGCAGTGTGGCTTCTGTATCCCCGGCATGGTGATTGCAGCAAAAAGTCTTTTGGACGTCAACCTTGCTCCTACATCCGAAGATGTTAAAAAGGCAATCAGAGGCAACATCTGCCGCTGTACGGGTTACGTAAAAATTGAACAGGCAATCTTAATGGCAGCCGATTTTTTTCGCAAAGATTTGCCAATTCCCCCGCGTGAAACAGAAGCCCCCTTATCCAAACGATTCAAACGGGTTGACGCGAAGGAAAAAATTCTTGGCACCGGCGAGTACGTTGATGATGTTATTGTACCCGGCATGATTTACGCCAAAGCGCTGCGTTCAAAATATCCTCGCGCAATCGTCAACAAAATTGACCTTACCAAAGCGCTTGCACACCCTGACTGTGTGCGAATCCTCACCGAAAAGGACGTGCCGAACAAAAAAGTAGGACATCTGGTCACCGACTGGGACGTTATGATCGCGGAAGGCGGCACCACCCACTACATAGGTGACGCGCTCGCACTGGTTGCTACTAACCACAAAGAAACGCTTGACGATGTGTTGAACTTGATTGAGGTGGACTACACCGAGCTCACCCCGGTTACCTGCCCCACCGATGCACTGAAAGCCGATGCGCCGCTGATTCATGAACGTGGAAATATCATGCGCAAAGAAATATTAAAACGGGGAGACGCGGATGAGGCAATTAAAAATTCCAAATATGTTGTCACCCGTAAATATAGAACCCCGTTTAACGACCATGCTTTTATGGAACCGGAATGCGCCATTGCAATGCCTGATGGTGAGGATGGACTGTTTTTGTACACCGGTTCACAATCCGTTTATGATGAGCGCCATGAAATATCCCATATGCTGAATATTCCAGAGGAAAAAGTGCATTGCCAGTCAAAATTGGTTGGCGGCGGCTTCGGCGGTAAGGAAGACATGAGCGTACAGCACCATGCAGCCTTAATGGCGTGGTATACCAAAAAGCCGGTCAAGGTGAAGTTCTCCCGCCAGGAAAGCCTTGACTACCACACTAAGCGCCACGCGATGGATATGGAGTTTACAACCGCATGTGACGAAAATGGAATTCTCACCGGAATGAAGGCAGTTTTGATTGCCGATACCGGTGCGTATGCGTCGTTAGGCGGTCCTGTACTGCAAAGAGCCTGTACCCACGCAGCGGGTCCGTACAACTATCAAAATATTGATATTCTGGGAATGTCGGTCTACACCAACAATGTGGTCGCCGGCGCCTATCGTGGCTTTGGTGTAACACAAAGCTGCTTTGCAACAGAGAACAATATCAATTTGCTTGCGGAGATGGCGGGCATTTCCCCATGGGAATTCCGTTACAAAAACGCAATCCGTCCCGGTCAGGTACTGCCGAACGGTCAGCTTGCGGATGAAGACTGCGCGATGGCGGAATGTCTGAAAGCAGTCAAAGAAGTCTATGAATCCCACCCCTATGCGGGAATTGCCTGTGCATTTAAAAACAGCGGCACCGGCGTGGGTCTGAAAGACATCGGGCGCTGTATCCTTGAAGTAAAAGACGGAATCGTACATATTCGTACCTCGGCGTCCTGTATGGGACAGGGGATTGCTACAATGTGTACACAAATGGTCTGCCAGACAACGGGGCTCGATCCTGCCCTGATCTATCATGAGTGCCCGGATACCGTTCGTACCCCGAATTCCGGAACCAGCACTGCGTCCCGGCAGACGGTTTTGACAGGAGAAGCAACCCGGCGGGCCGCTGCTAAGCTGAACGATGAGTTGCAGGGCGGAAAAACTCTTCAAGAGCTTGAAGGCCGTGAATTTTACGGCGAATTTTCCGCAGTAACCGACCCCATGGGCTCCCCAAAGGAATTCCCTGTCAGTCATGTCAGCTACAGTTATGGCGCACAGGTTGTTATTTTGGACGAACAGGGCAAACTTGAAAAGGTAGTTGCCGCTTATGATGTGGGTACAGTGGTCAATCCCCAATCGGTTGAAGGGCAGATTGAAGGAGGCATCGTGATGGGCCTCGGTTTTGCACTTACGGAGGACTTCCCGGTTGAGGGAGGCTATCCAAAGGTGAAGTTTGGCACGATTGGTTTGATGCGTGCGACCGATGCACCGCCGGTAGAGGTGATTTTGGTGCAGTCCGACCGTAAGCGTGCCCCCAATGCCTATGGCGCCAAGGGGGTGGGGGAGCTTTGCCTGATACCCACCTCGCCCGCCGTTTCTCATGCGTATTACAGGCTGGACGGAAAATTCCGTACCTCGCTGCCGTTAAGGGAAACCTATTATAAAAAATAAGCTGGTGATTTTTTGGATCGAACACGGCTCCGCATTGCGGGTGTTGTTGCAGCCGCAGGACTATCGAAACGAATGGGGGATTTCAAACCCCTGTTACCCTGCGGGAACAGCACCATGATACAAACCACAATAGAGAGCCTCCAACAGGCGAACGCCACTCAGATTATTGTTGTTGTCGGATATCGCGGTGATGAAATTGAAAAAGTAGTGTCAAAGATGGACGGCGTGCAGGTTATTTATAACCCGAATTATCGAAACGGCGAAATGCTTGAGTCAATTCAATTAGGACTTAAGCATATCAGCAGCTGTGATGCGGCTTTTGTTCTTCCGGGGGATATGCCTGCCATCGCTCAAAGCACCTTTCGTCAAGTGAAAAAATGCATGAGCGTTACCAATGCTGCGGTTGTTTTTCCCACGCTGGAGGGACGGCAGAAACATCCCCCGTTGATTGCCGAGAGGTGCTTTGAGCGCATCTGCAGTTTTTCGGGGAACGGCGGTTTGCGCACGGCACTGCGGCAGTTTTGTGAAGAGACAGCTTTTGTGGCAGTGGATGATTTCGGTTGTACGATTGACGCGGATACGCCAACCGATTATCACCAGCTTTTAAACTATTGTCATTTACCAATTCATCCCACTTCTTAACACGGATTATTAAATTATTTATCCTTTCACGCAAATTAATATTTATATATTTTAGGAGGCATCGTATGGAACCCATTAGTAAGTCTGTAAAGAAAAAAGATCATGAGCCCAAGATGAGCGGACGCTCACTGTACGTTGATGACCTTGCAATGGACGGTATGCTTTATGGCAGACAGCTCCATTCGGCAAAGGCAAAGGCACGGATCAAAGACATCCGATTGCCAAAACTGCCAGAAGGATATTACGTTGTCGACAAGCATGATGTGACCGGTGTAAACCGCGTTGCTATCGTTCTGAACGATACGCCTGTGTACGCGGAAGATACAGTAGAGTATGTCGGCGAACCTATCCTTATGGTTGTTGGCCCAGACCGCAAAAAAGTTGACCAAATTCTGAACGAGATCGTCGTGGTTTACGAGGAAGAAATTCCAGTTCTGGATATGAAGAAGTCCGATACCGTGTTTTTTAACTATAATTATGAAAAGGGCGACATTGAAAAAGCGATGGCGGAAGCCGATCGTGTTTTCGAAGAAACTTTCCAGACCGGCTATCAGGAGCAGGCTTACCTTGAAACACAGGGTTTGATTGCGTATCCTCATGACGGCCGCATGACTGTTCGCGGCTCCATGCAATGCCCATATTACATACATGGCGCAGTATCCAAGGCACTCGGATACGATACCGGCGATGTACAAATTATTCAGGATGTAACAGGCGGCGGCTTTGGAGGAAAGGAAGACTATCCCTCGATTCTCGCGTGCCAGGTGGCAGTCGCTGCGGCGAAAGTAGGCAAGCCGGTTAAAGTTGTTTTCGACCGCAGAGAAGATATGGAATTCACATCCAAGCGTCATCCATCAATTTGCACTTATAAGGTAGCTATCAAAAATGGTGAAATCACAGGAATGGATGTCGACGTGCTGTTTAACGGCGGCGCATATACCACTCTGTCCGCGGTCGTTCTTCAGCGCGGCATTATCTGTGCCAACGGTGTTTACCGCGTCGACAATCTGCGTGTACATGGCCGCGCGGTCAAGACCAACACAGTTCCCTGCGGCGCATACCGCGGCTTCGGTGCACCTCAGACCTTCTTCGCCGTTGAGATGATCATGGATCACATTGCGAGAGATATGGGAATAGAGCCCCTCGAACTGAAGGAGAAGTATATCGTAAAACAGGGCGACAGCACTTCTACCAGCGGCGAGTATCATTTCCATGTGCCTTTGCCTGAAATGATAGAGCGAATGGACCAGCTTTCCGATTATCGCGTAAAATCCAAACGGTATCAGAACCAAACCGGAAGATACCGCAGGGGAATCGGTTTGTCATTGGTTTACCACGGCTGCGGTTTTACCGGCAGCGGTGAACGCGATATTATAAAAGCAGTCGTCAGGATTAGAAAGAACGCAGATGACACCGTTGAAGTGCTTGCGAGCAACGCTGATATCGGTCAGGGTTTGAAAACTACTTTCTGCAAAATTGTAGCGGATACCCTTGGTATTCCTTTAGAGCGGGTTCTTATTGAAAATCCGGATACCGACCTTGTGCCCGATTCCGGCCCGACCGTCGCCAGCCGTTCGCTGATGACCGTGGGGGGGATGCTCCAGCGCCTTTCCGAAAAACTCAAGAAAGAGTGGAAGAACGGCGAAGAGCAAATTGTGGAGGAGCGTTACATAGAACCCGATTTTATAATTCCGTTCGATATTGGGAAATTTCAGGGAGACGCATATCCTACCTACTCCTGGTCCGTAAGCGCTATAGAGGTAGAGGTAGATACGCTGACCGCATCCAACAAGGTACTGGGCGCATGGGGCATCTTCGACGTTGGCGTACCGATTGATATGAACATCATACAGGGTCAGATGCAGGGCGGGTTCCTACAGGGAATCGGCTACTCATCCATGGAACAGATGGACTACAACGACAAAGGGGTCATCCGCAACAACAGCTTCAGCGACTATATTATCCCTACCTCGGTTGACGTACCCAATCTCGTTACTGAAATCATTAACAATCCTTATACACATGGTCCGTATGGCGCAAAGGGCGCGGGTGAACTTCCCCTGGTCGGCGCAGCTCCTGCATATGTAGAGGCTATGGAGAACGCATTAGGCGTATCCCTGTACAATGCTCCGTTCACTCCCGAAAATACGATGAAAGTTTTGCAGGAGGTGTCTAAATAATGAAGGAGACTATCAAATTCATCTTAAACAATAAAGAGGTTGTTTCGACCGCAAAAGCGAATGAACGCCTGCTGGACGTACTACGCAATGAGTTTAGGCTTACCGGTGTTAAGTGTGGCTGCAAGGAAGGCGAATGTGGGGCTTGCTCTGTGATACTCGATGGAAAACTCGCGAATTCCTGTATGGTGGCCATGGGAAGCATTCAGGACAGCACAGTCATAACCATAGAGGGCTATCGTGATACCGAGCGTTTCACAGTTTTGGATAAGGCATACGCTGCTGTCAGCGCTGTGCAATGCGGTTTCTGTATTCCGGGCATGGTATTGGCATCTGAATGTATTCTTGCGAAGAACCCGCATCCGACCGAAGCAGAGATTCGTGAAGGTATTTCCGGTAATTTGTGCAGATGCACCGGCTATAACGCCATCGTCGAAGCGATCGGCATTGCCGCTAAGGAGGGTAACGGATTATGGTAAACGGATATCAAGTAAACTCCCTGAAAGAAGCTTTGGATATACGGAGCAGGGAAGCAGTGGTCCCTTATGCCGGCGGCACGGACCTTATGATCAAGTCGAAGGAGGACGCGGCTTATCTGTTCCTCAACAAGGTGCCTGAACTGAAGAATATCGTCGAGGACGCTGAATATATCCGTATCGGTGCATCCTGCACTTTCACAGAGATTATAAACAGTGCACTAACACCCGCAATTCTAAAAGAAGCGGTAATCCAGATTGCTGCTCCCGCTATTCGAAACTTTGGTACCATCGGCGGAAATCTTTGCAATGGTTCCCCAAAAGCGGACAGCGCGCTGATCCTTTTTGTTGCTGACGCAAAACTGCGCCTGATGAGCGCGGATGCCGAACGCGTTCTGCCCATCACCGAATTTTATCTTGGCAGGAACAAAACAGCTTTGCACACTGACGAACTGCTCGTTGAAATACTGATTCCCAAGACAGGCCTTGATAATTACTACTATCAGAAGGTCGGTGCAAGGAACGCACTCGCTATTTCCCGCGTTTCTTTTGCCGCACTTCTCAATGTGGTTGATGGCAAGATTGAAAACTGTTCCACAGCATTTGGGGCGGTAAGCGATGTAGTTATTCGGCGTAAAGACATCGACGCGATGCTCATTGGGAGGACGATTGCACAGGCAAAGGCTGTGAAAGCAGACTATCTTGCGAAATATGATGCGGAAATTGTGCCCATCAGGGGAAGGGTATCTACAGAGTACCGTAAAAGCACCTGTATGAACCTCCTCAAGGATTTCCTCGAAAGCAATGGAATTTAGTGTTTCGTTTCCAAAAACGGACTTCAATGGTTTCGCAGAATTTTAAAAGAACCGATTTTGAGTATGACTCAAAATCGGTTCTTTTAATTAAGCCAAAGACCACCAGCTCTGCTGGTGGGAAAAGAGCTTAAGCTATGGACAGAAATAAAACTTCCCGATATATTAAAGTTAAGGTCTGTCAACCTAACCCAAAATATCGAGGAGGTCTTCAAAATGAAAGACATAAATAGTTTAGAACATACAAAATGGAGATGTCAATACCATATAGTATTTGCGCCCAAATATCGAAGACAGGTGATATACAGAGAAATAAAAGCGGACATAGGATTCATAATACGAAAATTATGCGAGCAAAAAGGAGTAGAAATTATAGAGGCAAATGCTTGCCCAGATCAGATTCACATGCTCATAAGTATACCACCTAAATATAGTGTGGCACAAATTATGGGTTATCTCAAAGGAAAAAGTAGTTTAATGATTTTCGATAGGCATGCAAATTTGAAGTACAAATATGGAAATAGATATTTCTGGGCAAGGGGTCTGGATAGGCTACAATAAAGTAGACAGATTTTTTAAGGGCATGTAAAATAAAGTAAATGAAAAGGAGAGCGAACCATGTCCAAAGAAAATCAATCCAGAACACGACGGACATTCACGCCGGAATTAAAGCAACAAATTGTACAATTCTATCATAGTGGAAAACGAAAATGTGATATCATGCGCGAATATGACATTGCATGTTTTTCCACCTCGCTATGTAGTATGATATTATGGAACAGCTATCTTACTGATGATTTTTAATTAAATTTCTTAGTTTTTGAAATTTTATTCAGGCCTGTTAATTGCAATCCACCTATCAGTTTAAAGCCGCATTGTTTGTATAAATTCAGTCGGTGTCTTGTTATAGAATTTTTTAAAGACAGAATTAAAATGCTTTGCGTTTACAAATCCAACCTGAATCGCCAGAGTATAGATCTTCTCTCCTGGGTTTGCCCTCATGAGGGTCGTAGCTTGTTCCATACGGACGCGGGTGATAAATTTTGAGTATGGCTCACCAATCTCCTTGTGAAATAGATCACTCAGATAGCTGGATGAAACACCTAATTTTTCTGCAACCAGGGTAAGACTGATTGGTTCGCTGTAATGGGAATAAATGTATTCCTTTGCCTCATCTACTAACTGACTATTCTCCTCTTTACTTTGAAAACCGTTGTCTTTGTTCAGTGCCAAAACGGACTTAAAAAAGATATCGATAATGTTCTTTTCCGTCAAGATTAGTGAGGTATCGTTTAGAGAAACACTCAATTGCTGAAAGGCCTTCTCCAATTGCTCTTCCTTCATCTTGCTTTTTTGAGAAATGCTGTATAGCAGATAAATTCCCAAACGAACAGGTGCAAACTGGTCAGTGAGCTTAGAAGATAGACTGAAAAAGCTTGATAAATCCGCGCGCATCCTTGATTCATTAAGGGAGATAAAGTCTGAATAAATTGAGGATATTAAAGCATTGACCCCATTTAAAAAAGTTTTTTGGCTGATAAAACTGATAGGTGAAATCGGGGAATTTTCTTCCACGAACGATAGCATTAAGGACTGTGAGGATGTCTGATATGATTTTTGAAGGTCTAAAAAATTTGCAACAGTAGTACCATAGGAGCCTAACAGCTTAACTTGAAATTCTTTCTCAAAGAGGTAGGCTATTTCATCAAAGATAGAATGCGCAGACTGCTCTACTGAATTTTTGGCTTTTTCGCATACCAATAATGCGGTATTGTTAAAATCACAATAACAGACAATCACGTTAGAATTACGCTGAAATGTCTCCATGCATTTCTGATTCAGCCACATCTGTTCAGAAACAATTTTTTGATAATCGTTTCCCAGACTCAGAAGATATGCACTGTCGACACACAGTGTCATAATGCAGGCATAGTGCTCCATGATTGAGATGTTTCGCTTTTTAATTGTGGAATACATAGATTTAATATTGGCACTGTTCCCTTGAATGATCGCATTCAAAAAATCCGATTTTAGCTCTGCGTCTGTTAAAGATTCCATCTTGTTGACCATTTGGTCTGAAAATTTGTTTGAATCTTTTCCAATTATTATGGCGGCGGCTTTTTTTAAAGCTTCCGCTATATTTTCGTCGCTTAAGGGCTTTAGCAAATAGTCCGACACACCGCAACGGATGGCCCGACGGGCATATTCAAAATCGTCAAATCCCGAAATAATGACCACCTGCGTCTGGGGGTAGATTTCATATACAAATTTTGCAAGCTCCAATCCGTCCATACCCGGCATCTTAATGTCGGTGATAATCAGGTCGAAATTTTGCCTCTGCAGTAATTCAACTGCCTGCAGTCCATCCGAAGCAAGACCGGTTACACACCAATCCGAAGCAATACGACTTATGTTTCCGCCTAAATATTTCAGCATGAGAGGCTCATCATCTACAATCATTATGGTGTACATCAATTTCTTCTCCTTCTTTTGGATTCAGCGGCAAACGCAGGGAAACACACGTTCCCTTATCAATTTCAGACACGATAAATAATCCATACTGATTGCCGAACTTTAGCTGCAGTCTGGAATTTACATTGATTAGCCCTATACTTTCTGTGAATATATTTTCTGTTTTGGTCGGATCAGAAGAGGGCTCGATTTGAAAAGAGTGGTTTAGTTCCTCAACCTGAATATGTTCCATGCCATTTCCGTTGTCTGCAATATGAAGGAGTAGGCAATCGTCTGTTGTATCAGAATAAATCCGGATACTTGAACTGCCTTTTTTCAGTTCGCAGCCATGAATTACTGCGTTTTCTACAATGGGTTGTAATGTGAGTGCAAGGATACGGTAGTTCATAATAGATTCCGGTAAATCAATCTGATAGGAAAGTTTATCTGCATAGCGGCTCTTTTGCAGCCCTAAATAGGAATCTACTATTTTTAATTCAGCAGAAAGTGGAATCTCCTTGTCGGTATTCATTACGCCTCGCAGGAAAAAAGATAGTTTTTGAATATCATACACTGCTTGGTCGTGCTCACCACATTTAATCAGCAAGCTGATCGTGTTTAATGTGTTATATAGAAAGTGGGGCTTAATTTGGCTGCACAGCACATTATACTGTGCCTCTTTCTGAAGGTAACGCATTTCATATACTTCTTTTACAAGCTGTGTGTTTTTTGACATCATGGTTTCGATACGGTTTACCATGGTGTTAAAGGATTCAGAAAGATATCCGATTTCATCGTGGTTTTTTACCGCAACCTGAACAGTCAAATCTCCATTTTGAACTTGTTTCATTCGCTTTACAATATGAAAAATAGGGTTTAAAAAGCTGCCTGCAAAAAAAATCAGCACAAAAACAGCGGCTACGGCGCATAACAGTGCCATTACAAATGCAGCATTTCTGGTCTGCAGAAAATATTGGTTCAATTGCGTATAAGAATTTACTTCGACAACTTTCCAACTTGTGGTTTTTAGGGTGCTGGTGTTCATCACATACAACTTTCCCTGAATGGTTGTAACGCTGCCGCCATTGGTGTTAAGAGCAGTATTATAAATATCGTTCCCCAATTCATCTTTGGAAAATTTGCTGTTCTGATAAATCATATTTTTGTCGCTGTCGATTATAAAAAGTGCACTGTCTTTTTTTAAATTAACTTTGTCGCAAATTGTCTTAATCCCTGCGTAGTTTGCGTCAACCTTAATCACTCCCAGCACCTTGGAACTGTCATTTTTGCTCCTTAGCCCTTGTACAACGGAAAAAATTTGAGTTTCCTTATTTCCAAAAACTTTTTCGGAGCGAACCGGCAAAAAAATTTGTTTTTGAGTTGTTAATGCCTGCCGGTACCAGTCACTTTTCGTATAGTTTAGGTAGTTAGCCATATCATAAGGCGTTTTGATGTTGGAATAAACATTGTTTTGGGTTAAAATATAAACACGCAGGATATCATCTCTGGGCAATATCATAACGGAACCAAGAAAATTTTCTATCTTTCGCTGATTGTCAAGCTTTTCCAAATCGTTTTTCGGCTCCGTTTCTAATTCTGTCATAATACTGTTATTATAATAAGGAGCAAGGCTCATACGAAAAAGTTCATCGAGATATGTATCAACGTTAATACCGATTTGCTCGATAACCTGTTGTGTCTGTTCTTTTGTCTGTTCCGTAAAGTAATCCGAATAACGGCGATAGCTCAAGAAAGATACCAGAGTGACGGAAATTAGAATCAGCAATGACATAATAACCATCAGTTTTTGCTTTATACTCCAATCCCTATACAGCTTTAATATACTGTTTTTCACTGATTATCTCTCCTAATTTTATTTCACACTTATTATACCATCAAACATCAATTATGCAATTGACATAATAATCAATCTAAAAATTACGAACTTTTATCTAATAAAATAGGAATTTGAATTGAATCGGTAACATGGTAATCTTATTGCAGAGCCAATTATTAGAATTTTGAAGGGAGAAATTGAGTATGAAAAGATTAGTTGCAATGCTGTTGAGTGTGATCCTTGTGGCAGGAATCTGTACCGGATGCGGAAATTCAACAAACGCGAGTACTGCGGCGGCATCAAACGCCAGTGAGGTATCTTCCAAAGCCGAGGGACATGTGAACATCAAACTGTTTACAGGAAAAATTGAAACCATTGATTTGATGAATGAAATTATCAATGACTTCAATGCCTCTCAGGACAGGATCACTGTGGAGCAGGAATACCAGAAAGACGCCAGTAATATTATAAAAATCAAATTTGCTTCCGGTCAAGTTCCGGATATTATGACAACCTATGAGCAGGGTTTTGTAGATCAGGGGAAATATCTCGACTTGTCGGACCAGACTGCATGGTGGGATCGTCTTTCACCGGAAATGAAAGTAGATTGCACCGATGTGAAAAGTGGAAAACAATACCGTGTCTGCACGAATATGACAATGGCGGGCTTCTTCTACAACAAGGCAATCTTTAGTGAACTTGGATTAAAGACGGCAACCACTTGGGATGAGTTTGAAAAGAACCTTCAAACTATTAAAGATAAAAAGCCGAGCGTTACTCCGTGGTTCATTTTTGGCAAAGAAGCTTGGCATCTTGGGCATTTGATTGAATTCATTCCTCATGGCTATATAAAGCAGCAGCTTGGTTCCATTGAGGCAAAAAAGGCGATGCTGGATAATGATAAGGCAAAACTGAATTTTGGTGCTGCGGATGGCGCTATGGCAACTTTTGCTAAGAACTTGATTGAATTGAAAACCAAAGGCTTAATCAATGCAGATGTGCTTACTGCAACCAGCGATAACTGTGTGCAGGAATTTGTAACCGGTAAAGCTGCGATGCTGAGTAATGGAATGTGGGTGCTTTCCAGTTTGACAGATGCTGACCCGAAAATAGCGGACACAATAGGATTCGCACCCTATCCTTCTTACATGCCAAATTCGAAACCTGTTGTGCTGAGCGCTGAAGACTCCGGTTATTCTATATCTGCTACTACAGAGCACAAAGCAGAAGCAATTGAGTTTCTGAATTACCTTTTTAAGGCTGAAAATCAAAAAAAATACAGTGAAGCATCAAAAGCGCCCAGCGCATTTAAGGATGTACAGGCTAAATGGGCATCGACGAACGTTGTGAGTGAAGTCAATACAGCGTTAAAAGATGCCGTGAACATTGGATTCACAAATGAAAAGCCTGCGGGGTTCTCCGGTGATGATGCTGGACGCTTAGTGCAAGATTTGCTGAGCGGGAAATATACTCCGGAAACATTTGCAACCGCTTATGAAAAAGCGTGGAACGATGGTATGAAATAGGCACAAGGCATTTTTATTGCGGGGGTGTCTTTTATGGATGCTCCCGCATCCTTTTTAAAAGGAGTTTTGGGAATGATTAAAACAAAAAAAATAGGTTTGCATACCTTTATGGCAGTTCCGGCATTTTTACTTTTTGCATTATTTTTCATCTATCCGCTCATTCAGGGAATTGGAATGAGTCTGACGGATTGGGATGGCTTGGGCCGGTCTAATTTTATTGGCCTGCAAAATTTCTTCGACTTTTTTAAAGACGAAAGAGCAATCACAGATATAAAGAATACACTGCTGTTTGCATTGGGAAGCGCGCCCCTGCTCAACATCATCGGATTGATATACGCACTCTTAATGAATGGAAAATTTAAGGGAAAAGGAATTGCGCGCGTTATTATATATCTACCCGCAGTAATCAGTCCGTTAATCATGGGATATATCTGGTATCTGCTCCTGCAGCCGGAACGTGGCTTCGTATTCCATGCTCTGGAACTAATCGGAAAATCCTCATGGCTTGGGAACTGGTTGGGGGATTATACCGCATGCATGGTCGTTTTGGTACTGGTAAATGTCTGGCAATATGCAGGTATGACGATGGTTATTTATCTGGCTGGATTACAAAGTATCCCAGAGGAGCTGTATGAGTCTGCTAAGATCGATGGTGCCAGTTACTGGAGCAGCTTTCGCTATGTGACACTGCCAATGCTGATGCCGTCAATTCGCATTAATGTTGTCACAAACATTATCGGTTCTCTTGCTGTATTTGATATTGTGATGGCACTTACAGATGGCGGACCGGGCTATTCTACAGAAACACTCAGTATTTATATTATGCGTATGTGCTATGGCAGTAAAACGGGATATTCTACCGCAGTTGCGCTCATTATGTTTTTTATAATTTTGATACCTGTTATTATTTCCATGCGCCTAACACGGGAAAAGGAGTGATGTTAAGATGAAAACGATTCTGAAAGTAAGCAAATATTTTCTTATTGTTCTTATTTGTGCCATCTGCTTAATTCCATTTTACATTCTTATCATCCTTTCACTCAATACGCCCCAACGGATTTTCTACGAAGGCAATATGTTTGTACCTGACTTCTTTCTTCGAAATTATGTGGATGCGTGGAATAAGTCACACATTGGAACAGCAATTATCAATTCTGCGGTTATTACAATTGTTGCTTTGGTAATCATTTTAGTATTCGGGGCAATGGCTGCATACACAATTGCACGATTTAATTACAAGTTCAATCAGCTTGTATTTTGGCTGTTTATGAGCTGTATGATGATTCCGGGCATTATTAATACGGTTCCGCTTTATACCCTGATGATCAAGCTAAATGCAATCAATACGCTTTGGGGCATGGGGCTGGTCTGTGCGACAATTGCCATGCCATCCGCCGTATTTATCTTTACGGGTTTTGTGAAATCACTTCCGCGCGAAATTGAAGAAGCCGCAATCATTGATGGTTGTTCTTGGTTTACAGCCTTTTGGAAAATCACATTTCCACTGCTCAAGCCATCCGTTGCGGCTGTTATTATTCTCAATGGATTTGGTATTTGGAATAACTATGCACAAGCTGTGTTTTTTCTACAGGACAGCAAAAAACATAATATCCCTCAGGCATTGTCGGTTTACTTTCAACAATTTGCAGGAGCACATTGGAATTTGATGGCTGCAACTGCGGTCATCGCAGTGATTCCAGTTATCATTGCTTTTTTGATGTTCCAGAAAAATCTGATGAAAGGCTTAACAGACGGAGCGCTCAAAGGATAACAGGGAGGTTTTTATGGAGATTGATTTTTTCCCAGAAAAGGCTCAATATTTGACAGGGGAACCGGTGCGCTTGATTGCTGAAATAGAGGGAAATCTACCAACCGGATGTACAGCTGAATTAAAAATTACTCGCATTGACAAAATAATTTTTTCAATGCAGCAGGTTGCCACGAGCAATACACTTAATTTTGACTGCACAAATTTTTCAGAGACTTTTGCAGGCTTCGGCGCGGAACTGAGTATTTTGCAAAATGGAGTAGAACTGCAAAGCGTCTCTACGGCCTTTGATGTGGTGGGAAAACACAGCAAAGTCATCCGTTATGGATTCCTCAGCGATTTTGAAACGAAGGACAGCGGTTTTGATGATGTGGAAAGTTTGCGAAAATACCACATTAATATGGTGCAGTTCTACGACTGGTCTTATCGGCATGATGATTTGGTTGCTCCCACGGGCCATTACGCTGACATGATGGGACGCTGCGTTGATTTAAATGTTGTAAAAGAAAAAATCGCGGCCTGTCGTAAAAACGGGATGAAATCTCTGGGATATGGTGCGGTATATGCTGCTTCCAAAGATTTTTATACAGAACACCCTGACTGGGGACTTTATACCAGTGCGGGTGATCCTCTCATTTTCATTGATACTTTTTATATCATGAATGTCGAGCGAAACTGCCCGTGGCACAACCATATTATTTCTGAATATTCAAAAGCTGTTTCTCAAGTTGGTTTTGATGGTATCCACATGGATACATATGGGTTCCCAAAAACCGCATATGCAAAACATGAGCTTCAAAATGCATTAATAAAATTGGATGAACAGTACCCATATTTGATTGAGGACACGAAGAATGAGTTAAACAAAATTAATCCCGATAATGATCTGATTTTCAATAATGTTGGAAACTGGCCGGTTAAGTCCGTGGCTCAGTCACCCCAGGATGCGGTTTATATTGAAGTATGGGAGCCTTATACACGGTATTCACAGATCAAGCAAATCATTTTGGATGCAAAAAAGGCCTGCAATAATAATAAATCGGTGATTCTGGCTGCATACCTCGCTCCATTTCGCACTGATACCCCGCAGCGTGCACTAAATGCTGCACTTTTGCTGACCGCAGCAATTGCAGCCAATGGCGCTAGCCATCTTTTACTGGGTGAAAAGAACGCCGTACTTACCCAAGGCTACTATGTTGACCACTCCTTTTTAACCGATAAGCAATCATTTTCTATACGCAAATATTATGATTTCTTAGTTCGTTACATGGAACTGCTATATGACAATACTCTTCAGGATGTCAGTTTTACTCATATTGGGTGGGACAATACGGAATATACGTGTATAAATAAATCATGGAGTGCTGACGCCAGACCTGATACACTATGGTTGACTTTAACAGAAAATCGGAGTTATAAGTGCATTCATATGATAAACCTACTCGGGTGTGAAAACGATGAGTGGAACAGGGGAAAAGAAACGCCTACCATACAGCATGATATTCAGTTTCGGGTTCAGCTGGATATGCAAATAGAAGGTATCTTTCTTGCTTCTCCCGATGTCAATAACTGTCGTTCAGAAAAACTCAACCATACAATTGTTAAAACAGACAGAGGAATGGTAGCCGAGTTTTCCGTTCCGTCAGTCCGCTACTGGAGCATGGTCTATATCAAACTCAGCGAAAATTATTTCGAGTAGGGGGAGTTATGTTGACAAAGAGTTGGTGGAAAGAAGCAGTTGTCTATCAAATTTACCCGCGCAGCTTTATGGACAGCAACGGCGATGGAATTGGTGACCTACATGGAATTATTCAAAAACTTGATTATATCAAAGATTTGGGAGCAAATGTGATCTGGCTTTGCCCTATCTACAAATCACCCAACGACGACAACGGATATGATATCAGCAATTATCAGGGCATTATGACAGAATTTGGAACCATGTCGGACTTCGATGAGCTTTTGCTGAGAGCACACGAAAAAGGCATAAAAATTATCCTGGATTTGGTGGTAAACCATACTTCGGATGAACACCAATGGTTTATGGAAAGCCGAAAATCAAAAGACAGCCCACACCGCGATTACTACTTCTGGAAGGAAGGTAAAGACGGAAGTCCGCCGAATAACTGGGGAAGCTGTTTCAGTGGGTCTGCATGGAAATATGATGATCAAACCGGTATGTATTATCTCCATTTGTTTTCGTCAAAGCAGCCGGATTTGAACTGGGATAATCCAATGGTTCGCAATTCTGTTTATGACATGATGACATGGTGGCTTGATAAAGGTGTGGATGGGTTCCGAATGGATGTAATCAGTTTTATCTCCAAAGTTCCTGATTTGCCTGACGGCCCGGTGCAAGAGGGGAAACTATACGGAGACTTTGGCCCTTACTCTATCAACGGCCCCCATGTTCATGAATATCTTCACGAAATGAATCAGAAAGTATTGTCTAATTACGATATTATGACAGTTGGTGAAACACCGGATGTGACCGTTGAGGAAGCAAAAAAATACGCCGGAAGTAAAACCGGCGAATTAAATATGGTGTTTCAGTTTGAACATATGGGGCTTGATTTCGGGGAGCACGGCAAATGGAGCAACAATCGTTTCAAACTGGAAGACTTGAAACAGGTTATGAGTAAATGGCAGACAGGTCTGGAAGACTGCGCGTGGAACAGTCTGTTTTGGAACAATCATGATCAGCCTCGTGCTGTTTCCCGTTTTGGTAATGATTCCACGCCGCTATTGTGGGAAAAATCAGCGAAAATGCTTGCTACCTGCCTGCATATGATGCAGGGTACCCCCTATATTTATCAGGGTGAAGAGTTGGGTATGACAAATGTATCTTTTGACAGGCTCGAAGATTATCGGGACATTGAAACACTAAATGCATATGATGAACTTGTTAACAAGCAGGGTGTTGATTCCAAAACAATGATGCAATACATTCACCATATTAGCCGTGATAACGCACGGACACCTATGCAATGGAATGACAACTGCAATGCGGGATTTTCTTCTGTAAATCCGTGGATTGGTATTAATCCAAATTATATCCGAATTAATGCGGAACAGGAGCGCAACGATCCTCAATCAATTTATCACTATTATCAAAAACTCATTCATCTTAGAAAACAATACGATATTATCGTATACGGAAACTATAAGTTGATTTATGAGGATGATTCTCGAATTTTTGCCTATACACGCTTCTTAGGAAATCAAAAGCTACTGGTAATATGCAATTTCAGTGAAACTTCCGCGAAGTTTGTTCTCCCGCTGGAATTTCAGACTGAAAACAAGAATAAGTTAATTTCAAATTATGAAATTAATAATGACGAAAATGGTTTACAACTTAAACCATATGAGACTAGTGTTTATCTTGTAGATACATCAATTAAATGATCCAACATTCACATTGATTTTGTTGAAATGTAACCACTGCCCCCAGTCCACACAACGAATACTTTTTCCATCTTATCGATCAAATAAGGCGACTAATGCTCACTCACTCTGATGTTAGTTTTAAAAAACAAAAAATACCTTACCGAGGTGTTGCTTGTTAAGAACTCTTTAGTCGCTGATTTGCACAAATCCGTTTAGACCACTCCTGCTTCTTACAGTCCCACTTTTGCAGAACCTCATCCTCAGTCACGATTGCCTTATAAACTGGTTGCAGAAAATTAGCTATTGTTCTCATGACAACTTCAAACGACAAATCTTTTAAATGAATATTTTTCAAAAAGTAGCGCCACTTAATTTTCATATCCTCATCATCCACAAGCTGCAATACTCGGGTATTGAATGGAACTCGTACATTTTTGATTCTTCCAATAATTTGTGTGCTAACGACATGGTATTTTCTTTGCAAGGCAATCGGTTCTACACCTTTTGCTTCAAGCGGATTAAGTTATATTTATTTGAAATCAAATTGTAAGACACACAGTTATGGTGCATTCATTCAGAAAAAAGAAATAACATCTGGTAGACACCTATTATCTGCCCTATCTTCACGGAATAGGGCAGCACGGCTGCCTTCCAGTCCATCATATTCCTACTGAGTCGCCTGTTTCTGAACTGCGTGTTAGACTTAAAATATGCACCCAACAGTACTTAATATTACAGCTACTGCAAAAGCGATGATCTCTGATCTTGTTAAAACCATAGCGCTAACGTTTTTGATATACAGATTATATTCTTCGCCAAAAGCTGGAATAAGTTGCTTTTTCTCTTCAATAACAGCGTTAATATATTGGCCGACTACAATTATCAGTGCAACTATTATTCCAATAAAAGAACGGAGTGATAGCATAAAGCCTGCCTGTAGAATTATAAATGTTCCGTACATGGGATGGCGTACTTTGGCATAGTAACCATTAATTAGCAAGCATTTCGGCGTACTGCCTTTTTCACTTTTTGCGCTGTGATTCTGCACCGTTATTTTGGTAAGTCTGACAGTTCCATAACAGTTAATAATAAGTCCGCACACAAAATATGCTAAATCAGCTTTTACAAATTTTACACCACCAAGGGTAAACCATGTTTGAAAGTTATTCCAAGATTGAAAATCCGGTATGTACAAGAGCACATACTTAATAAGGAAATACAAAAAAACATACTCTGCAATTCCCCATACAAGTCCCATGGTTACCTGTAGGAAACTACTGGACTGTAGCTTTCTATAGTGCTCATCCAAATGAAGTTTTTCCTCATATTTTAGCATAATTATCTCCTGGTGCTTTATTTTTGTACTTTTTCATAAGAGTAATGTCATTGTTCAAGTTCTATGGATAATGTGCACTACTTGTTGAGGCATCCCCGGCAGCAGTGGGCGCAAGCATGCTGTGCGAGAAATATCGGATGGCCGTGCATCGGCGTTTGCTTTCCGTCGTTTGGGATAACAGCAGGAGCAAGCCATTCTCAGACAAAGTCTTGTGCGTGACGGCGAATAGTATCTATTCGCTTTTCGCGAATAAAGGCTTTGTCTTTTTCTTTCAAGGCAAAACCGGCTCGAAACTTTGAGGCTTTTAGCATATCAAGTGTTTCATTGATTGTCTGCATTCAGATCAGGACTCCGTTGCAGTGATCAATTTCATGCTGGATGATCTGTGCCGGAAAACCGGTAAAGGTTTGCTTCTGCTTCTCAAAATTCCGATCGAGGAATTCCACCTCAATGGACCGGTAGCGAGTGGTTTTTCGCACGCCGTCCAGCGACAGACAGCCTTCCTCGGTTTCATACGAGTCAGCATGCTTTATGATGACTGGATTAATCATAGGTATATTCATCGTCCCTGCGCTGAGCACAATAATGCGCTTACTGATGCCGATCATATTAGCTGCCATGCCAACACACCAATCCGCATTCGCTTTCAGCGTGTCCAGAAGGTCCTCTGCCACAGGCATATCAGCCTTAGTTGCCGGCACAGATTGTTCTAATCATACTGCTCTCCGTATTCTGTTCTAATATTTATAACATACTGGTTTATACAAAATTTAGGAACTCGCTGAAATGCGTTTTATATTTTCTGCTTCATACACAGACTTGTTGCATTTCAAATGATAGAGATAAAAAACATTCTGGTGCAAGATACTCCTGCATTTGCTTTTACAGTAAGAATTTTATCATTCAAATCTATCGGCTAAGGAGTCCTTTAAACTTTGCATAATCTATAAATCTTATATGGTGAAATACGCAGAGATAACAGATAGTCTGGGTACTTTGACAAGGTCATTCTTCAATTTATCGATAACCTTTCCATTGCGTTTGTTATCAAGCATCTTCGGAAATTTTATTCCAGTTCCAGCGAAAGATCCAGTACCATTTGCATTCATATTATTCATTCTTTTCCATGGCTTGTAAGATCACTTAAAATGGGTCTTATACTCAGTTCTGGAAGAATCCTAAACCTGATATTATCTAAATTACATTATCTATTGATAATTCCACGACACCGAGGAAATTTGGAACAACCCCAAAATTCCGATCCTACATTTTCTCCTTTGGTAGCTCGGCGTTTTACCATAGGTTCACCACATTTGGGGCATAGCGGTACTGCAGAGATATCTGTAATGTCAGAAGATATTTGCTGTGATGGCACTTTCACTTCAGTTGGGACTTTCTGTTCCGATAACATTGCTCTCCGATACTTCTCCAGATAATCTGTCTTACAGGCTCGGTGGCTGGTCAAAAAGAAGTTTGCCAACTCTTCCATATCACTCTCACTGCTTGAAACAGCTCCCGATTCAGCATTTACCTTTCGGATATAGTCGATTAGATGATCGGCGCGAATCACCTGCTCCTTAATCTCTTTTGGGGCATACTTAGCATCTAAAACGGTTTTCGCATTGGCCAACACAACAACAGAACGGTAATTTTCATAAAAACCATGTTCAAACATTGATCTGATTACAATGTTACCCTTTTCAGCACCTCGAATTTGCTTTATTAGTTCCAAATGCCTTTTTCCTTGTGTAACCGGAGAATAGATGCCTTCTTTTCTGTTTCCAACCGTACGCACAAAGTCACCGGCGTTATTAATCGCAATATTTCCATATAAGTTCTTGCATTCGATTACAAAATAGCGCTTTCTGGTGATAACTAGAAAATCAATCTGTGCAGATAGTCCTTCATATTCTAAATATAAATCATGCAGCACAAACATCGGGATATGGCTGTTCTGAAGTTCATATAAGATGATATCTTCTCCGAATATGCCGGCGTTTATTGCTGCGATATCATGCTCCAGTAATACTTTTAATTTCGGGTCAGTCACCTCAGTCAAAAGTTGCTCCATTTCCGTCAACTGATCCTTAGCGCTGCTATCCTTTTTCAGTATTACCGGTTCTCTGATTTTATCAAAAAGTCCCATGAATTTTCTCCCTTATGTATCTGTGTTTTTTACTTTTCTATTATCTGTGGAATGACCAATTATATTGATGATTCAGGACACACCTGGTCTTATATAGATAAATGGAAGCCCAGCCAGCTAACCAATTTCTCGTCATGCTCAGAACTTTATGTGAGTTTAGCACTTCAAGCTCTTGATTTCCGCTAAACCATCAACATGGCGCCGGAAATACCAGCCATTACCAGTGACACCATTAAAAGCGGAATCATGCCGTCAAAATATCCTGCGCGATCTCCAAGATTGTAATATAGAACATAGCAGGCAAGGCTGATCAACGCGGCAACTCCGACCACAACGGCGAAGATGGCCGCCAGCCCATGAGAGAACCGACCAATTCCATACAGCACGTTGATCTCTGACAGCACCAGCATTGCCCACCCGACGATAAGAAACAGTTCCGTCGTTACAGACCTCTTAAAGAGCAGGCGTGTGACTGCCAGTAAGATGAGATACGCGGCGATACCACCCCATAAAAGCAACCCACTTGGGAACAGCGCTACGCCAATAGATGAGGACAGGATTCCCTTTACCGCCAGAATTATCGCGACCAATCCCGCAGCAAAAGCCGGAATTAGGAGCCATCCCGTTTTCATACCCCTAATAGCTCCAATTGGTTTAAATGCCAGAAGCCACCAAGCCAGATAAAACGCGCAGCAGATGATCAGCAAAATATTGCTCCTAAAAATTTGCTTTGCAGTAAAATCAAAATCATGGATTGCCAAACCTAATCACCTCTTCGTTTTTACAGAAATGTCAGCTTTAGAAACATCCTATGACCCCGTTAACATAGTTTAAACCAAGCTGTGTGAAAACGGAAACCTGCGTTTTAAAGTTCACCACTAGAGAGCTATTCTATAGTCTAAATAGGCTTATAAGTTCCACTTTAACCCACGTGTCTATACAATATTGGGACGTGCCACCACCGTTTGGATTGCTTTTACGTTTTCACACAGCCTCAAACATTATGCGAAGTTCAAAAGAAAGGGGAGACGACACATTTTGCTTATAATTTTACTATTGTTTCAACAGCCGCAATTCGTAAAATTGTCGTACCCAAGCCGGATATTTTTCATATTCTTTTGCATCGGCAATTCGCAACAACGTTCTTTTGCCAATGCGTCTGTCCATGATTGCCAATATCTTAATAATGTAGTTTTCAGACTCCAATGCAGTTTGAACAGGTATGTTACGAAATTGAAGCGCTGCATCTAAAAAGTCCATTTCACAATAAGTGCAGTCAGCATCCCATTTTGGCTTCATCCTTGCAATCATTTCTTCATAAGAGCTTTCCCGTTCTTCTTTATGTAAGGCAGAAATGTCGAATTCTTGATGATACATCTCTACCCACGAAAAGCAGACAAGTTCTTTACCATCCAACCGAATGGCTGCTCTCCCATAAGAATTATGAACATCATGATATCGTGTTAGAAAATATGTAATCCTATCAGTTAATTCATTGCATAGGGTTTTGCTTAGTTGCTTATTAAGACCTGTCCACGATTTGTAATGCTCCATGATATAACCTTTCTCAAAATATAAATAATCGGATTGTGTTCTCAAAGAATATCATAAACAAAATGGGAAGTTAAGAAAATAGCCGAAATTCCAAATTTGCTCATGATCTCGCCAGTAAACGGGGATTTGCTATACTTAATCTTCGAATATTGGTTCAATATGGTTTTTGATAAGTTCGATTCTATCCTTTGTGTTCGGTATAAAAAGCGAAGCTATGGCAACGACCAGATTTTTCGCTGGATTGACATACATCACATTTCCACCGTCTCCGATGGCAGCGAAGCTATGCTCATTTTCGTCAATGATCCACCACAGATAACCGTAGTGCAGTTTGTCCCAGCGACTGTGCACAGTCGTGCTCTCGTCAATCCATTCGGCAGATATGAGCTGCCTGCCATTCCATGCTCCGCGGTTCAGATACAACTGACCGATTTTTGCCATATCCACGGGCGTTATGAAAAGTCCCCAGCCCGCCGTATTTATCCCCTGCGGGTCGGCGACCCATCCGCTTTCGTGATGATCCTTCATTATGGAGAGCTGTTCTTCTTTGCTGTGAAAAACCACATTCTGTGTGACGTTGATCCCCATCGGAGAAAACAGATTTTCATATGCGAATCGGAGTGCAGACTTCCCGGTTACGTTTGTAAGAATACCCGACAGGATATCCGGCCCTATAAGGGGCGTATAACGGAACTGACCGATCTCGCCTTTGCCACCCAAAAGATCAAGGGCGCTCTTTACCCAGCTATCACTTGTAAAATACTTAGTGTACGGCGCCGACTTGTACTTGAACGGGGTGGTCATGGTCAGCATATCCCGTATCGTGACACGTTGCGCCGTCTTTTCGCCTCGCTTTGGCGTGTAATTCGGGAAAAAGTCCAGCACCTTTTGGTCGATGCTTCTGATATAACCTTTATCTACGGCAATACCGATAAGCGCGGAAATAATACTCTTTGACACCGAAAACACATGAAAGGCGGTATCAGCGGTGTATCCGTTAAAGTAGCTTTCATACAATTTCATACCGTTTTTCTGTATAGTAATGCCCGCGATATTTCTGTAGTCACTGTTTATTGTCTTTTCAAGCTCTTTGATATTTTCCTGATTCATAATCAATTTCTCCTTTAAAGTTATTAAAGGATATCCTTGAAATAAAGGATATATTGATTAAAAATTTTTTGCAAGACCTATTTTAAAATAAATTAAAAACTTCGCACCGGATGTCATAAACAAAATGGGAAGCTCGTTGGCAATTCGGATAGTACTTTCTATTTTAGCTAAAAGAACGTACCCAAATCACCATCTGGGATTGGTCGCTCTAAGCCAAGTGTTTTTGGCCACATGCCAGTATCTTCAATGATAAATCCCATCAGCATTCCCATATGGCTATGCAGATGTCGATGTTGTGCTAAAATTAACGTGAAGCGAGTCCACTCGCACTTTTCCGGCTTTTGCAGCAAAATATAATCGGTTAGCGCATCATTGTAGTCAGTGATCTTCCTTTTTAGCATGTTGAAATAGCGCCCGATGTCCTCTCGGTTGAGTTGTTTATTGCTCCGTACGTCCAGATTGTTGAGATCTTTTTCGTGGAAAGAGGGCTGAATATACACTCTCGGATTGGTATACCATTGATCCAGCGAATGCAGCATATGGTAGATGTGCTTCCACAAAGGTATTTCGCAATAGCATTTGTCCCAAAGTTCATCAGGAATACAGGCAATGACATTTTCAATTTCCCACAAAGCACGATTTGCCTCATCTTTAATGATTTCGGTATAGCTCGATTCGTTCAATTTTTTGCGCCTCACTTGTTCATCTATCCAGAATATAAATATTTATATTCTGAATTTCTTCGCAGGGTGTAAACATTATGCGAAGCTCATTTGTGATTTCCAATCGTTGCTGATAGCCTACAACACATTTTTCCCCATATCGAAGCCTCTTATAATCTTTTATTGTGTTTATTCTACCACTTTTTTTATAATTTTCGGTGATGTGAATCGAAAATTTGAGAGAAAGTTATTGTGAGGGCTGCCTTTCAATTTCCTTTATCTTGATTTTCTGCGAGTAAAATAATGTGAAACTCAGAAGGAAGTGGAGATAACATTGTGCTAATTACGCGACACTCGAAGTATTCAATAACTTAAAATTTGGGACAATATAGAAAATCTTGATCTTGTATGATATTGATACAACAAAATGACAAAAAGAACAAACAAGACGTAATGGACTTTTTAAATGGCAACTGTTATTATTTATTTGAAAAGTATGTTATATAAACAATATTAAATAAATTATTATAAGTATAATATGTATATTGACCAATAAAAAGGATACAGCATTATTTTTTTAAAAAAATTCAGAAAATCATGAAAGAATGTGATAACAAATAATAACAAATACTGGGATAGAGGAGTTGCCAGTTCGCAAAGCCGAAATAAATATTGGGTGAGGTTTTTATGGAAGAGGTAGTTGTATGAGTAACACTAAAGCTGTGAAAAAAAAAGGTGTTTGGAAGCACTTTTGGAACAATATAAAATATGTTCCTTATCTTTATATCCTGCCAAATATGGTTTTATTCCTTGTGTTTATGATTATTCCGCTCATAATGTCGGCTTACTATAGCCTGACCAAATGGGGTGGAATGGGTAAGCCGAAATTTATAGGCATTCAGAATTACATAACGCTTTTTCAAGACGACGTGTTTTTGATTTCTCTTTGGAATACGTTAAAATTTACCCTTCTGACCGTTCCTTTGCTGATGGCACTTGCTTTGTTCTTTGCAATCTTTCTGAATCAGAATATGAAGCTGCGGGGATTCTTCAGAAGTGCAATTTATGTGCCTGCGGTAGTTTCTATGGTTGCGGCCGGAATGGTTTTCCTTTGGATGTTCAATCCGCAGATCGGTCTGATCAACTACATTATTAAAAGTCTGGGCGGAGTACCGATCGACTGGCTCAATGATCCGCACTATGCGCTTACTATGATTGTAATCAGCACGCTGTGGAGTAGAACGGGATACAACATGGTTATTTATATTGCCGGCCTTCAGGGTATTTCGCCGGATTATTACGAAGCCGCGACGATTGATGGTGCAAACCGGTTTCAGCAGTTCCGCTACATTACTATGCCTTTGCTGCGGTCATCCCATGTTTTTATTTTGATTACCTGTGTGATCTATTCCTTCCGCTCCTTCGACCTGATTTATGTTATGACAAAGGGAGGACCGCTTAATTCCACAAAGACACTGGTGGTCTATATTTACAATATGGCTTTTGAAAAGAATCAGTATGGTCTTTCTTCCGCAGCCGGAGTTGTATTATTTTTGATTTTGCTGATCTTTACGCTCATCAGAATCAAAGCGCAGAAGGAGGCTTGAAAATGAAAGATATAGCAGGAACGAAGAAATTTTTAAATACAAAGAAAAAGTCAACGATCCGAGTGTTAATAAGCTATTTATTTATTATCTGTATCACTGTTGTTTTTCTGTTTCCGTTCTATTGGATGTTTGCGACTGCGGTCAAACCGACCAGCGAAATATTTGCATACCCTCCTTCTTGGGTGCCGAGCCAGTTTCATTTTGAAAATTTTCTGTCCACTCTTCAAGAAACCGACTTTGGTACTTATTTTAAAAACAGTACAATTGTTACTTTCTTTGCAACACTGATTACTGTTTTTATCAATCTTCTTGCAGGTTATGCTTTTGCAAAATTTCATTTCAAGGGCAAAGAGTTTTTTTTCATGATCGTACTGAGCACGCTGATGATCCCCATTCAGGTCACGATGATTCCAAACTATTTGATTATTTCACGCCTGCACCTTCTGAATAATTACATCGGACTGATTTTTCCGCCTTGCGCAGAAGCGTTTGGACTGTTTCTGTCACGGCAGTTTATGTCGGAACTGCCTAACGAGTTGATTGAGGCTGCGCGCATTGACGGAACTACTGAATTTGGGATTTTTCGAAAAATCATTCTGCCTAACACGAAATCTCTGGTCAGTGTACTCATTATTTTTACCGTAATGTGGCGCTGGAATGATTTCCAATGGCCGCTGATCATTCTATCAGACAGTAAAATGTACACCGTTCAAATCGGGCTATCCATGCTCAATGGGTCCCAATATATCAACTGGAACATGCTGATGAGTGCCTCTTTGATCGCTATTCTGCCGGTACTGGTTGTTTTCCTGATCTTTCAAAAACAATTTGTACAGGGAATTGCCTCATCGGGAATCAAAGGATAAGTAATAAATGCGGGCTAAACTTGAACCGCATTTACATAAAAAGGAGGAAGTACATTGAAAATTAGAATTCTTAAAGTGGTGTCCGTTCTGACTATCGTTGCTCTTGGTCTTTCTGTTTCCGGTTGTTCGGGTGAGCAGAAAGCGGCGGGTTCTGCAAGCGGTTCCGCGTCAGCCGCGACTTCCGGTGCCAGCTTGAAAGCTGAAGAAGGAGCGACCATTAATTTCACGTACTGGGAGGGCTCCCCGTCGGACAAAAAAGCATGGGACTTGGTTTTGGGGAACTTCAAAAAAGATCATCCGGAAATTACGCTAAAGACACAAACATATCCGTCCACCACCTATCCCAGCCAATTGGACACCATGATTGCGGGAAACAACTGGCCGGATGTCATGCGTTACACGTACCAGCGTTTAGGAAAGTTCAAGGAGTCCGATGTGCTGCTTGACCTAACCGATATGATCAGCAAGGAATCTGTGGACGATTTGCTGCCCGCGTACAAAGCTGCATTGACCAGCGACGGAAAACTGGTTGGAATGCCGCATCATACAGATACAATTGCACTATATTATAATAAAGAAATGTTTAAAAAATCAGGCATTCGCATTCCAAAAGATGCGAGTGACGGATGGACCTGGGATGAATTAAAGCAGTATGCGAAAAAGCTGAAGGAAGACAACCACCTTGATTACGCCTTCGGCGGAATTTGGGAAAAAGGCAGCGGCTACCGTTATTTGCCCTTTGTTTATATGAACGGCGGAGCACTGTTAAGTGACGACGGAAAACAGGTAACTGTCGATTCCCCGAAAGCGCTGGCAGCATTCAAGCTGTATGAGGATTTGCGCAAGGGCAACCTGATTTCCAAAACAGCATTTACGCAGGAGCCTCAAAACAACATGATGTTTGTGGCCAAAAAACTTGCCTTCGTCTTCGCGGGCAGCTGGCATCTTTCTTACATGCAGCAAAATATGCCAGACAACTGGGGTGTTACCTATATGCCGCAGGTGGATGGCAAAACGACCTCTGATATGGGAGGAAACGCCTTGGTTGCCTACAAGGGCACAAAATACCCGCAGGCGGCGGCTATTTTCATCGATTACATTACAAACAAGTCAAATATGAAGGCGTTCTGCGAAGCAGGCAATTTTCTGCCGGTGCGCCAGAGCCTGATCAAGGAAGGTCTTAACTACAGCAGCTACAAGGATGAAATGAAGGTTTTCTCAAATATCATCGCAACGGTGGACAGTAAAATGGCCTCTGATGAAACCTCTAATAAGTTCCAGCAGCTAAATGTTATTCTTTCTGAAAAAATGGATCCTCTGGTGGTCAACGGCTCAGCGACCGCCGAACAGACTGTTGAAGTGATGAAGAAGGAAATGCAGGCAGCGCTGAGCAACTAAACTTACAAAACAGGGAAGACGGACCGGGCTGCCGAATGACAGCCCTCCCTGACAATATATTTTATTCTGTTGTCCGAAAATCCATAAGGAAAGGAAACCAATATGAAAATCACTTTTTTAGGTGCGGGAAGTTCTGTCTTTGTACGAAATGTAATTGGCGATTGTATGCTGACAGAAGGCCTGCACGACGCGCTTTATTCTCTTTATGATATTGATGCGGGGCGGCTGAACGACAGCTATAACATGCTGGTAAATATCAACGCGAATTCCAATGGAGGAAACGCTGTATTTGAAAAATATGTCGGTGTGGAAAACCTGGAAGATGCCCTGAGGGATTCAGACTTTGTCATAAATGCAGTACAGGTCGGCGGTTACGAGCCTTGTACGGTTACCGATTTTGAAATCCCGAAAAAATATGGTCTTCGTCAGACGATTGCCGACACGCTTGGCGTGGGAGGAGTGTTTCGTGCACTGCGTACCATTCCCGTCATGCAAATGTTTGCCGAAAAAATTGAAAAGGTTTGCCCCAAGGCTTTATTCATGAACTATTCCAACCCCATGGGAATTCTGACAGGCTACATGCTCCGGAATACCAATGTGAAAACAATCGGACTTTGCCACAGCGTTCAGAAGTGCGCAAAAACTCTGCTGGAAGGAGTCGGATTGCCTTACAGCGACCGGATTCAGTGGAAAATTGCCGGCATCAACCATATGGCGTGGCTGCTGGAAATTTCTGAAGACGGCAAGGATCTTTACCCCGAAATTAAGCGGCTGTCCAAACAGGGTTACCCCGAAAGCGATATGGTGCGGCATGAAATCATGCACCGGTTCGGGTACTATGTGACGGAATCCAGCGAGCATAACGCGGAGTATATGCCGTATTTTATTAAGAAAAACAACCCAGAGCTGATTGAAAAACTCAATATCCCTCTGGATGAATACCCCCGCCGCTGCATCCGGCATATTAACGAGTGGACGGAACTGAAAAAGGAACTGACGGAAAACCCCAAGCTAACACACACCAAATCCATTGAATATGCAGCAAATATCATCGGTGCGCACGTAACAAACACACCTTACAAATTCGGCGGAAACGTCATTAATCACGCCCTGATCAGCAACCTTCCGGAAGACGCCTGTGTAGAGGTTCCCTGCATTGCAGACAGGAGCGGCATTTCCCCCACCTATATCGGAGCGCTCCCGGAGCAGTGTGCGGCGCTGAACCGCACCAACCTCAACGTGCAGCTTTTAGCCATTCAGGCGGCACATACACGAAAAAAGGAAGACGTTTACCATGCGGTCATGCTGGACCCGCACACGGCTTCCGAGCTTACACTGGATGAGATTACTGAAATGTGCGACGATCTGTTCGAAATGCACAGGGACTGGCTGCCGCAATACACCTGAGAACTGTTTCATACGGATACAGGGAATAAATGAAAGAGCGCGTTTCCCGGTCAGGAAGCCACGCTCTTTCTTCCGAGTTATTCGGAATGTTCCCGCAAGCTGGGAAAGGATGAGGTTGGATGAATTTGGGAAAAGATACGAGCTTTGATATAACGGCAGAGACCGGGCAAAAAGATAAAAAAAGCCTGAAATGGTCAACTCACTATTTTGAAGAAGAAAATCAAAAGGACAATACCCGAAAAGATATCCTTCTTTCAAATTTGAAACTGGAGAATATCAATCCCGTTTCCTGCGGGCAGCATTACTGCGGCCGTTCTCATTGTTTCGGGCCGTCTGTCAGAAGCTACTACCTGTTGCATTATGTGGTTTCCGGGGAAGGCGTTTTCTACAGCCATAATAAAGAGTACAAACTGTCCCGCGGGAATATCTTTGTTATTCGCCCTGATGAAACAACTGTTTATCAAGCCAGTGATGAAAATCCATGGTTTTACAGGTGGGTTGGGTTTACATCAAGCCTTGATCTGTCCATAACGCTTTCAGAGGATGTCATTTGCGCCCCGGAATGTGATTATCTGTTTCGGATGATGGTCGGAGTTGAAACAATGAATGTTGCGAAAGAATATTATATTTGCGCAAAAATATTTGAACTGCTCTCACTTCTTTCCCATAACGAGGAACGGGTTAATAATTCAGACAGCTATGTGGAAATGGCAAAATATTATATTGAGACAAACTATAACTGTTTTGATGTTTCCATATCCGATATCGCCGATAATTTAAATTTGGACCGCAGCTACTTCAGTACGCTGTTCCGAAAACACGCGGGGAAATCCCCCCAGGAATATTTGTTGGATTTCCGGATGAATAAAGCAGCGGAAATGCTCGCGGTAGGCACGCTGAAATCCGGAGATGTGGGAAAGATGTGCGGGTATTCCAACCCGTTCCACTTTTCAAAGATGTTTAAACGGAGGTTTGGCGTATCGCCTTCCCAATATTCAAATATGCAAAAAGATAAATGCCGCGCATATTAGTGGTAACCACAAACAGACTGCTCTGAAAATTTTTGTAACATTAAGTGGAGGCTATCAATGAACATTTATAAAATTGCGGTAATCCCAGGTGACGGAATTGGTCCCGAGGTTATTGCGGAGGGCGTCAAGGTTCTGGATTGCATTGCTAAATTGGACGGTTCCTTCCGTTTTCAGTATGAGTATTTCCCTTGGGGGTGCCAATACTACCTTGAAAAAGGGAAAATGATGGATGATGACGGAATCGAACGCTTGTCTGCTTTCGACGCCATTCTTTTGGGCGCTGTGGGGTATCCGGGCGTACCGGACCATATTTCCCTCCGTGAGCTTTTGCTGAAAATTCGGCAAAGCTTTGACCAGTATGTCAACCTGCGCCCTGTGGTTCTGTTGAAGGGAGCCCCTTGCCCGCTAAAGGATATAAAACGAGAAAATATTAATATAACGTTTGTCCGCGAAAACAGCGAAGGGGAATACGCCGGAAGCGGATGCTGGCTTTACAAGGATACCCCGCGCGAAGTTGTAATACAGAACGGTGTGTTTTCCAGACACGGTTGCGAACGCGTAATGCGGTACGCATTCAACTTGGCACGCAGGGAAGGAAAAACACTGACCAGTATCAGCAAAGGAAACGCCCTGAATTATTCCATGACATTTTGGGACCAGATTTTTAAAGAAGTGGGGCAAGAATTTCCCGATGTAAAGACCTTCAGCTACCTGGTAGATGCCGCAAGCATGTTCATGGTCAAAAATCCGGAACGATTTCAGATCGTTGTTACCTCCAATCTGTTCGGCGACATCCTGACCGACCTGGGCGCAGCAATTGCCGGCGGCCTGGGTTTGGCCGCCGGCGCCAACCTAAACCCAGAACGCAAATATCCTTCCATGTTTGAGCCAATTCACGGCTCTGCACCAGATATTGCCGGACGTGGGATTGCAAATCCTTTGGCAACGGTTTGGGCGGCCAGCCAGATGCTGGATTGTTTCGGGCAATCCCGTTGGGGAAAAAGAATACTGGATACCATGGAAGAGCTGATGATGGAAAGAATGGTCCTGACACCGGATATGGGCGGAGCGTCATCAACGCAGGAGGTAGGAAATACTTTGCTCGAAAAGCTGAAAAGCAAGTATTCTTCCTCACTTTCTGTGGGATAATAGATTTCTGGATTTCTTATCTCAATCTGAGCTCATCAGGACTACTTGGAGAATAATGCGCGGTTTAGAAAAGTATTTAAACCGCGCATTATTGTGCCTTACCTACCATTTCTTCTGGTGGTCAAATGTATCATCACCAACAACAATCAAGCAATCCGTCTGAAATTAGCAATAAAATAGTCATGAAAATATTCATATCTAATCCGATGCCCTCAATTAATTGCTGCGTATCATATCTCCATACAATTATGTTTGTGCCTTTTCATATTTAAAGATATGGCCTCAGAGAGAAATGGGCTTTCTACCAATATGATAACGTTTTCTAAACTCATAATTATAAATCCCTGTAATATAAATAATTGAATTCTGTTAATGTTATAAACATAATGAGAAGCGTAAAACGAAGGGAAAATGACATATTGTACTTAAATGCAAACAGTAAAAAGGAGTAAATCATTTTCTCTCAGAACGCACATATTGATCATAAAAGGTTAGCGATTTTTCATTGATAAACTTCAATGTTTCGTAACCGGATTTTAAGTAGCCACCTCCAAGAACTCTGCAGAGAATTGGCGAGGTCCTGACAAGGTCCGTCAATGAGTAATGATTGCTTCCCTTGATATAATAATACTCCATATTTCCTGCGTTATAAAAATCGTTTGCATTCTGAACATATTTATTGTCATGACCGATCAACGAATATCCGGAATCACTGTAAATATTCATAATCGCGCAATTGTACGGCTCGGTATTCCACGTGAATTTGTCTCTGCTGTAGCCTGTAATGTCACACATATATGGCGCTTCCAGCGCAATGACGGCACTTATGTCCTTTCTCTGACGTGCCACGCCAAGAACGGCGGCACCGCCGAGAGAGTGCCCGGCCAGCCCGATTTTTTGTGGATCGATCAGTGAATAAAAGCCGTTATCCGATTTTTTCGCTTGTGAAATGAATGTATTGATGACAAAATTAATATCACCCGTGCGAATCCCCATCCATTTCTGATAGCACTTATAAGAATTAGCGATATCTTTATGAGAGTCTTCCGTATTCAATTCCTTCATATAACCGGGATCAATCCATATTCTTCTGCTGTCGATCGTTGTAAATAACGCCTGATAGGTATGATCAATGCTTACAACAATATATCCGAGACTTGCCAGTTCCTCAAACAGAGAAACGTTGCTTGTTTTCAGGCTGATTCCGCCGGGCGAAAAAACAATTAAGGGACAGCTATTTTTTTCAATGGATTTCTTCACCGGATAATAAACGATTACGGATAGCTTGCGGCAGCTCCCATCGCTGACATAAGTCTCTAATCTTGATTCGTCATCTAACTGCAATACAATAGAATTATAGGAGAAGGAACCGGTTGTCTTCACACTTGGCAAGCCCGGAAACAATATGACCGCGAGAATCAGGGCCGTGCATATTACAATACCAATGCCTTTTAGCAGCTTTCGCAGCCATTTTATACCGGGTATTTTGAAAACGGACATCAAGGCTATTACAACCGCGAAAATAACTGCAATGCCAATCAATAAAAAACTTCTTACAGCCATGGGAATTTCTCCATTATTTAAATTATTGTATTCACGAATGTTAACTGAAACTATTTTCTATCAGCTGCCAGATTTAAACATCATGCGAAGTTCAAAAGGAAGGGGAGACGATGCATTATGTTTATGATCTGTACCTACTTACAAATAGTTTTATGTACCCACCAAGTTTCATTTTGGATAGGATAAAAACCAATACTATAGTAGAATTGCTGTGAAGA
>Ga0268263_1000394_pt1 | contig 76468 bp, 68 predicted proteins | sample Biomet5_FD_190358 | JGI IMG/M metagenome (GOLD analysis project Ga0268263, IMG submission 190358) | Microbial communities from bioreactor (seeded with sewage sludge) at LBNL, California, USA - Biofuel metagenome 5 (SPAdes) (version 4) | ecosystem: Engineered > Bioreactor > Anaerobic >... | reverse complement strand
TGCATTACTTATGGAGATCAGTGAGGAGTGGCAGATTGGTAAACATTATTGTGCTGGCAAGTCGTTGAATTATTAAAGAACTATGGATATTTCTGACTCGAATTTACAGAAAAAAGGTTGCTTTATCCACCAATAGGTTTTAGCTCAATGAGGTAAGGAATAAATAATGTAGTTCAACCGAAATTATCTATAAATCGGATTATACTTGACGTGATTTTAAAAATTCTTTCTGTGGAAATATGGTTCCTTTATGAAAATGATTCCTGTGTCTGAACCTTGCCTACGCGGTAATGAAACTAAATACTTATTAGATTGTGTTCAATCTGGTTGGGTTTCCTCTCTTGGAAAATACATCACGATGTTTGAGAAGAATTTCGCCGATTTCTGCGGCGTCAAACATGGTATCGCAGTCTCAAATGGTACAACCGCACTACATTTAGCTTTGGCAACATTGGGAATTGGCGCTGGCGACGAAGTGATTGTCCCTACCCTCTCATTTATTGCCACAGCCAATGCTGTTCATTATACGAATGCCACAGTGGTGTTTGCCGACTGCGAACCAGAAACCTGGAACATCGATCCCCGGGAAATTGAAAAGAAAATCACTTCACGTACAAAAGCAATTATTCCGGTACACCTATATGGCCATCCTGCTGATATGGACCCAATTTTGGCGATCGCGAAAAAGCATAATTTGATCGTAATCGAAGACGCAGCCGAGGCTCACGGTGCCTTATATAAAGGAAAGCGCGTTGGCAGCTTCGGCCAAATGGGAACCTTTAGCTTTTACGGCAATAAGATCATCACAACCGGCGAAGGCGGCATAATCACTACCGATGATGATGAACTGGACAATCGCTTACGATTTTTACGCGACCACGCCATGGCACCAGAGAAACGTTACTGGCATACAGAGGTAGGTTTTAATTACCGCATGACAAACATGCAGGCAGCTCTGGGTGTCGCTCAAATGGAGCAGGTAGAAGAATTCATAGAAAGAAAACGCCAGATCGCAGAACGGTATATCTCCGGGCTTAGCGGACTCTCGAATATCACACTCCCACCCCAGGCTTCCTGGGCAAAAAGTGTATACTGGATGTTCTCGATCCTGCTTAATCCGGAATTTCCCCTATCGCGAGATGAATTTCTGCTCCAGTTAAAGGCAGCCGGTGTCGATAATCGTCCTTTCTTTTATCCCATCCATGAAATGCCTCCATACGCCTCAGATTCAGGCAGTTTTCCAGTAGCAGAAGACCTTTCCAGACGCGGTCTAAATTTACCATCGGCTGTTACTCTGACTGATGACGAAATTGATTCCATTTGCCAGATCATCCGATCTCTAGCGAAACAATAAATGAATATCTCGGTCATTCTCCCTACTTATTGCGAAGCTGGCAACATTGGCCGTCTTGTCGAAGCGATCGAAACCAAACTCGCTTCCAGTGAGTGGAATGTTGAAATAATCGTTGTTGACGATAACAGTCCGGATGGGACAGCTCAAGAAGTGGGAAAGGTGCAGCCCCTAACGGGTGTTACGATAACCTGCCTGGTGCGTACTCAAGAACGAGGACTGGCAACAGCCATTAAGTACGGTATTCAGCATTCCAGTGGTGAAATCGTGCTGGTAATGGATACTGATTTCAATCACAGCCCGGATAACCTGCCAGCCATGATTGAAAATATAAGACAGTTCGATATGGTGATCGGTTCGCGTTTTGTTCGCGGCGGCGGCATGGAAGATCGCCTGCGTTATTTTTGCAGTGCCCTATTCAATCTTTTTATCCGTATCATCCTGCGAAATCCAATCCACGATAACCTATGCGGTTATTTTGCCATTCACCGCGATAAATTGATGAATCTTGATCTGGATACAATTTTTACTGGTTACGGTGAATATTTTATCCGCCTGGTTTCGCTTGCCCAACATGCCGGGTTAACCATAAAGGAGATCCCAGTTTTCTACTCCTTACGAACCTCAGGTGAAAGCAAATCTCAATTTGGTTCTATGATCTGGAATTATGCAGGCACCACTTTCTCGTTGCTTGGTAGGAAATCCAAAATAAAGTAGTAACCTTAATCCATAAAGGGGATGAGGAGAAGTATCGTTTATCCTGTCAGATAACGAATGAATTTGTGTTTCTATGTCTGGAAAACACTTTATTGAATTATGGTAGTATATTAAATAATTTCAGAACCCTTTAAAAAGTAACGTAATTATCCATTTACTACCCGATCATTTTCAGAAGGATATCTATGGTAACTGAACTATCAGACGAAAGAGTATTATTCTTTAAAAATACGAAGTTGATGCGAATTTTGCTTGTCCTCGTTTTCATTCTGGTAGGAATAGGCGTTCGTTTAGTTGACCTTTCAGATCCCCCGCTGGATTTTGCAGCCACACGTCAATTACATTCGCTGGTTTTAGCACGCGGCTATTACTACGCCCTTGACGTTCCTTCCACCCAAACACTTACAGAAGCCCAAAAAGAATTTGGAATGAAAGTCGCCGCTAATGAGACTTTGGACGAGCCGCCAATTCTGGAACATATTACTGCCTATATTTATGCGCTTGTAGGAAAGGAAGACTTTGAAATTCCTCGGGTGATGGTCAGCTTGTTGTGGGTTATTGGTGGAATTCCTCTATTTCTCTTAATGAGAAAAATCACATCAACCAACGGAGCTGTCTTTGCGTTGGCATTTTATGAACTTTTACCCTTTGGTGTGATCGCCAGCCGCAGTTTTCAACCCGACCCGGTGATGGTCACGTTAATTTTATTCGCTTTGTATTATCAATTCTGCTGGATGCAAGAACACAATTTGAAAAACGCTCTCCTTGCTGGAGGGTTCACCTGCCTGGCTGTGATTTCCAAAGTTCCCGCAGTATTTTTTGCAGGGATTCCTTTTATTGGTCTTGTTCTGAGTGATGGATTCAAGAAGGCATTTCGCAATTGGCAGGTCTATCTGATGGCTGCCATTTCTCTGCTTCCGTCTGCAATTTATTATATTTTAAATGCCACCGTTGGAAATAACTCAACCGAATTATTCGGCACCAGGTTCTTCCCAGCCCTCTACACACAACCTCACTGGTATCAGAGCTGGTTCATGATGGCAAAATCCGTTGTAGGATACATTCCCATATTCCTGGCAATTTTAGCCTTTTTCTTGATCAAGCAAAAAGAAAATAAGATCCTTTATGGCTGTTTGTGGCTTGGATATTTATTGCAGGGAATTGTTTTGGCATATCACGTCTATTCCCATAACTATTATCATTTACCGATTATTCCAATCGTAGCAATGGGCTGCGGATTGGTATTTGCCATACTCATGGACAAAATTCAATCTTTACAACCTGACAAAATTTCTCGGATCTTTATGATTGCTGTCTTGCTTTTTGGAGCTGCCCTTTGCGCGCTTAAATCACGCAGCGACCTCCTTTCAGCCGATTACCGCTACGAAGAAACTTATTGGAAAAAATTGGGCGATACGATCGGAGCCAATACTCCCATCATAGCGCTTACCCATGATTATGGGCTGCGTCTGAGTTATTGGGGGAATATCCTTCCCAAACTTTGGATGACCCAGGGCGATTTTACCGTTGTGAATCTCATGAATTCCCCTGAGAAACCTTTTGCAACCAGGTTCGAAGAGGCAACAAAAGGATGTGACTATTTTTTGGTCACCCTGATAAATGATTTTGATTCTCAAAAGGATTTACATGATTATCTTTTAGCCCATTATCCTTACACACAAGGTGAAGGCTATTACCTCTTTGATCTGAAACATCCACTCACTACGTCGAATTCTTGAAATTGCTTCAATTCTTATAACATAAAGGCCACCCATTACGGGTGGCCTTAATGTTATAAATAATTGACTTTACTTTGAATTATTTGTGCAAGAAATTTTCAGCAAAATGACAGGCAACCTGGTGGTCCGGTAACAATTCGCGGATCTTGGGTTCTTCTTTGCTGCAGATCTCTTTGGCAAGAGGGCAGCGCGGATGGAATCGGCAGCCGGTAGGGGGATTGATCGGGTTGGGAATCTCTCCCTCGGGCATTTTCGCCTTCCTTCGCTGTTTTGGATCTGGTACGGGAACCGCTGCCAGCAACGCCTGAGTATAGGGATGAAGCGGATTTGTGTAAACGTCACGCAAGTTCCCCATTTCGCACATACGTCCAAGGTAGAGAATTCCAATGCGGTCGCAAACATATTTGGCCGTGGCCAGGTCATGAGTGATGAAGAGGTATGTCAGATCGAATTCTTTCTTCATCTGCATCATGAGATCAAGCAAAATGGAACGCACGGACACATCCGCCATTGCAATCGGTTCATCAGCAACGATCAGTTCAGGATGTGTAATGAGAGCACGTGCCATGACCACACGCTGGCGCTGACCACCGGAGATCTGGTGCGGGAAATGATTGAAATATGCTTCTGGAGGATTCATCCCAACTGCGTGGAGTATATCTAAAACACGCTGGTAACGTTCCTCTGAAGAAAGCTCAGGCATATGGATCCGCGCCGGATTCTCGATGGCAGTACCCAGTGTCATGCGCGGGTTCAAAGAGGCCAGAGGGTCCTGGAAGATCATCTGCATGCGAGAGCGTAATTTACGCATCTCTTCATCAGTTAGCGATTGCAGGTTGATCCCGTCGAAATCGACTTCACCGGAAGTCGGTTTGTAGAGGTTCAATACCAGGCGGCCGATGGTGGATTTACCAGAACCGCTTTCGCCGGCCAGACCAAAGACCTCTCCTTTACGGATGTTAAAACTGACGCCATCCACTGCTTTTACGGAAGGAATTTTTCCTTTATTGACGATGGAAGCGATCAGACCGGTTTGTACCGGAAAGTGCTTGACCAGGTCTTTCACGACCACCAGGTCTTGTGTCGATGATTTATCTTGAGATGCTTTATCTTTTACAGGTGCTTCGTTAGCCATGTTTGGCCTCCTTCACAACGCTGGCTTGTTGGTACAACCAGCAAGAGGCAAGGTGCTCCCCTGCGACGGATTCAAATTTGGGCTCTTCCTGTCGGCAGATATCCATTACCTGCGGGCAGCGCGGATTGAAACGGCAGCCCTTTGGCGGCCGCAGCAGGCTGGGAGGTTCCCCACCCATCTTGTACAGCTCTCCTTCATCCAGGCGGATATTAGGTACGGATTGCAGAAGGCCTTTGGTATAGGGGTGTTTTGGATCAGCAAAGACATCTTCCACTGTTCCCACTTCAGCCATCTTGGCCGCGTACATCACAGCCACTCTATCGCAGACTTCAGAGACTACCCCGATGTTGTGGGTGATCAGCAGGATGGTTAGTCCAAACTCATCACGCAATTCACGCAGCAGGTCCAGGAATTTGGCTTCAACGATCACATCCAGAGATGTGGTCGGTTCATCGGCAACTACCAGTTTGGCACGCAGAGCAAGCGCAAGCGAGATCATCACCCGCTGTCGCATCCCTCCTGAAAGTTGATGAGGATATTCTTTCAAGCGCTCATGGCGGATGCCCAGTTTCTCAACCAGTTCTTCGGCACGAGCTTTGGCGGCCTTTTCACTGGTATTGGGTTCATGCGTTTGAATCGTCTCAACCAGGTGATCCATGATCGATTGGACCGGGTTGAGAGAGGTCATCGGGTCCTGAAAGACCATACCAATCTCAGCACCGCGAATCTTTTGCATCTCACTGAGAGGTAATTTCATCAGATCACGGCCGTCAAACCAGAGTTCACCCCCGGAAATTCCAGCCAGACCATCATGCAAGCGAAGCAGGCCTTTGCCAAGGGTGGATTTGCCACAACCGGATTCGCCCACCAGCCCAAGGATCTCACCACGCTTGATATCCAGCGATACATGATCGACCGCATGGACAATCCCCTCGCGGGTCTTGTAATCGACAGTTAAATCTCGAATTGAGTAAAGAATGTCGTCAGTCATTAGCGGTCCCTCAATTTCGGGTTGTAGATTTCCGTAATGCCTTCGCCCATCAAAGTAAATGACAGAACAACCAGCATAATGGCCAGGCCCGGGAAGGTGATCATCCACGGAGCAGTCTGGATAAAGCGCTGACCTCGGGAAAGATCGATGCCCCAGTCAGCGATGGTAGGCGGCAGACCCAGTCCAAGGAAGGACAGGCCAGCACCGGTGAGGATGGCATCAGCTACATTCACCGAGAAGATGATTGCCACAGAGGGAATCACGTTCGGGAAGATGTAACGCCAGAGGATCTCATTGCGAGTTGACCCGATACTCTTGGCCGCCTCTACATAAACCTCTTCCTTGACGGTCATCGTCTGACCGCGCACAATACGATAATAGGTCGGAATGTAAAGCACGGAAATGGCGATGATGATGTTCAAAATACTCGGGCCAAGTACTGCCGCAATTGCAATGGCAAGAATCAGGCCGGGGAATGCATAGAGGCTATCCATTACTAGGCTCAACACACGGTCCAGCGCGCCGCCGATGAATCCAGCCAGCAATCCCAGGGGAATACCAAGGATCAATGAAATGAGCGCTGAGCTAAAACCAATGATGAGAGCGATGCGGGTACCGTAGATCATACGGCTGAAGACATCCTGTCCGATATCATTGGTACCAAATATAAAGCTACCTGCTGTTTCACCGGTCAGAGATTTGCCTTCACGCAGAGTCGGATACTTGGCAGAATTATCGGAGAATTCAGTATTTTCAACAACCGTCGCTACCACTTCTCCATTTGCTACTCCCTGCAAAGCCTCATCCAGAGTGTCATACCGCGTGATCACCGGACGCAAACGAAGGCCGGAATTTGTATCCTTCAATTCCTGGTCGATCGTTTTCGCCTGATTATTCAGATCGCTGGCTGTTTGTGAACCGGTCACAACACCGATTTTGGGGCGTTCGCCACCTTCACCCACAGCCAATTCACGCAGAGAACTGTACTTGGCATCTGCAGGCACAACCATGACTGACAGAGAGGCTTCTTCATTGGGAGCCAGGAAGCGCGGACCCACCAGCTCATCTGGAGAATAAGGTGCAAACCATCCGGGGAAAATTGCGATGATAATAAAACATAAAACTGCAATACTGGAAATGGCCACAAACCACCAGTCAGCTCCGTACCATTTACGGCCAGCCAGCAGTCGCCGTACAAATCCAACTTTTCTTAATTCATCCTCCCATTTGTTTTCCTTGGGAGGTGTATTGTTATTTGATAAATTCTCGGCCACTTTAGTACCTCACACGAGGATCAACGAGAGAATAAATGATATCCACTGCCAGGCTGATCAATGCAACGAGCATGGCAAAGACCGTGACCACACTTTGGACTGCCGTGTAATCACGAGCGGATATACGTTCTACCAGGTAGCTGCCCATCCCCGGCCAGGAGAAGACCGTCTCAGTTAGAACTGCCCCTGCCAGTAAAATGGCAACCTGTAAACCAATGATTGTGATGACCGGAATCATTGCATTATTCAAGGCATGCCCATAGATCAACACTTTTTCTCGAATACCACGAGCCCGGGCAGCACTGATGTAATCAGTATGCAAGGTTTCAATCACATTGGCACGGGTCATACGTACAAACAAGCCGGATTGGATCAAACCAAGAGTGATTGTCGGCAAGATCAAATGAAGGCAGACCGAACCAAACGCTTTCCAATTGCCGGTGATCAGGGAATCGATAAAGTAAATGTTGGTATAAGTTTTAACAGTTGTACCAATAATGGGGTCGATACGACCAGAGATAGGCAACCAGCCAAGCTTAACTCCAAAAACTAATTGCAGAATTAGACCCAGCCAGAAAATTGGCAACGAATAAATTACCACTGCATAGATACGAAAAAAGTAATCGGGGAATTTTTTGCGCTTGGATGCAGCCAGAGTACCGCCAAAAATTCCGATTAACAATGAAAGAATGGACGCAGGAATCACCAATTCCAGGGTCGCAGGGAACCGCTCACTCATCTCATCAATGATAGGGCGATGGCCTCCCACCAGGGAGTTACCGAATTTGAAGGTAACCATTTGGCCCAGGTAACGGCCATACTGAACAATCAATGGGTCATTCAAACCAAGTTGAGTCCGGATAGAAGCGATCATTTCAGGGGTGCCTTTTGGTCCCAGAGCTGAGGATACCGGATCACCAGGAAGAACGCGCAAAATGAAAAAGACTAACGAGCCCAGAATAAAGACCATTGGCAGGGTCAGGGCGATACGTGTCAAAATGTATTTTCGTAATCCTGTCGAGCCCCGAATAAAGACGTAAGCTAACAAGATCAGACAAGGAATGCCAATTATGAGTGCAAGCAGAGTTATAGGAGGCATGATTTATCTAAGGAATAAATATCCCAAATGGGGCGGAATTGCTCCCGCCCCATTTAAGGTTAGCGTAATTCGGGTGAACTACTTTTTGGTAATCAATGAGTAGTTGAAGACAATATTGGCGCCAATGTTCAAGGTATCCGGGTTAGCGTTATCTGCCGAACCACTGATGTTATCGCGGTAGATTACGTGCTCGGCCTCGAAGTACAGAGGAATATTGCCAGCCAGATCGGCCATGAGGTCCTGGGCCTGCTGGTACTCTTCGACACGTTTGGTATCATCGAGTTCAACATCAGCTTTGCTCAAGAGATCAACCAATTGTTTGGCGGTGTCATTGAAGCCCACACCATTCGGATTGGCATCGGAATTGGCGGTCAGGTTATTACCCATACCGGTGTTGTAGACGAAGGGATCGGTGTAGTTGGAGGTATCGGGATAGTCGAAGAACCAGCCCATAACGCCCACATTGTAAGATTGACCCTGGGTCAAAGCAGGAATATAGGTGCTCCATTCCTGGGCCTGCAGGTCAACTTTGATCTCGCCGGTAGCTTCGAGTTGTTTCTTGATGATCTCCATCCAGGCAGCGGTGGTGGCACCATAATGCTCGGGGGGATACCAGAGTTTCAACTCAAGCGGTTTGTCAGCAGAATAGCCGGAGGCTTCGAGGTAAGCTTTGGCCTTATCCAGATCAGGAGAGGCATACATCTTGTCGAAGGCATCAGTAGCACCGAGGAATCCGGGGGGAACCATTGAGTACAATGGGGTCACTTTACCACCGAAGACGGTATCGGCAATTTCATCGCGGTCGATCGCAGAAGCAATGGCTTTTGCAACATTTGGATCATCGGTCGGGGCCATGGTGCGGTTCACGGTCAGGAAGAGGATCTTACCACCGGGGACTGTACCGATCTTCAGGCCATCCACTTTTTCAAGTTCGGTGATCTGGTCAGCGCTCAATGTACGCCAGGCGATATCCACTTCGCCGCTCTGAACAGCTAAAGCAAGGGTGTTCGGATCAGAGTAGAAGCGAACGATGATCTTCTTGGTAGTGGTTGCAGGAGTGTCGCCGGTGTAATTGGGGTTCGGTTCGAGGACCATCTGTTCATCAGCATTGTACTGAGAAACAAACCAGGCGCCGGTTCCGTAGATTGGAGCAGACGGGAACAGGTTGCAGGCATCAGCAGTGAAGGTCTTGGGATCTGCATATACATACGGGGCAGTAGCCAGGAGGCTGCGGAAGTAAGCGATCTTTACTTTCAGAGTGAAGACGATGGTCTTGTCATCGGGGGCTGTAATGGTCTTGACGTAAGGGACAGCCAGGGTATCGGCAACATCGTTCGGGCAGCTTGAACCAATGGTGAGCAAGCGGTTCAACTGGGCAGCATAGGTAGTGGCGGTAACATCAGAGCCATCACCATTCTTGAGGCCGTCTTTCAAAGTGAAAGTATAGGTCAGGCCATCTTCAGAAACGGTACCCATATCAGTTGCCATATCAGCAACCAGATCAGTGGTACCAGGTTTCTAGGTGAGCAAACCACGGCTGATGTTCTTGAGAATTTCCCAGTCATGCATGGAATAGGCGTCGGCGGGGTCGAGGGAAGCGATCTTATCGGTGGTGCCGATGATGATCGTATCCGGGCTGGATGCTGCCACAGTGGCAGCGGTGGTGGCGGCTTCAGTTGCAGCTACAGTTGCGGCTTCGGTGGCTGCTGTGGTGGCTGCTTCTGTGGGAGCCGGTGTGGCAGCCTGGCAGGCTGTCATCAACATACTGGCAAGCACAAAAACGGTAACAACAACAACAAATGTTTTTGACTTCATGTTCTTCTCCTTATTGGAATATGGTTAGCTTAATCCGTTGGGTATCGGACCAAACAATTAATGTAAGTAGGCTCACAGTAAAGGTGGTGCCCCTTGCTGCTGCCATGAACCGCTGTTTACTTTTCCTGCTGTTTCAATAGGGTAGCCTTGATGCTGTGTAGATCAACGGCAACTTCTTTTTATAAAACTGTATTTTATCACGCAGTGCAATCATTTACAAGGATTTTACCTGAGAACTCGCTGATCTTTATGATATCTGTTAAATTTGTCACATTTTTTCAAATTCGCTTGACGATTATTGCAGGAGTGCTATAATGTAACCGGTTACAGTAACCGGTTACATAAGGATTCTCCATGACCTCTCAAAATTCGTCCTCAACAATTCGTGATGTTGCCCGCCTGGCCGGGGTTTCCGTGGCTACCGTCAGCCGCTTCATTAATCAAAATGCTCCTCTCGCCGAAGAAACTCAGAAGCGTGTGCAGGCAGCCATGGATGAACTTCATTTTATTCCGCACCTGACAGCCCGCAACCTGGCGACCCATCGCACCAATAACATTGGTCTGGTCGTTGACAACATCGGCGGAGAATTTTTTACCCCGCTTCTCGACGGTATGGTAAGTGTGACCCAGGCCAACGATTACAATCTGCTCATTTTTAATGGCATCAAGCCTGGTCCCCAGACAATGAATCGACTTGGACCTGGCAACACCGACGGATTAATGGTCTTCCTTGAATCTCTGGATAAAGACAGTCTGTATCATCTCTCCCATATTGGACACCCGATCGTTCTCATTCACCAGACACCTCCACCTGATCTGGACCTTCCATTAGTGACCATCGAAAATAAAGCAGGGGCAGGTAAACTGGTCGATCACCTGATCGAGGTGCATGGAAAAAAGAAGATCATCTTTCTGCGGGGTCCAGAAGGCAACGAGGATTCCTCGTGGCGTGAAGTGGGATACCGCGAATCACTGGAAAAACACCAGATCGCCCTCGATGAAAACCTGATCAATTATGGCGATTATGATCGTTTTGTTGCTTTAAAAAACCTGGGCCAGATGATCCACGAGGGAATTCAATTTGATGCGGTCTTCGCTGCAGATGATGATTCCGCCATCGGTGCCATGCAGGCATTACGCGAGGCTGGAATTGATGTTCCCGGGCAGGTAGCAGTTGTCGGTTTTGATGACCAACGGCTGGCTTCTTTCTTAAATCCATCTCTGACAACAATTCACGCTCCAACAATGCAAATAGGCGCTTCTGCTGCTGAGAATATCCTACACTTGATCCGCCACGAACCGGTGGAACCAATTACTTTACTGCCCACTAATCTGGTTATTCGCAATTCATGCGGTTGTTCTTCTACCTAAATTCGTTATTCGATACGGCCCAAGCCGGAATTTCACTTCTGATTAATCCAAATTTTTAAGAGGAGAAGAAATGAGATCGAAAATTGTTACATTGCTTGCTGTATTTTTGACCCTGAGCTTTGTGCTCACCGCCTGCGGGTCTGCTCCCGCAGCAACTGAAGCAGCTTCTACGGAAGCCTCATCTGAGTCTGCCACTGAAGCAGCTACTGTTGCTCCAACTCTCAACCTGAAACCTACCCCTACTCTCAAAGCGGGACAAACCCAGGTTCGCTGGTTTATCGGTCTGGGTACCGGCACCGATCCGGACCAGTTGGACGCGGAACAAAAAGTCGTTGATGAGTTCAATGCTACTCACCCCGATATTTTGTTGACTATGGAAATTGTCACCTATACCTCCGCCTTTGATACCCTGGCCACAGAGATCGCCTCTGGTAACGCCCCGGACATTGTGGGGCCTGTCGGTGTGGACGGCGCTGAATCCTTCCACGGTCAATGGTTGGACCTCTCTGATCTGATCGCCAAAAATAATTACGATCTTTCCCAATATTCAGAGGGTGCAGTTAATTTCTACATGGATAAAGATGAAGGCCAGATCGGTATCCCCTTCGCCAGTTATCCTTCCGTTATGTATTACAACAAAGCCCTCTTTGATGAGGCTGGTTTGAACTATCCGCCGCAAAAATACGGCGACCCTTACACCTGGGCTGACGGCACCACCTCGCCATGGGATTACGACACTGTGCGCAAACTTTCAATGATCCTGACTGTGGATAAGAACGGTAATGATGCCACCAGTCCCGATTTTGACCCAAGCAATATCGTCCAGTATGGCTATGTGCCGCAATATCAGGATGCCCGCGCGATGGGATCTTACTTCGGGGCCGGCAGCCTGGTTGCCGCTGATGGCAAGACCGCCCAGGTACCGGATGCCTGGAAAGCCGCCTGGAAATGGGTTTATAACGGTGAATTTACCGATCACTTCATCCCGGATTGGACCACCATTCAGAGTTCTGAATGGGGTGCCGGCGACACATTCGGCAGCGGCCGCATTGGCATGGCCCTGACCCACACCTGGTACGCTTCCGAGATCTCGCTGGAAAACTGGGATATGGCAGTTGTTCCTTCATATAATGGCAATACAACCGCCAACTTCAACGCTGACACCTTCCGTATCCTCAAAGGCTCCAAGAACCCGGATGCCGCTTTCACAGTCTTAACCTACCTGTTGGGAGATGCCTCTCTGGATCTGCTTAAGATCTACGGTGGTATGCCGGCACGTATTGCCGACCAAAAGGATTTCATCCAAACCGCCACCGATCAATACGCATGGAAGCCCGATTACCAGGTTGCTGCGGATGGAATTGCTTTCGCTGACAATCCCTCCTTCGAAGGATATATGCCTAATTACCTCGAATCCCGCGATCGGGTTGTGAATGAGTTCACCACCTCCCTGCAATCAACCGAGGGATTGGATATGGACAAAGAGATCGCCAAGTTGATCTCTGATCTGCAAGTGATCTACGATAAATCAAAATAACCTGCAAATCACGAGGCCTGCTCTGGAAACAGTGCAGGCCTCAAAATAAACTCCCGGAACGGAAGGTTGAATTATGGCTATTGGTGAATTACTAAATCGTGAAAAACCAAAACAGAGATCGGCCCGGTTTAAAGAGCTCTCTCCCCTGGCAAAAAGCGAAGCCAGAACCGGTTACGCATTTATCATGCCCTGGATCATCGGCTTTCTGGCATTTACACTGCTTCCAATGCTGGCGTCACTGGTCTTTTCATTCACAAACATCAATTTGACCATGACCGAGCCGCTAAAATGGAATCATTTCAAGAATTACATCACCATGGTCAATGATCCAGAGATCTGGTCCTCCTTGCTAGTTGTGCTTAAATATGGACTGATCTCTCTGCCTGTAAGTGTGATCGTTCCGCTGCTTCTGGCCTTATTAATGAACAATCGTTCGCTCAAAGCTCCCGGTGTGTTTCGCACCCTCTTCTACATGCCGTATATCATTCCCTTTGTAGCAGCCGCCTTTGTGTGGGGGGGCATGCTCAACGGTGAATCCGGCTGGATCAATGATGTGCTGCGGTTGATCGGCATGAAAAATCCGCCGAACTGGCTACTTTCAGTAAAATGGGTCTACCTGGCCTATGTATTGCTGGGCATCTGGGGAATCGGCAATGGCATGATGATCTACCTGGCCAGCCTGCAAAATGTACCCTCAGAATTGTACGATGCCGCCAGAGTGGACGGCGCCAACTGGTTTTCTTCTATTATGAATGTGACATTACCGATGATCTCCCCGGTCATCTTTTACACGCTCATCCTTTCGATCGTTGATCTATTCCAGTATTTCCAGATCCCGCTGGTATTTAATAATGGCAATGGTGAACCTGGTGGAGCGACCATGTTTTACAATCTTTATCTGTACAAGACCTTCTTTGTGTATCAAAATATGTCCTACGGTTCCGCAATGGCATGGCTCTTGTTCGTGATCATCCTCATTGTGACCCTGGTCCTCTTCAAGACAGCCAAATACTGGGTCTATTATGTCGGGGAAAACAATCGATAAGGAGAAAAAGCCATGACTGATTCTGAACAATACCTAGAAATTGCCCGAAGAGTGGAGCAAACCAAAAAGCGCCATGAATTCTTCAAATCGCTGGGAATCACCGGTTTGAGCTTGATCCTACTGGCTATGTTCCTTTCTCCGTTCCTGTTTATGGTTTTCACATCGCTGAAGAGTGAAAGCCAGATGAGCACTTCCGATACACCGATCTACCCTTCCAAACAGGCCACCTTTGAATATGAAGGCCAGGAACTGAAGATCTACTATGTTCCGATGGAAGACGGCACCACCCGTGAATTGGCCATGCTCAAGCCGGGCCGCGCCCAGAGCATCTTCATTGATCCACAGAACCCGGCAGCCGGCGAGATCACCTGGAAGGGTTCATGGCGTAAGTTAAAACAGCCCTGGACCTGGGCTGCCAACTGGCAGAATTATGTAGATGTGTGGAATGAACTGAATTTCCCGCGAGTACTTGGCAATACACTCTTTTTGGCGATCATGACCGAAATCGGTACGCTGGTCTCATGTACACTGGTGGCATTCGGGTTCGCACGTTTCCGCTTCCCCGGCCGGGATGTCCTCTTCACTATCCTCATTTCGACACTTTTCCTGCCGGCAGCAGTAACTACCATCCCGACATACACCTTTTTCCTCAAGATCGGCTGGGTAGGGACCTTCCTCCCCATCATCGTACCGGCTTTCTTTGCCAACGCCTCGGATGTTTTCCTGCTGCGCCAGTTCTTCCTGGGCATTCCGCATGAGATCGACGAGGCCGCCATGTTGGATGGGGCTTCACCCTTGCGCATCTTCTGGTCGATCATCCTGCCGCAATCCATTCCAGTGCTGGTTACGGTCTCCGTTTTCCATATTGTCTGGGCCTGGAATGAATTTTATGGTCCAATGATCTATCTATCCACTAAACCGGAATTGCAACCGATCTCGGTAGCTCTGACGCGCTTCAATGGTATTCATTCCACCACCCCAACGCTGATCCAGGCAGGTGCGTTGATGGCCATGTTCATTCCTCTCGTTCTCTTCCTGCTTTGCCAGCGTTTCTTTATGCAAGGGATCGTTATCACCGGTGTGGAGAAGTAATTCTTCGTTATAATTTTCAAGGAGGTTTTCTATGAAAGTGACTGTTATTGGCGGAGGGTCCACCTATACCCCCGAATTAGTGAACGGATTTTTAGCCAGAACCCAAACGTTTCCATTAAGCGAACTCTGTTTAATGGATATCGATGCCAAACGCCTGCAGATCGTAGGCGGTTTCGCGCAACGGATCGTGGCTGCACATGGCTCTCCTTTTAAAGTGACTTTAAGCACCAACCAGAAAGAAGCCATCGGCGGCGCTTCGTATATTGTTACCCAACTTCGAGTCGGTCAAATGCCCGCCCGCCGGGAAGATGAATACCTGGGGCTACGCCACGGGTTGGTTGGTCAGGAAACTACCGGCATCGGCGGTATGGCGAAAGCCCTGCGGACGATCCCGGTGCTTATGAAGATCGTGGATGACATTCGTGCTGTTGCCCCGGGAGCAGTACTGGTCAACTTTACCAACCCGGCTGGCTTGAACACCCAGGCGCTGAGTATGTTTGCCGGTGATATTCATGCACTCGGTGTCTGCAACGTTCCCATCACTGCAAAAATGACGATAATCGAAGGGCTGGAGAAAGTGACCGGCCAGAAGATCGACGCAAATCGCTGCGAATTGAACACCCTGGGCCTGAATCATTTAAGTTGGCACCGCGGTTTCAAAGTGGACGGCGAAGAGATGTGGAACCAGGTGCTGCAGGCTTTCATTGCCGAATTACGCCAGGAAGAGGAACCAGAATGGTCCCCTGAGCTGGTGGAAACCCTGCGTATGATCCCGAATTACTACCTGCAGTATTACTACAACACTCACCATAAATTGGAACAGCAAAAAGCCTGGCCGCCTTCCCGCGCGGAAGAAGTGATGGCCATTGAAAAAGATCTGCTGCGTGAATACTCCGATCCGGCTTTGAGTGAACCTCCGGCGGACCTGATGAAACGCGGCGGCGCCTATTATTCCACTGTAGCCACTCAATTGCTGAATGCACATTACAACAACCTGGGCGAGACCCATGTGGTCAATGTGCCCCACGGCGGTGCAGTAAAAGGTTGGCCTGAGAACTGGGTACTGGAAATGCCCTGCAAGATCGACCGCCAGGGAGCCCATCCAATACCGGCTGAACCACTGCCTGATGTTTGCTACGGATTGATCGCCCAGGTAAAGTCATACGAGATCCTTACCGCGAAGGCAGCCGTCAGTGGTGATCGCGGTTTACTTTACCAGGCGCTAGTTGCTCATCCGCTTGGCCCTGAAATGGGCAATGTGGAAACAGTGATGGAAGACCTGCTCAATACCAATAAAAAATACCTGCCCAACTTCTTTAGAGCTTAATTTTTGAGGATCTATGACACAATATTATCTTGGTGCCGACCTTGGTGGAACGAAAACTCATGTAATGATCTGCGACGAGACCGGGCACGCGCTTGGTTTCGGAGAAGGCGGCCCCGGCAACCATGAATCGGTCGGTTATGAAGGGTTCAAACAAAACTTGCACCAGGCAGCGCACGCTGCCCTGAAAATGGCTGGTTTGAAAGCCTCCCAAATAAATGGCTCCGGCCACGGGGTAGCCGGTTATGACTGGCCGATTGAACTTGAACCAACCTTGAATATTATTCGCACAATCGGACTGGGTGGAGCTATCGAGGTAGTCAATGACGCCGACCTGGGGTTACTGGCAGGGTCTCCACGGATGTGGGGAATTGCCGTTGTCTCCGGTACAGGCTGTAACTGCCGCGGATGGGATGAAAGCAAGACCCATTTCGGGCGGGTCACTGGAGGTGGTGTCGACTACGGAGAGAACGCCGGTGCCGCTGAATTGATGGTGCGTACTCAACAGGTACTGGGGCATGCGTGGACCGGGCGGGGACCGGCTACTGCGCTGGCAGATGCCTTTTGTAAGCGGTATAACAGTAAAGATCTGGGCGAATTGTTGCAGGATTGTATTTGCCATACCAAGGAATTGAGCGCGGCTGACGCCCCATTAGTGTTTGAGGTCGCCCGCCAGGGGGATGCTGTTGCTAATGATCTCATCCATTGGGCTGGTCGGGAACTGGGTGAAATGGTTTGTTCGGTCATCCGGCAGCTTCATTTTGAAACCGTTGATTTTGACCTGGTACAGATCGGCGGCATGTGGGAAGGGTCTCCTGTTCTGTCCGAAGAGATGTCTGCCAAAGTATATTCCATCGCTCCACATACCCATATTATCCGTACTCATGAACCGCCTGTGATCGGTGCAGTTTTACTGGGAATGCAGGCAGGTGGTCTCAAACCTTCACTGGAAATCCGATCCAGGTTAATTGAATCATTGAGCTCTGTAAAAGGTAAATAATCACCAATGGAACATAGTTTGATCGTTAACGCGGATGACTACGGACTTACCCCGGGGGTAAGCGCTGGCATTCGTCATGCAGCTCTGCAGGGGATCGTAACCTCCACAACAGCCATGATGAATATGCCCGATGCAGCTCCAGAACTACCCAAAGCCCTGGCGCAATGCCCTTCTCTTGGAATTGGTGTCCATTTAACCCTGACTGTCGGCAAACCACTGCTTTCGCCATCAAAAGTCCCCAGTCTGGTGGATGAGCAGGGAAATTTCTTCCACAGGGAAGCATTTATCAAACATCTACCTTTAATCAATGCAAAAGAAGCCCATGCCGAGTGGACTGCCCAGGTGGAGGAATTTGTGCGGGTAACCGGGCTCAAACCCGATCACCTGGATTCTCACCACCACAGCAGTTACTACACACCGGACCTGTTCGAAAATATGCTGGAACTGGCAGCTCTTTACGGATGCCCGATCCGTTATCCTTACAACGACCTGTCCAGCTCAAAGGAATTTTTACCTGGCAAGGATACTGAGAAAGATTATGCCACTGTGCAGATGCTGACTGAAAAGTACCAACCAGAGCGGCCGAGCCATTTTAGCCCGGATTTCTACGCTGAGACCGCAGACCGTGAACACCTTGTCTCCATTCTCGAACAGCTCAGCCAATCCGACTACAAATGTTGGGAGATCATGTGCCACCCTGCCGAAGTGGATGAAGCACTCAGGCAAATATCTTCCTACGCCGAGCCCAGGGAGACTGAGCTTAAGGTTCTGACTGACCCATCAATTAAAGTAGTACTGCAAAAAGGTCAGATCAGACCGATCTCTTATTTGGAAGTAGCCACCCGCCAATAAAAGATTGAATCAATACAAAAATAAAATCGTATAATGATTAATGATGATCCTTTCATTTGAGATGAAAGGATCATTTTTATTAGATTATTTTTGTCAATTTATTGAGGAGGAGATATGAAGCGTTCTATAAGTGGTGCCCTTTCAATTGTTCTTGTAACTACGTTTCTACTTTCCGGGTGTAACCTCCCCATTACCATCCAAGCGGCTCAGAACAATCAAGCAACCAATGCCCCGGCGACCGAATTTCCCCCAACCCAAACTCCATTCATCATCACTGCTACTCCACTGCCAACTAAAGCTGTTTCAGATACACCCGAAGCAGTTAACACTCCTGAACCTCCAGCTACCGAAGCACCTACAGCCATTACTCACAGCTCGGTCCCGGGGGATCCCAGTTATCTCTCCGACCAGGTTGCCGCCGATTGTGATACCGGACTGCGCAGCCAGGGGCAATCGCAGATCGTGATCTCAGGCTGCGATTACTGGAACCGCGAATGGTTGGAGCGCCCGGCCGATTCTGTGACTGGCACTTATGATCCAGCATTGGATATTCTTTGGGCACAGGCTGGAAAAGTCGAACCCTGGGTCTTCTTAAGAATGAAATTCCACGATCTATCCAATCCTAAGCCTGGATACACCGCTGGCTTTGAGATCGACACCGACCTGGATTCACGCGGCGAGTTCCTGTTGATGGCTGCCAACCCCACCTCCACCACATGGACAACCGACGGTGTGAAGGTCTGGCAAGATAGCAACAGTGACGTCGGCGGTGCCAAACCATTCTCGTATGACCAGAACAGCGGCGACGGCTATGAGACCAATATCTTCGACGCTGGTGTAGGAAAGGACTCTGACCTGGCCTGGGTAAGGCTATCTCCGAAAGAACCCAATATCATCGAGTTTGCCATTAAAAGTTCCCTACTTCCCAATCCAAAAGAGTTTGGTTGGTGGGCCTGGGCAGGTCTGGATAAACTGACTGCTGCCAACTTTGAACCCATTGATCGGGAGAAAGATAACGAAGCCTGGAATCTCGATAATACATGTAGTTGGATCTGGGGAATCAAGCCTAAACCCGGGCAGCTTGCCAACTTATGTTCAGTCGTCGAACCCACCGCAACGCCTACTGAAATTGTAGGTGTACCCTCAGGAGGGTGCCCGGCCGGCCCCCATTACTGCAGGTTGGGGTTCTACTGGGATGAAGCCAGTTGTTCCTGTAAGTTCCGTATCATTATTATTCCAACTAATACACCAATAATTATCTATTAACTTGTTGATTTAGATTTTTTGCCTCCGGCTATGAATTCATAGCCGGAGTTTTAATCATGACCAAATCTCGATAATTCTCCACAAACTTTTCTTTGCCTGAAGGCTACAATCTAGTCATGAAAAATTCCGGATTACATCCCCTGCTCAAAGGGTTACCCTACTGGCTTTACCTGATTTTCGTGCTATGCCTGGCAGGAATCCTCTTTTTAATCTTTCATCTATCCGGAACAAATCCTTCAGCGAGTTCTGAGGTTAAGGTCGAAACAAATTCCTCAGAAACTGACAACCTATTTTCTGCGGATGAGACTTCAGTCAAGAAGATGATCGAAGATTTTGAAGTGAATTCTCATACGATCAATGTTTACCGCAGCGAAGACAAACGTGCAGAGGTCTATACGGGGACTTACCTGAAGGAGTGGGACGATTATTTCAATTCATTGGATGGTACTAATAATTGGACCATTGTCTCCGAATCTTCTGTGAGCAAGGTAAAGATCGTTGATACTACTACGGAAAAGATCGTTACGCTGGCTTGCGTGGCCGACAGTGAATTGAGTGTTGACCAGTCAGGGAAACTGTTAAAGCAATTACCCTCTGATTCATTCGCAGGCGCTTATGTTTTCGAGAATACACAAGGAAGTTGGAAGGTTGGTAGCTTTATCAATATCAGTGATACCACCTCTGCAAGGAAGACCTATAATGCGTTGCCTACCGATCTGCAGGAATTAAATGGACCTTTTTCCGATCTGATGAAGATCTCATGTAAATAATAGAATCGAGATTTTATAAAGGACAGGCACCTACTCCCAAATAAACGGAGAAGGAATTGAATCTTTAAACCATAGATGTTATATTAAAGGTTAACCAGGTAATTATTGGTCAACCTTTAATGAAAATATTTTCCGCTTTCTTATTAATGCTTTTACTTTCAGGTTGCTCCCCTACAGCCATTGTTACCACCACAATCCCTACAACCACTCCAGCAATCCTGCCTGTGAACGCAGATAATATGGCCGCAACTACCCAACCCTCAGTTGAGACTCCTTCTCCGATCTCAAGCGAATTCTCTTTTGTACTCACTTCACCACAAAACAATGAGGAGGTTACTACTTCGACAATTGACCTCATTGGGGTGATCTCGGAGGATGCAGTCATGTCTGTGAACGATGAAATTTACATTCTCCAAGCGGGTGATTTCAAGCAATCAGTACCTCTTGTTGAGGGTTCAAATGTACTTGAAATCGTCGTCAGTGACACAAGTGGAAACGAGATTGACCAGATCGTAACAGTGTATTACGAGCCAGTACAGGAGTAAAGACCATGAAGAAATTTTTTGCAACCCTTGCAATTGTGGTACTCGTTGCCTCTCTCATTACCTCAATGACAGTTATGGCCAGTTCGTCGGCCAGTCAGGTTTCCAAAAAAAAGACCCCTGGAGCCCAGGCCACTGTAAACGCGTCCAGAAAAGAAACACCCAAGGCCCATGGGAATCAAAATAATCAAAACAAAAATCAACCAGTTCATTATTCGGGCATTATTGCCGCTTCCAGTGCGACCTCGTTGACATTGACACTCGAGAACCAATCTACTGTCGATTTTATGATCGACAGCAATACACAGATCAAGATTCCCAGCCTCGGTAACAGTGCAACAACGGGAAATCTTATCGTTGGCCAGAAAGTTACCATCCGAGCCATGAAAAACGAAAGCGGTACACTGGTGGCACTTTCGATCAGTGTGGTACCGGGGAAACCTATCCTGGTCCACCGCGTCGGTATTGTGACTGAATATACTCCCGCAGTAACTATCACGATCATGGATAAATATGGAAAAACCTTCACCTTCCTGCTCACTGACCAGACAAAGATCTTACCAGCAGATCGGGCTGACAAGCTTGTAGTAGGTTCATTCGTGACGATCATATGCCCGCGCGATGTTACCGGTGGTTCCTTGACTGCAACAGGGATCGTGGTCCATCCAGCCAATGTTGAACCCACTGAGACTGTTGAGGGTACATACACAGAAACCCCCACTCCGACCATTACCGAAACTCCCACGGAGACACCAACTGAAACTGCCACGATACCTGCAATTTAAATGGATCAAATTCTTTTAATAGAGCAATAGATAGATATGCCGGATTTCTCCCGGCATATCTTTTTGTTCATCGATATTATCGTGTACAATCCAATCTATGCCCAAGAAGATCTCTTCCCACCATGCCTACCGGGGTGACGCCATGCAACCACTCCTCCCTGGCAGTTTGTTAACCGAAGACCCGAACAGGCAATCGCCCAAGAGTATTTTTGAAGAGTATCGTTCCCTCCGTTCAGAGCATACCCTACGCCGCCAGGAAGCGGATCTGCTGCTTTTTCGTGAATTCATCACTCTGTCTGGGGTCAAAACCCTGAACCTGTGCCTGGAACCGGCAGCCTGGCGTGTAATTACCTGGGCACTGGTCGAAAATTTTGTTAAATGGCAGTTGAGCAAGGGCTATGCAATTCCCAGTATCAATGTGCGCCTTTCCACGATCAAAACCTACGCGCGTCTCTCTGTGCAAGCAGGTACGCTCACCCCACAGGAATATGCCCTCATCCGCGAAGTACAGGGTTATACCTCCATCGAACAGGTACATATAGATCAGCGCCGCCCGATACACCGCATCGGGTATAAAAAAGCAGAACCGATCAAGATTAGTACTGAACAGGCAAACGCTCTGAAGAATCAGCCCGATACACCTCAGGGGCGTCGAGACACCCTGATGATGAATTTGTTACTTGACCACGGCCTTAAGGTCGGAGAGCTGGCAGAATTAAAAATGAGCGATTTTGATCTTTCTGATGGAAAATCGCGCTTTTGCTGCAAAGATCAGTGGCAAAAATTGAGCCCGGGAACACTGGCTGCTTTGCAGGCCTGCCTTTCGGCTGGCGAGCTAGATTTCAGCAGCTACCTGCTGCGGCGCAGCAAGAAGAATGAAGAGTTGGGAGAAGCCGGTATGAGCGACCGGGCTATCACCGGGCGTGTATGCGCCCTGGGTGAAAAGATCGGCATTAAGAACCTGTCATCCCATGATTGCCGTTATTACTGGGCAAATTCAATTGAAAGACAGGGTTCAGATATCCTCGAATTAAAATAGAATTGGCCTTTTTAGGCGTGGTTCAGTATCTTCTTTTTCTCTAATACCATCATAAGGATGATAGCAGTCCCAATTCCATAGCCTGTAGCAGCAATAACATAAAGCCAGTGCGGACCTACCCAGTCAAAGATCAACCCGCTAATCGGTGACGCGATGATCCCGATAATGCTGCTTACTGTCACCGAGAAGAATGCCAGGATCGTACCGGTCTGCTGAGCCGGGCAGCGATCCACCACGTAATAAGTCCCCGAAACTGCTGTCAGACTGAAGCTAAGTCCAAGGATGACCCGGTAGACTACAAAGCTGATCACTGAGGGATAGATCACTATGACAAGCGTGCCTATAAAATAGAAGAGCCACCCGAAGATCTGTGTAGCCGCAGCCCCCCGGCGCCGCATCAGACGGTCAGCCAACAGCATCATGGGCATTTCCACTGCCGCCCCCAGTGTACTCATCTGCCCGATGACCGAATCGCTTGCCCCAAGCTGGCGCATGTAAACTGATTCAAAACTGATGCCGTTACTGGCGGTAGAGACGATGATCAGAGCAACCAGGTATCCAACCAATTCATGATTCTTGAAGATCGCTCCAATCACTTTTGAGATCGGTTCCTTTTTCTGTTTTTCAGCAGTGGCGAGAGGGATTGTTTTCTGGTCAGAAGTACGGATGAGGAAAAGGATCAAAGCCGCAATGATATTCAAAACAGCAAATCCATAAAAGCCAGACACCAGGCTTGTTTTCTGGATGATCGCCCCGCTGATCGCTGCGGTTACAGCATATCCCAGAGATCCGCATAACCGGATGCTGCCATAGAGCGCCCCTGCTTTATCTGCAATATTCAATGCCTGGATCTGCGACTGCGGATTGATCCCGCCAGCCACCAATGCATTAATCCCCACTACGATTGCCATGTAGAGAAATACAGTTTGCAGGCTGAGCAGGTAATAGGTAAGACTGCTCAAGAACAGCGCGGTTTGCAAGATCAGGCGCGGCCGGCGGGAATTATCAGCAAGGCGCCCCATAATGGGAGCAGAGATAAAACAAGACAACGCTACAATCGTGTTAATTAGCCCGATCTGGGTTCCTTTGAGTCCTCTATCAACATAAAATAGTGTAATAAATGGACTGATCGCTCCCATTCCACCAAAGTAAAAAACATAATACAGGCGGATGAGCCAGAGATTACGGGTGTCGTTGTTCTTCAACAATTTCATTTAGAAGATCCATATCTTTACAAAACCAATAATCAACCACCCAGAGGTTCCAGGTCCACGGGTGGAGCCTTTCGGAGGCTGCGGCGTGCGACCGTCAGGTATATGATAACGGCAGCAGCGATATAACTAATTACCGCGATCACATATAAATAGTGGATCCCAAGTGTGTCCATGATCCAACCGCACAGAGGGGCAGCAATGATATTGATGATTCCCGCGAATGTAACGGAATATAACGCCATGACTGTAGCGGTTTGGCCGGCCGGGGCCCTCCGCACAATATAATTGGTATATGAAATATAATAAAAAGACAGAGCGATTCCGGCAACTGCCCTGTAAATGACGATGGTCAGAACGGAGGGCCGGAGCATAATAAAAGTCAAGCCAAAAGCGTAAAACAAAAATCCCATGATCAGTGTGACTACCGGCGAGAAACGCCGCATCACTTTATCCGAGACGAGCATCATCGGTACTTCGATGACCGCGCCAATGGTATTCACCCAGCCGATCACCGTTGAGCTAGCCCCCATCTGCTGCAGATAGACCGATTCAAATTTTACACAGTTCATGGCCAGCCAGACCAGAGTCATTGCTGCCAGAAGTGCCATCAATTCGCGGTTCTTTATCATCTCATTGAACACTTGCCGCATAGGCAATTTTTCCGCCGGTTCCTGACCCTGCGGGCGGCGTACATCTCCTTTAATGAAAAAGAGAACAATTGCCGCCATCAGCAAAAAACCTGTATAAGCATAAAAAGCGGAGAGCAGGCTTGTGTGCTGGATCAGAATACCACTGAGCGGAGCTGTGATCGCCCATCCCAGGGAACCAAAGAGCCGTATACTGCCAAATCCGGCGTTGGCGCGATCAGCGATTCCCAACGCCTGCGTGGACTGTAAAGGATCTATTCCAGAGGTGATCAGGCCGTTGACACCAACAATAATTGCCAGGTAAAGAAAGGCGTTTTGCCGGCTGATCAAAAAATAGGCCAGGCTGTTCACCGCCAGTGCCACTTGCAGCATGCGGCGCGGTTTTTTCATACTGTCATTCAAATGGCCCCAGAACGGCGCCGATATCAAGCCGGATACAGCGGTGATCGTCCCAAGAAATCCGATCTCTGTTCCAGACAGGCCACGGTTGATATAGAATAAGTTGATAAAAGGGCTCATGCAGCCATTGGCGCATGAGCAAAACATATAATAAATGCGTATCAGCCAGAGGTTTTTCTGACCAGGTTCTCTAGATTTGATCAAATCGGGCTCTTTCTGGAATTATTTTTCAGTCAGAAAGTATAACCCTGTTTACGCAACCGGTTGCAAAATTTAACGTATATATCATGTAAATTATTTTTGAAAGGATCGTTATGCCCACCATTCTACAAGCGGAATCCCTTGTAAAAAAGTATGCCGATTTCACTGCCGTTGATGGAATTTCCTTTGAGATCAACGAAGGCGAGATCTTCAGCTTGCTCGGTCCGAACGGGGCCGGGAAAACTACTACCATTTCCATGTTATCCACACTTATTGCCCCCAGCAGCGGCGATGCCAGGATTGGCGGACATTCTGTGCTACATGATCCGATGGCCGTTCGCCGCCTGATCGGCGTCGTTCCTCAGGACCTTGCACTGTACGAAGACCTGAGCGCCAGGGAAAACCTCAATTTCTGGGGCCAGATGTATGGCCTGAGCGGCAAGGAATTGAAAAAAAGGGTGGATGAAGTGCTGGAAGCCACTGGTATGACCGAAAAAGCCAATCAGCGAGTCAAGACCTATTCAGGCGGCATGAAGCGCCGAATCAATATCGGCGTTGGTCTGCTGCACCAGCCGCGGCTGCTGTTTATGGATGAGCCCACTGTGGGGATCGACCCACAATCGCGCCGATCCATTTTGGATTCTGTGAAAGCACTGAACGCACAGGGAATGACCGTGCTTTATACCACCCATTATATGGAAGAAGCGCAGGAACTCTCGAACCGGGTCGGCATCATCGATCACGGCAAGCTCATAGCGTTGGGAACACAAGCTGAACTGACCCGCCAGGTCGGCGAAACCGATACGCTTATCCTGCATGTGGGTGAGGAAGAGACCCTGGATGCCCTGATCGCTGCCCTGCGCTCCCTGCCAGGTGTACAGAAATGCGACCGCACCGATCATACCATTGCCGTCATCACCCCCAGCGCTGAAGAGATCCTGGCACCGGTGATCACTAAAGCCAACGAGATCGGCGTCAAGATCCGTTCCGTAGACATAGAGGAGCCCAATCTCGAATCCGTCTTTCTAAACCTGACCGGCCGCGCCCTGCGCGATTAAGCGAGCATCTATGAAAAAAGTATTTCTGATCGGTCTCAAGGACCTCACGATCATCTTTCGCGACCGGGCAGCCCTGATCCTGATGCTGCTAGCCCCATTCGCCCTGACGATTGGTCTGGGACTGGTGACCGGCAATCTCTCCAATAGTTCTGACAGCGGCATCAGCCATATTCGGGTGGTGTTAGTGAACCAGGATAAGGGCCAGTTGGGCAACGCATTGGTCGAGATGTTCCAATCTTCGGAACTTACCGACCTGGTGGATCCCACCCTGATGGAGGATGCCAGCGCGGCCAAGGCTCTGGTCGATTCGGATAAGATTACTGCAGCGGTGATCATCCCCAAAGGATTCTCCAACAGCATTATTCCCACAAATATTGCTTCTGCGGAAGCTTTACCCGTTGTAAAGATCGAATTGTATAAAAATCCAAACGCTCCCACCAGTACCGGTGTCATCCAAACCCTGGTCGAGAGCTTTCTGACCCGGGTGGAAATTACCCGGGTAGGCAGCCAGGTCGGTATCGAAGAGTTGATCAGCAGCGGGCGGATCCAGGTACAGCAGGCAGTCAGTGTGGGGACTGCACTGGGCAGCCAACTGGTCGATACCGAATCAAACCCGGCCGGATCGATCCAGATCAAAACCCGCAATGGAGACGGCGGAACTTTCTCAGTCAATACCCTTGCCCTGATCGCACCGGGAATGGCGCTGATGTTCCTGATGTATACCGTTACCTACGGGGCGCGTTCTCTGCTGGTGGAACGCAGCCAGGGGACTCTGCCGCGTCTCTTTGTCTCGCCAACGCGGCCGGCCCAGATCCTGGGAGGCAAGGTTTTCGGAATTTTCCTTTCCGGGCTGGCCCAAATGCTCATCCTTACCCTTGGAACCGCCGTCCTGTTCAAATTTCAGTGGGGCGACCCACTTGGTCTGATCGTTCTGATCGTAGCGGCAGTACTGGCAGCGACCTCCTGGGGGTTGTTCATTGCTTCTTTTGCCAAGACACCCGGGCAGATCTCCTCCATCGGCTCCTCGTTGATGTTGATCTTTGGTATTCTTGGCGGCGGCTTTTTCAGCATGAGCGCCCTGCCCGAATGGGTACAAACAATTGCTCGCATTAGCCCCAATGCGTGGGGCATGGACGGGTTTACTTCTCTGGCACTGGGCGGTAATTTGGCAAGCATCACCACCCCGGTCCTGGCATTACTCATTATGGCGGCAATACTATTTTTCGCCTCCATCCTTTTCACAAACCGCCGCGGATTTGCGGTGAAATAGGAGGCTACCTTGAAAAAGATCATCGCAATTGCCATAAAAGATACCCTGGTCCGCTTTGCCTCCCCCTCCGAATGGTTGTTCTTTCTCATTTTGCCGATCCTTTTCACAGTCATTCTCGGCAGTGCGACCGGTTCAGCGGGTGATTCACGGATCGTTCTACCGGTGGTGAACCAGGCTGAGAACGATCTTTCAGCCCGCCTGATCTCAGAATTAGAAAAATCCAATGCTGTAAAAGTAAAACTGCAGAATGTGGACGCGGCACAATCGGATTTTAATGAGCGCAAGAACAGTGCTGTACTGATCATTCCAAATGGTTTTGACCTTAAGAATTCTTCTGAACTACAGCTATTGCAGCAGCCAGGCAGCACTGACGCATTGATCGCCCAGCAGGCGGTACAGGCGGCTGCCAACCGGGTGAGCAGCCTGGATCAGATAGCCAACCAAAGTGTTACCCAGGCGGAAAAGATCCAACCCTTTGACACCGAAGCTGATCGAGAGGCGTATTACCAATCTTCTCTTGAGAAAGCGACTACTGAGATCTCCGGCGCACCGGACCGGTTAAGTGTTGTGGAAGGGACTGCTTCGGATAATATCGATTACGATCCCAACGCAAATTCATCTGCCGGGCAGCTCATCACCTGGGTATTCATCCCGCTCATTGGCCTTTCGGGAACCTTTGCTTACGAACGCACACAGGGGACTTTGCGCCGAGTACTTACTACTCCAACACGCAAGTCGACCTACCTGATCGGTACGATCACCGGGCAGGTCCTAACAGCGCTGGTGCAAATGGCGCTGCTGCTCCTCTTTGGAATCCTGGTTCTGCATGTCAACTGGGGAAGGTCGCCGCTGGCCTTGATCCTTATGATGGTTACATCAGCACTGGCCGCTGCCGCCCTGGGAACCATGTTGGGGACGTTTGTCAAGACGGAAGGTCAGGCAAGTGGCTTGAGCACCATGTTGGGAATGGTGATGGCGCTGCTTGGCGGATGCTGGTACCCATTGGAGCTGTTCCCACAGGCAGTACAGACCGCGGTCAAGGTGCTGCCCACTACCTGGGCGATGAAAGGCTTGCTGGATATTGTCCTGCGCGGCGGAGGGGTAAGCATGATCCTCCCCGAGGCGGGTGTACTGCTGGGGTTCGCGGTTGTGTTCTTTACGATCGGGGTACTCAGGTTCAGGTATGAGTAATTCCCTCACCCAACCCTCTCCCATTATATGGGAGAGGGCAGGGAGAGGGAAATTTTGCTTTTCTCTTCACTACTTTTTTGAGCCTTCTTCCACATATTCAAGAATCGTTTCAAGCACTCTCTCAATATTCGAGGTTACCTCATTATTCCAAAACCGGATAGTTTTTACGCCTAACCTTGCCAGATCTTCTTCCCTTTTCCTATCATAGACAAACCGTTCCTCTATTTGGTGAATGCTACCATCCAACTCAATTTCAAGCTTTGCGACTGGGCAATAAAAATCTAGAATGTATCCGCCTGCCGGATGCTGCCGTCGGAATTTATATCCGTTCAACCGTTTGTTACGCAAGCATTCCCAAAGTAATTCCTCTGCTTTAGTGGGGCTTTGACGAAACTCTCTACATCGTTCTAGTAATTCTGGTGACAGTGACCGCCGGACCATATTCCCCCAATCATGATTTTTTTTACAGTCTATATAAGGGTTACCAGGTTATATTTCTATCACACCCTTCTTCAGCGGTACCCACCAGGTGAAGCCAAAAAGCATGTTCATTAGAATACTATATCCAACGCTGAGGCCTTTTTCCTGTCCAACTGCTAATGCGGTACGTATCTCACTTAGGTGCAGCAGGGCTAATAAACCGATCAAAATCCACGCAGATTTGGGTTGATGGATTGTATATCCGGTCACCAGGATTAGTACATAGAGCAGCACAGCTCCCACTTGCATCGCACGCCAGAATCCTCTTTTTTCTGTCATTCTCACTCCAATTAATAAAATAACACTAAGCGGTCGTCGGGACCTTCATCTCAATCGCTTCGACCGGGCAGGTTGAAGCACAAAATCCGCAGGAGATACAGATCTTCTCATCTTGAAGATAGGGAAGAAGATGTTTGCTGTGTTCTTTTAAGGTATAACCCAGCGCATTGACCGGGCAGGTTTGCACACATGCCCCGCAGGAAGTACAGCGCTCGGGGTTGACCACGGGTTTTGCCCATTCAGAGCGTTTTATGCTCCTGCAAGGTTGACCTTGGCCATTCAGAAAGGATGAGGCCGGGCAGACCCGGCTGCACACACCACATTCGATACAGGTTGTTTCATCAACCACATGCCGCTGACTTCGAGTGCCGCTGATGGCCCCGGTCGGGCAGACTCTGGAACAGGCTGTACAGCCGGTACAGGTTTCTGTGATGAAATAAGCCATTTCTATGCCTCCTTAACCAGGTCAGTGAGTTCCAGTGCAGTGATCGTTTCGTTTGTAGGAACACCATTCTCACTATTCCAGCCGATCTCCTTCCAGTATGAATGCATCATCGCCGGCAGATCAAAGAAGACTCCCTTATTGGGGCCTTCCTTCAAGGGAATACCCCAGAGGCGTTTATTCACCTTAAGGTCCATCGGATCGATCCCTTCGCGCACATTGAAAGCCTGACGCACTGTTTGAATGCGCCGGCCAATTTCCATATACTCGTCGGGAGTGAAATTCCATCCGGTCGCCGCATTGAGCCATTCGAAAACCGGCACCCGCTCGACACCGATCAACATGCCGAACATGCAGCCACCAGCACCGTTGTACACCTGCTGATATTCACTGTTGGCCACGGCAGCAACGATCCTTTCGCCGTCAGTATTCCTTTTACTGGCTTTACCATAGAAGAAAGCAGGTCTGGGAGCCCAGGACACCTTTTTCCACAGGTGATACATTTCATAATACTGTTGGGAGCCGGTCGTGTGGCGTCCAGGGGTAGGTTCCACACTGGCGTGCAGACCCATACCTGGATCCAGGCGTGGATCGTGAAAGCCAATCTCCTGACCGCCTGCCTGGACCGCAGCCTCCATGGATTCCGGTTTAAGCAGTTTCGCTGCCGCACGGGTACCATCGGCAAGCAGAGCCCCAATCCCTTCACGCTTGACCATTTTTTCAAGTAAAGGCAGCAATACTGTACTGTTCCCCCAGCTTAAATCCAAACCGTCTGCCATTTCTTTAGTGATCCAACCCTTACTGAAACATTCCATGGCAAACGCGATCGTATTCCCTGCAGAGATGGTATCCATGCCCACCCGGTTGAGGTATTCATTCACCTGGTAAACCGCATCCATATCATCACAGAGTACCAGCGAGGTAAAGGCAGCAATGGTCTCATATTCAGGTTTATGCGTTTCGATCAAGTGATCATCCACTTTGAGCACTCCCCCGCATCCCAAGGGGCAGGAATAGCAGTGATACTTATGCTGCTCTTTCGCGATCACTTTCTCCCCATTGGTAGCCCGATTCATGGTGGGCAGATCGCCTTTGGAACCTGCCCAGTTCTTAAAGGGAGTGTCCCCAGTTTCAACAGAATATGGCGTCAACCCGGGTGTGCCCCATTTAGCCAGCAATCCTTCAAGCAGGAGACCGTCGAACATAAAGCCAAAGGGCAATTTACTGACCACTTTGCCCAGACCTATGAATAATTTTGAGTTTGGGAATTGGATTGGCAGGATCGCTTTGCGGTAACAACTGCTGCTTAACATCCTCATCTTTACAGGGTGGGCTACATGGATCGGTTTAGATCCAGTCAATACAACCGCTTTTAACTTCTTTGAGCCCATCACTGCCCCCAGGCCGGATCGAGCTGCCAGGCGTCCGCGGTCATTGCAAATGCCGGAGATCAGTGAGAGGGATTCTCCAGCTTCACCAATAATAGCAACTGCTGGACGTTTTTTGCCTTTATGGCGTTCTACCAGCAGGTCTTCCCCGGTAACCGCGTCCTTTCCCCACAGGTCGGATGCATCACGGATCTCAGGTCCTTTTGGACCAATATATAAGTAAACCGGATTTTGACTGGTCCCTTTGAAGAAGATCCCATCATAACCGCATTGTTTGATGGCGGGGGCCAGGCTGCCACCGCAGTTCGCATCCCCCCAGGTACCGGTCAGCGGTGATTTAGCCACTGCCATCCAGCGCCCGGTAAAGAAGCTGCCGGTTCCAGTGAGCAACCCGGAGACAAAACCCAAAATATTATCCGGCCCCAGAGGGTCAGCACCTGCCGGCATATCTCGGTAGATCAAAGCTGAACCCAGTCCAAGACCGGATAAGAATTTTTGATAGAACTTTTCAGGAAGGGTTTCTTCGTGCCATGTGCCGTTCGATAGATCCACCCAGAGAACCTTGCCAGCGTATGCGTACAAAGAAGCCTCCGTGAAAATATGGTATTTTATTAACCTATTTTACACGAGCTTGTGGAACTCCAAGCACTTCATAAAGCGTTTCAGCCATCGAGAATAACGTATTCAGTCCTTCTTCGTTAAGGTTATCGGCATGTTGAAGGATGTTCTGGTAGCTGTCCTCTTCGATCGCCTTGACTACATTCTCTCCTTTTGGAAGAAGCGATATAGAAATACTCCGTCGATCACGAGACCCTTTTACTTTTGTTATATACTCTTCTTCGACTAACCTACCCACCAGCCGGCTGGCTGTGAACATTGGGACCTCCAGGGTGGTGGCAATTTCGGTCAAACGTTGTGGGGACACACGGCGAAGACTCTGAAGGCAATAGATCTCCTGATAATCCAGGCCAAATTTAGCTGCTATGTTACGTTCGTAATGGTAAATCGTGCGCAGGAAGATGAAGAGATCATTATCGACTTTTTCACGTGAAATTGTCTGTTTCATACGCACCTCTTTATTTATATATTACAACACTTTTATACCAATAGTAGTTACAACTTGCACTAATATTACTAAATATCAAAATAATCTCCTGTTTTTTAGTTACTGATTATATCGTAAAGATATTTATGATCAGGAAATTTTAGTAAAAGGGGATATCCACTCAGTAATGACCCTTGTTTTGAGTGTTTCACGGACTAAGATCAAACGTTGGTTGGAAGAACCGCGGTATTTTAGGCCGGGGACTGCCTGACTTTGAATAAAAGGTCCATCTACAATTACATCACACTCGCGGACCAGGTTCTGAACGACTGGGTCTTGAATATCGAAAAGTTCATCCCAGACATAACCCGTGTATGCCCAGACCTCCTTACCGCGGAGGTGAAATTCACGGGCAATTTCAAGGGCTGGTTGAGGTTGGTAGAATGGATCTCCCCCGGTTAGGGTCACTCCGCGTATCAACGGTGTATCCGCAATCCTGGACATTAGTTCAGGAAATTCAACTTCCTCTCCGCCCTCGAAATTCCAGGTTTGAGGATTATGGCAGCCCGGGCAGTGATGTTTGCAGCCCTGGAAGAACACAGCTATGCGCAATCCAGGGCCATCACTGACACTTTCATTGACAATTCCGGCAATACGAACTTTCATCAATACTTGCCCACCGAAGCATGCGGGCGTCGATCATGTAATTCCTGCTGCTTGGCATCATTGAAGCGGTCTACTGTAGAGAGATATCCGGTGATGCGGCGTATACGGCGAATGTCAGAGCTGCCGCAGACCGGGCAATCTCCTTCGATCACACCATGGTTGCCGCAGATCGGGCATTCATCGATGGGAAAATTGATGCCGCCGTAGCCAATGCCAACACTGGCCATATAGCGTACCAGGGATTCATACGCTTCCAGGTTGTTAACCGGGGGTGCATCCAGTTCGACGTAACTAATATGACCCGCATTTGTCATGGCATGGAAAGGAGCTTCCAACGCCAGTTTATTAAATGAACTGGTCTCACAACTTACAGGAACATGGAAGCTGTTGGAATAATACTCTTTATCGGTCACACCCGGGATCTCTCCGTAAAGTGCACGGTCGATCTTGATGAAACGTCCGGAAAGGCCTTCTGCCGGAGTAGCCAGAAGGGTAAAGTTCAAATCATATTGGTCAGCAAAATGGTCCACCATCTTGCGCATGAAGGTAACGATCTCAACTCCCAATTGTTGAGCTTCGGCAGATTCCACCTGGTTGTGCCCGGTAAGCAAAAGAAGGGTTTCGGCCAGGCCAATGAAACCGATGGAGAGGGTTCCATGAACGATCACCGGACCGATCTCATCTTCAGGCTTTAATTGGTCTGAATCTAGATACAGCCCCTGCCCCATCAGGAAAGGCATATCGCGCACCTTCAAGTGGGCCTGGATCTGGAAGCGGTGCATCAATTGTTTTGCAGCCAGAGTGAGTACATCTTCAAGCCCGGAATAGAATTTCGCCAGGTCGCCGTTTGCCTTGAGCGCCAGACGGGGAAGATTGATGGTTGTGAAAGACAAATTCCCGCGGCCATCGCTGATGGGAGCACCATGGCGGTCAGCGATAACACGGGTACGGCAGCCCATATACGCCACCTCGTCACCAAATGGGGCATTAAAGGGACTATCCATAAACGAGAATGTAGGGTTCATGCGGGTGGCAGAAACGCGCATGGCCAACAGGAACAGGTCATAATTTGGATCACCGGGATTGAAATTGACCCCGCTCTTCACGCGGAAGATAATATTCGGGAAGATGGGAGTTTCTCCACGGCCAAGACCTTTTTCGTAAGCCAGCAGAAGATTGCGGGTGACCGCCCGGCCAGCTTCACTGGTATTGGTTCCCAGGTTGATCGAACTAAAGGGAACCTGCGCTCCGGCGCGGCTGTGCATTGAATTCAGGTTGTATACCAGGCCTTCCATCGCCTGGAAAATCTCATCCTCGTCCACCCCTGCAGCAAAATCTGCCATGTCGCGGTCAAAATGAGCAAAGGATTGTCCGCCGTGCATGTCATTTTGGGAACTTTGCAGAATAATGGCTGCCAGAGCGGCTGCTGAACCGATACGGCGTGGGGGACGGATGTAACCATGCCCGGTATTGAACCCGCTATGCAGAAGTCTCCCCAGGGGGATCTGTACGCAGGTGAGCGTTTTGGCATAAAAGTCGAGGTCGTGGATATGCATATCGCCGTTGCGGTGTGCGGCCGACATTTCCTCGGGAATGAGACGGGAAAGGTAATACTGGCGGCTGGCAGCAGAGGCAATTTGCAGCATCTTGGCCGAAGGTGAATTGCCGACATTGGCATTTTCCCGGTTCGTTTCAACCAGGATCTCAGCAACTGCATCCATTAATTCAGTCTTGCCTTCGCGGATACGGGTACGGCGGTCGCGGTATAGAATATATGCTTTTGCAGTCCGGGCGTGGCCGTTCTCGATCAGCACTTTTTCCACTGCATCCTGTACCTCTTCCACAGAAGGCAGGGCGATCTTTTGATCCTTTTGCAGGTAATTCACCACCATTGCGGCTAACTGGCGAGCGGTTTCCATGTCGTGTCCGCCAACCGATTGCGCGGCTCGATAGATCGCAGACGCGATCTTTTCCACATCAAAAGACACCACCCGGCCATCCCGTTTCTGGATAGAATCGAAGGGTTGTTTATTCAATTTTTGATCCAAAGACGCATTCTCCCCGACCAGATCCAAAGCGAAGTTATCAGGCTGGATGGTATCCATGTGTTTCCTCCAATTATTTTTTTATTACCCCATTCACATGAGGTTTTCCTGCCGAAAAGTCAAACTCCCTATCTTTTCGAGCAAATCCCTTTGCCGCGAAGGTGTACTTTGAACGGACAGGCATTCGGACTATAACCGCTGCGCGTCAGTGCCGAAATTTCACCGGCTTCCCCTGTTCTTTCAACCATCTACGACAGATGATCCCGTTCAATTAATACCTAATTATTATACCCAGACAACCTGACGCCCGACCTACGCCAGCTTTAAAATAATCCAATTATTAAGAATTCTTACCAATAGCTATTTGTTTGCCGGTTTTCCTTTAAGGTTCCAATATTACAGGAAGTAAACCATCATAAAAGGCCAAAATGTTAACTTAAGGGAAGCAAGTGGATTTTTTAATTTGACATTTTTCCTTTCAACTACCACGAAATTTCCCGGATAAGTACATTCTGTTGGCCAAAATGCTGCCCGTTAATTAATCGGTCCACGAATTTCACCAATTTACACGAATTGAATTTGAAAAAAACAAAAAGAAACAATTCTTTGAATTTGATGGGGGGGGATTGATTGTAAAAGGTCGCAAAATATTTGCCCAGGATTATTAATCTCCTTATACCGTATACCCATTATAGAATATTTTTTCTATTAAGTCAAATTAATCTAAAAAGCGATGCCAATGAAAATGACATCGCTTGTGGATATATTGAAAAGGATCAATGATTTTCTGGAAGCAGAACCAGCGCGCTCCTGGCAGGTATCGTTTCCAGGTGAATTTCACCAGATTGCAGGGTGAATGATTTACCAGTTTGGAATTCTTTCCAATATTGGTTAACACTTTGAATTTTGAAGGAAAAGTCAGGGATGGCTTCGCGTGGGTTTAAGATAACCACGACTTCGTCATTGCCTTCTTTCATCAGGTAGGAAAACATTCCATTGAATGCTGCGATCTTTTGTGGTTTGCCGTTGCGAAGTGCAGGATGGGCATGCCTTAGTTGGATCAGATCCCGGGTCATCTGGTAGACCGGAAGGTTCCAATCCTTCTTATCCCAGGGCATACAGCGCCGGCAATCCGGGTCGGTCTCCCCCAGCAGGCCCACTTCGTCTCCGTAATAGACCGTGGGGATACCAGGCAGGGTCATTTGAGCTGTCAAAGCTATACGCAGTCGGTCCACATCCCCTTTGAAAGTAGTGAGGACCCGGGTGGTATCATGGCTGTCCAGCAGATTGAGCATTCCAGAGGTAGCCGTACCGTGTGCTGATTGCAATGTTTGCAGTTCGTAGCCAAAATCTTCACCGTCCAGTACACCAGTGAGCACATAATCGAAGAGAATATCGCGCAAACGGTAATTGGTCACACCATCAAACACATCTCCGCGAACCCACTGATCGGCTTCACGCCAGACTTCCCCCACCAGGTAAGCCTGCGGATTCACCTGTTTTACCACCTGGCGAAATTCACGCCAGAAATCCAACGGGATCTTAAAAGGAACATCCAGCCGCCAACCATCGATCTCGGCTGCCTCCAACCAATATCGGGCAACCTTGAGGATGAATTCCTGCACCGGCCGGTGGGCATGATTGAGTTTGGGAAGATAGGTGCAGCCGCCACAGGTGAGAAAATTCAACGGTTCTGTGGTCAGAGGATAAGAACGGGCCAGGAACCAATCTTTAAATTCAGATTGGTTCCCTTTCTCAACCACATCTATAAAAGGAACAAATCCATTTCCGCAATGATTGAAAACCCCATCCAGAATGATATGCATTCCGCGTTGGTGAACTTTACGAACAAGCTCTTTTAACAGGTCAGTATCACCAAGAATTGGATCGACCATGAAATAATCACTAGTATCGTACCTATGGTTTGTACGGGCTGCAAAGATGGGGTTAAGATAAATGGCGTTCACCCCCAATTCCTGCAGGTAATCGAGTTTATCGATCACCCCCTGCAGATCGCCGCCAAAGAAATTCTCCCGCGTGGGCAGATCACCCCAACGGCAAACTCCAGCAGGATCATTAGCCAGGTCTCCATTGTTAAAACGCTCCGGGAAGATCTGGTAAAAAATGGCATCCTTTACCCAATCCGGGGGAATGACACGATCAAGTTCATTCATTACGCACCTTCCTCTACTGATTTTACCAGCAGCAGGTACTTGGCATGTGACCATAATAAAGGTGTGGCAATTGGTCCCCAGCGTTCTACCCATTCCGGATAACCGGCAGGAGCGAAAAGAGCATGCGGCACCTGTTCAGGCAGGTATCCTTCTGCGGAAGCCTGCTGGCGGGTCCATTCGAGCAGCTTTCGAGCTTTTTCAGTCTGCCCGTTCCGTGCATAAGCCCATCCCAGCCAGTCGGTCAGCAGCACCCACTCGCCGCTGCCGTAGTAGGTATCCCCGCGATAGCGATGCAGACCGGGAGTGAGCAGCTCAGATTCGATCTTTTTCAAGGTCTTCTGAAATAACTCATCCTTCCAATCTACGATACCGTAGGGTTCGCAAAGTGCCACAAGGTTGGCATCTACTCCCGGTAGGAGTTTCGACCCCTTAATATTCGAAGGAATCGACTTGACGAATGCTCCCTCCCGAACACAATTCATTAAAATGAATCGTTTTACCTGTTCCGCTGAATCAGCAGCGTCTGGATCAGAAAAAAGATCGGAGTATGACCGCAAGCCGGCACTGATGGCTGCCAGGGTATAGGTATGCAGCTTGTCTTCATTTTCTTCCCAGCAATCAGAACAGGGGTACTTCCATAAAGCCACCAGGTAATCTTTTACCAACGAGGCAGCCTGAATGATCTCATCGCTGAGCGGCAGAGAAAAATGGTCCCGGCGGAATTCAGCCAGGGCCCAGAGCCAGGTCCCCAGGCCGTCGAGTTGATTATGTCCCCAGTTGCCAGGGACCTCAGTTCCTTCCACCGTGAAACGGCTGTGAAAACATTCCGAAGCGACCAGGTCCCTGCCATTATTCGCGATCTCAATACATTTCTTTATCTTCTGCTGGTAACGCAGAACCACACCGGCTCCCCATTGAAAGAACTTTTCTGCCTGCTTTGGATAACCGAATTTTGAAAGCGCAACCGCAGAAAATGAACCATCACGAAACCAGCAATAATGATAGGTGTCAAAATTGGGGCAGGCATAAAATGCCCCCGTCTCCTCCTGGTGAGTCAGGAGGATCTCAATACTCTTTTTTACTAATTGATCCATTCTCTTATCCCTTGACGGCCCCAGCGACCATACCTTTGACAAAATATTTTTGCAGTGAAATGAACATGATCAAAACCGGTACGATCGCGATCAAGGAAGCTGCGAATACGAGCCCCCAATTGGTCGTATGGACCCCCTGGAAGGTGGCAATAGCCACCGGTAAGGTGCGATTTTGCGGTGAATTCGTGATGGTGGAAGCCCAGACAAATTCGTCCCAGGCCCCCAGAAAAGCAATAATTGCGGAAGTGGCCAGTGCAGGCTTGCACAGCGGTACAACAATGTGCATATAGATCGACCAGGGTGAAGCTCCATCTATGATGGCTGCCTCTTCGATCTCTTTGGGGATATCTTCAAGAAATCCCTTCAAAAGAAAGACGGCGAACGGCAGGTTCTGAGCCACATCCAGTACGATCAATCCGGCGAGTGTGTCAGTGAGCTGGAGGGTATGCGCAACAATGAATTGCGGGACGATCAGGCTCATGGCAGGCATCGTCATAAAGAAAATGACCAGGCCGTAAATGAATTTTCGTCCAACGAACTGATAGCGTGCCAGCGCATACGCCATCATCGATGCCAATAAAAGGATGCTTAATACCGCGATGACTGTGACGATAATGCTGTTCAAAAAGTAGCGTCCAAAATTATTGGAGGCAAAAGCCGCAATAAAGTTCTGCAGTGTTGGATTCTTTGGAATGAACTGCGGAGGCACTTCAAAAACAAATACCTGGCCTTTGAAGGCTGTCGAGATCATATATAAGAACGGAATGACGGTGGTTAATGCAGCCACACACAAGAGGATAGTGATAATTGTTTCGCGAATGATTCGTTTCGTCTTCATTGAGGCCTCCTTACCCTACCGCCGAGTCACGCCGGGTGAAACGCATCTGGATACGACTGATGCCGAAAACAATGGCCGCCAATAAATAGGCCATCGCTGAAGAGTATCCAAATTTCAAGTCGTTGAAAGCCAGTGAATACATATAACTGATGACAAATTCGGTGCGGTGAAGCGGCCCACCCTTGGTGATAAGGGCTACCGGGATATAGGTCTGGAAAGCTCCGATCGTGAGCATGACTGTGACCATGGCAATCGTTGGAACAAGCATGGGCAGTGTGATATAGCGCAGGATCTGGCCCTCACTGGCACCATCCATTGAGGCCACCTGGTAGAGTTCTTCTGGGATCGTTTGCAGCGCAGCCAGGAAAATGATCATTGAAAAACCGACGCCCTTCCAGATGCCCAGGGTATCGATGGCCACAAAAGCCGTATTAGCTTCGGTCAGCCACGAGACTGGTTGGCTGATCACATGCAGAATATCCACCAGGAAATAATTCACCAGACCGGCAGAACTGGAATTGAATAAGAATTTGAATAATAGCGAGACGACCACCCAGGAGGTGACTACTGGCAAATAAAACAATGTGCGGAAGAAAACCTTGCCACGGGTGATCTTCTCGAGCATCAACGCAACCAGCAAGCCGAACAATAACTGGCCAACCACGGTGACCAACGCATAGACCGATGTGTTCTTTAAAGAAAGCCAGAAGAAATCATCCTGAAAAGCAGTCAGGTAGTTCTTCAGTCCTATGAAGGGACTGACCGCTCCCGGCATAATATTCCAATCACGCAGGCTGATATTCAATGCCGAGAACATAGGATAAACCAGCCAGACCATAAGCATGATCAATCCCGGCAGAAGAAAAAGGTAAGCGGTCAATGTATCACGAGCGGTTTTTGTGCGCATTTTTTCATCCTGGATGACAAAGGCCGGGGAGGAGAGCACCCCCGGCCTCTGCCAAAAATGAAGAATAGTGAGATTACTTCAGTAAGGCGTCGATCTGTGCAGCAGCCTCATCAAGAGCCTGCTGAGGTGTCTTTTCCTTGCGGAAAATGAACTGACCGGCATCTGTGATAATTGTATCCATTTGCGACCAGGCCGGGTGAGCGGTGCGGGCTTTGGAGGTTGCCATCTGCTGGAAGAAGATACCCAGGTATGGATGGTTCTTCACTTCGTCAGTATTGGCCAGGTCATTACGAACAGGCATCTGACCCACACCCATCATCTGCAACTGGTAGTCTTTGCTTTCCAGGAAGCGGATGAATTCCATGGCTTCTTCGGGGTGCTTTGAACCAGCGGTCATGCTGATATCTTCACCACCGACAATATCGATGGATCCAGCAGTGCCAGCGGGGAACATGGCTGCGCTGAATTTGAAATCGGGGAACTGGTTGTTCAGGATGGAATAAGACCAGGGGCCATTATCCGTGCTGGCATAAGTGCCGGAGGCAAAACCTGTGAAGACATCCACTCCGTCGCCCATGATGACCGGGGCGATACAGCCTTCGTCATACAATTTGAGCAGGTATTCATAAGCTGCTACAGTCTGAGCGCCATTCAGGTAACCATCAGCAGTAGTGATCTTGTCATCGGTGATGCTGCCGCCAAAGCTCCAGACAAAGGGCAAAGTTACCCATGAATACAGGCCATCCGCGGCAAAGACATAAGCGTTTGGATCTACGGCTTTGATCTTCTGGCAATCCGCTTCAACATCATCCATAGTAGCAGGAGCGGCGTCGATACCAGCCTTCTTATACAGGTCCTGGTTATACAGCCAGACCTTGGTATTGGTATCGAGGGGGAGACCATAATAATGATCTTTCCACAAGTTGGTGCTCAATGGGCCTTCATAGACTGCACTCTTGAGATCTGCGAAGTCAGGCATTACCTGATCGAGAGCAGCCAGGGCGCCTTTGTCAGCCAGTTCAGGGACCCAGATGATATCGGTACGGATCAGGTCAGGGGCATCGCCGGCAGAAATGGCAGCCAACAATTTTTCGCGGAAATTGTCGTACGGGACAGTTACGGAGTTCACTTTGATGTTCGGGTGAGCAGCTTCGAACTGAGGAATGAGGGTCTCATTCAACAATTTCGCTTCGGAACCATCTTCGTTATAGGTGTGCCAGAAGGTGATCTCGACCGGTTCACTGCTGGCAGCCGCAGTGGCGACTTCTGTAGCAGTAGCGGCTTCAGTTGCCGCAGCGACGGTGGCAGCAGCCTCGGTTTCGGCAGGTACAGGGGTGGCTGTCGAACAGGCTGCGAGGACCATTGATGCAACCAGGACTAACGCAATTACGACAAACAACTTCTTTTTCATTACCCTATCTCCTTTGGATTAGAAAAACTGTGTTGCGGTAAATCTGGTACTCAATCTTTGCAAGGATCCTAAAACTTGAAACGTTTCAACGCGAAACGAAATTTTTTTACTGAATCGGGCCAGTAGATTCCCGAACGATCAGCCGGGATTCCACCATCACTTGAGGGTTTGGATTTTCTCCAGAGATTATGGAAAGAATTGCCTGCATCAACGAAAAACCTATTCGACGGAACGGCTGCGAAATGGTCGTAAGGGCTGGCTGCCAGTGGTCTGCCAGGCTGATATCATCAAACCCGATCACTGAAACTTCTTTGCCGACCCTGAGACCGCGTGATTGAATGGAACGGATCGCACCGAAAGCACAGACATCGTTTGAGGTCAAAATAGCAGTTGGCGGCTGCGGCAAGGCAAGTAAACGTTCAGCTCCTTCTATACCAGAAGTCTCGCCAAAATCGCCTTCGATAATATAGTCATTATTGATCGGCAAATTGTTGTGCGCCATTCCGCGTACAAATCCCTCCCAGCGCTGCCGGGTGCACATTAACTTGGGAGAGGGGGTGATATAGGCAATTCGCGAATGTCCGAGTTCTGCCAGGTAATCGATGGCAGAGGCAATCCCGGAAGCTCCATCCACATCTACAAACGGATACTGCATGGCAAGATCAGATTGACCATAAGCCACAAAAGGGAATTTTTTTTCTTTGAGAAATTTTAAGCGTTCATCCTGGGAGTTGATTCCCATCACCACCAGGCCGTCAATTTGTGCTTCGCCTACCACGCGTTCGTAGGTCTTGATCTCCTGCGCCGGGTTGGTGGCAGCCGAGATGAGAATATCAAAGCCATTTTCCGCGGCAACCGTGTTCAATCCAGCCAACAATTCCAAAAAGGCATTATCTCCGGGGTCAGCGCTGCGGTTATCTTCTGGAGAAACCACAGGGACCAGGCCAACGCGGTGCGTGAGCCGGGATTTAAGGCTGCGGGCGGCGGCTTTGGGATGGTAATCGAGTGTACGGATCACCTTTTCGATGCGCTGGCGGGTTTCTTCAGCAACCAGCGATGGATCGTTCAGGTAATTCGAGACCGTCCCGATGGAGACTTCTGCGTTCTTGGCAATTTCACGAATAGTTGTCATTTGAATTGAACCGTTTCAATTGTTATTATAGGAACTTGGTTAGCCTTTGTCAAGAGGGAATTTGTTTCTAGAAAATCGCTTTGATCTTTGAGGAAGTAATATCCAGAGAATAGAGGTTGCCGTCTACTTCCATGTAGACAACATTGCCCTGCCAGCCAATGATCGTGGGAACGGAATAAAAGTCGCCCAGCACTTTTTTCAATGGAACGGCACCCTCAGATTTGCTCACCCCTGTCGTCAAGTCAAAGGTCTCAAGAGTTACCTGATTTGGTTCTCCGCTGAAAGTAAGCAGCATGAACCCGTTATCCGTCATGTGCCATGTCCAGCCATGATCTTCCTTATCGATCATTCCGGGCATTTGGTCCGGGGGGTCAATGGGCGCATCTTCTTTGAGGTTCATCTTCCAGGCTATTGCGCCGGATGAAACATCAATGTTCCAGATCTCATAACGCGTACTTCCCTGCGTATCCTTTGCGCGGACCAACAGATCCTGCCCGTTCAAATCCAGCGGTACCAGTGAGTAACCCTCTGTAGACACCCGAGTAGTCAGGTCGTGTGACCCCAGATCTACCGAAACCAGATTGCCTTCATCTCCAAAGAAAAGCGTATCCCCAACAAGCAAGGGATTAAATCCATAAAAAGCAAAACTGTAACTCTTCTCTGAAAGGCGGGTCCACTGTGCCTGACCACTGGTTAAGTCATACGATTGAACACAGCCATCTTCAAAGACCAGGACCATTGCCTTGCGCGCAGCATCATAAACGATCCCGGTATCGGAATCCAGAGTATAGGTCTGATCACCAGCATCGCAGGCTGGCGTGATGACGTTCTTCTGGCTGCCGGTCACCGGGTCTAGCAGGTAAAGCGCATCGTCATACGTTCCGTCCAGATAATCGTGAATGACCAGCGTATCACCCATTAAGCGCAAGGTGTCATCCGGTGCAGATTCTTTTCTACTCCACACCAGGCTGCCGCTGGCTGCGTCATAGGCGGCTATCTGCTGGTCAGAAGTGCTGACGATCACACGGCCGGCATCCAGCTTTATGGCAGAATCGTTGTATGCCAGTTTGTCGCTCATCTCTGTCTGCCACGCCAGGGAACCATCATTTAAATTGAAGGCTTTAAGGTGAGAACCATCCGCCGCATACAGCAGCTCTGCACCGCTGACCAGGTCTGCCTGGTTCTCTTCCAATGGGGACGATTTCCAGAGTAATTTTCCCGAATCTGCACTGACCAGACCGAGCATTCTTTCGTCAGCGGATGGGTTGTAAAAGGTTCCCGCCAGAGCGTTTACTGAACCTTCAGATTATCGGATCAGGATCTCGCCGCCGGAGGAATAAAAATGTGGAGAGGAACCGAGGAAAATAAAGAAACCGATCATGCCAAACACAAAAATTGCGATAAAGATCGATAAAACTATCCCGCCCGCTTTCTTCGTATGAGAGGATTGTTGATTGATCGAAGGGATGTTTTCCAGCGCAGGCGGCATCTGGAGATGGGTACTGCCCGCGGCGATCTGGTCTACTGCATATTCCGCACGGGCGGAACTTACATCGAACTTTTCACGGTAAAGACTAACCGCTCCATTTCGATTCCCCTCCCTTAACAAATGTTGGATTCTTTGGATGCTTTCAATCAATTCCTGGGCGGTTTGGCTGCCTACAGGAGAATAGGCTGCCAGCCTGCCGCCGGCAATTGCCTGGACAGCCTCATTCGCTTCTTCAAGATCAACCCCGAACAATTTGCTATAGCGTTCGATCGCTGAGGAGATCTTCTGATCGTTGATCAACTGGTTGACCTCTTCCAGAACAGATGAGGAAGTCCCATTCTGACCCACCGGGAGAACTGAATTATTCCCACAGTATTTACAACGGATCACAGAATGAACACCGTCAAAATCTAGTGGGGCACCGCACATTGGGCATTTTAGGAGGGTAGGTTCGTTTCCAGACATAGTTAATCCTGGGATAAATGAGTATGTAACGAATTTATTATTGCACAGGATATCTCTGAAATATACAGGGACTTTCTTCTATTGGGTAAACGATTCCACATATATAAAAAGAAGATAAAAAATCGAATGAATTAATTGACCCTTGAATATTTCATCTATATACTTTTTATATCGAGTTTGTCATAATATTCTTTTCCTGGCGGATACAACTGAATAAAAGAACAAAGGGAGGGGCTATGGATTTCCAGCAGGCTGAACAGCAATTCAGGCAATACGATTTGATGTTCAAGAACGGGCAGATCTCACTTGAACAGTATCGCATCGCGATGATACAACTTCGTGTGACCGATACTTCTGGGAATATCTGGCAAATACAGGAGGTCACAGGCAACTGGTTTGTCTTCTCAAACGGTCAATGGATCTCTGGGACCCCGCCCAGACCGGTTCCACCGCTCCAAGACGGCATTGCCTTTCGGGAGGCTGAACGTCAATTCATGCTGCTGGATGGACAATTTACAGCCGGGCAGATCGATCTCAACCAATACCGCTCCGCGCTAGCCCAGATCCGCGTGACCGATATTAATGGCGAGATCTGGCAGCTTCAGGAACGTACCCGGGCCTGGTATGTATTCCGCCAGGGCCAATGGGTGGCAGCTACTCCACCCGGGAGTATCCCTACCCCACCTCCACAAGTGAATCAAGCACAAGCAGTTCCTCTTCCAGTAAAAACTTCTGGGTATGTGACGGCTCCCGCCGCGAAAAAGCCATTCCCTATCAAACCAGTCCTGTTTGGTGCAGGCGGGCTGCTTGTTGTGGCCGCGTTGGTCGTTGGCGGAATATTGCTTTTCAAAGGAAAAACAAAATCCGATACTGGAGTTGAATATAAATTTACCCAGGGCAGCGTCCTTACGCTCAAACCTGGCGAGACCTCTCTTCAAGACGATAAAGGGACTACATTAAGTATTGATCCATCCGCACTCCCTGACGAGCAAAGCACCGCCCAATTGACCACCTATACCGCCAGGGGCGATCTTGAAAAAGCGCTCAGCGAAAGCTATGCCATCGATACCTCTTTCTACGAGGTGACACTACAGGGCGACCAGGACGGCAGCGGTACAGCCGAATTGGCACTGCCCGCGTCTAACCCTGACAGTAAACTGATGATGGTTGTAGATAATCAATATGCAGTCGTATTAAATGTGAGCCCGGAAAACGGCAAACTGGTCACCAACGCCCACCTTGGCCCCACAGAGGTCAGCGACACCGGAAGCTCAGATATGGCCAGTAAACCTGGCAGCGTTTATTACGCGGTAGTTACCCCCAAACAAACCACGACCTCATTGCTAAAATTTCACGCAGACAACCGCAAACCAGATGCTGATTCCGCACCAAGCTGCAGCCCTGTTAGCCTGCGGGCGCTCACGATCTTTAATCGCTGCCAGTCCAACGACGATGGATCAGTCATGGTGATCTATCCCTCGAGCAGTTCCATGACCCATTACGATGCCTATAACGCTGCAAAAGCCATCGAGAAGGCAGTACTGGATTATAAATCGCATGGATTTACCTACGCGAAATTATCACCCTCCAGCCCGATCCTGGCGGTAGTGAGCAGCAGCTACACCAGCCCAGAATATAACTTCAAAAACGGAGTCATCTACCTTCCTCCAGATATTCCGGTCAAGTTGGCCAATGAAAAAACCGCCATTGAACATGAGACCGCGCACTGGGTGCAAAACCAAATTTATTCCATGATGGTAGCCAAGGCCGTTGGTTCCCGCTCCTGGTGGTTGGATGTCTCTGCGGAGATGATGGTGATCGATATCGACCCGGATTATATTGTCGGAAATATGACATCCTACGGATATATCACCAACGGGACCGACCTGTTCTTTCAGGATTCGCCCTATCAGTGGCCGGCAGATTTCTATGGGCAGGCGCAGTTGGCCGAAGTGAACATGTGCGACACGGGTTATTGTGCGTTTAATCGCGATGAATTCGTGGGGTATATCAACGGCGGCCGCTATCCTTATAACAGCGATTACGCGCAGCAGCAATTAGACGGCAACATGGAAGATTATGCCCGCTACCTGCTCGGATTTTCTCCACAGCAAGCGAATACCGGTATTTCGTTAAAAGCAGTCCAAAGTCAGACGGGATATGGGCAATTCATTAGCATCCACCAAAGCAAAAAGAGCCAGATCGAGTACACCACAAATGGTGAAAAACCTCAAATTGAAGAAGAAAGCCAATCCACAGGGACTGTGCTCAAGATCAATGCACCACTTCAAAAAGATGGTGCCTATCCACTGGTGATCACCAGTGAAAAATCCCCGGGAATCCCCGTTACCATGACAGTGGACCCGGGAGTGCCTTTCGTTTACCGCGTGGACGGCGGTGAGCTGCAAAGCAGCGACGGCAGTGAAGAAGTGACCATCGGCCCGATTCACTCAGGGTTGGGAATCTCCGAGCTGCGCATTGTGGCATTCAGCAAAACAGGCGGGCAAACCTTTTCAGCAAAAATCGAACCGGTGGACATGGAAGGCGCCTGGGTGATCGTCCCCGGCAACCTGATCAGCAACACCATTACCTGCAGCGGCGGCGATTCTGACTCAGAAACCGATATAGAAGGAATTGCCCGGTTTGGCGCCGGTTTCTTCACCCTGTTCAATGCCATGGGGGATATGACTGAAGAAAAAGATGCATTGGCTTACGACTGGGGTTTGGTTTCGACCCGGTCGCCGGCTGAGTTGGCAGATTTTAAATACACCTTTGCAAGCACAGCAATCGTAGAGCCCAAACAGATCCATCTCCTGGGCGATCTAAACATGCCCAAACCAGAAACCTCATCTTCGTCCATTCCCGAAAATCCGGCTGCGGTCGGCCTGACCCTGGCATTTATCGTTCCCGCGGCGGGTGTCAGTCTTTACCCGTTTAAAAACAAAAAACGTAAATGGTTCCTTCTGGCTGTGATCCTGCTGTTGATGGCTACTCTGCTCAGCGGCTGTATCGGTTTTGCCCTGTACGGGGATATCAAAGGCGATGTGATCATTACAAAAATGGAATACACTGCCGGGGAAGACACTGCCAGCTATTCTTTTGGGGGAGCGGCTACAGGCACTCCGATCTGGACGATCAAGGAGGGTACAGGCACCTTCCCGGTGGATATATTCATTGAAGCCTCTTCAGACGACGCGAATGGAAACACGACCACCTCTACTGAAGAATGCACGGGGACGGCTACTTTCGCCATCACCGGGGGGATTTACAAAGACGCAAGTGTCATTTTTTCTACTGGAGATTCCAGTGAATAGATAAACCTTCACAATTGTTCTCCTCCACCCAATCAAATCAGGGTGGAGGATATTTTTGAAAGAACTACATTAATCATGGGCTATACTTTATTAAGATAGTTTTGTAAATATAGCCAAAAATTAATATTAATTTCTGGTTTGTTAATTGAAATTTTACAATCATTCCATGTATGATTAAATATAATTGCAAATTATCACTATTTTAGGGGCATTATGAAAATTAATTCTGGGACCGGATTTAGCACAGCAACTGATACAATCACGGCCGCAAGTGAAGCCGCCACAGCAGCAATTGCCGGTTTAAATGGTGAACCACCTGCTTTGATTATCGTTTATACATCACCTAAATATGACCTACCCCTTTTAATTTCTTCGATCAGATCAATCACAGGGGATGCACTTCTGATCGGTTCCACCAGCTCAGGTGAGATTGTCAAAAGTCGGCACTTGGATATCGGTGCCGGTGTAGGCATACTTGCATTGACTGCCGGCGATTATAAATTTTCCGCCGCATCAATCGATCATTGTAAAAATGATCTTGACCAGGCTGGTCAAATCGTTACCCGAAAAGCAAAATCTTCAGCTGAACCGACTCCATATTCAGCTGTTCTATTACTCGCAGACGCAATGCTTGGAAACCTTCAAGAATTAGTCCAGGGAGTTTATCGGATCACCGGGCCCAGGGTGGCTATTGTAGGTGGTGCTGCAGGTGATGATCAAAAATTTATAAGTCCTTATGTTTTTCATAATGAGAAAATACTGAAAGAGGGAGTGGTTGCTCTCTGGATCGGATCGGATCATCCATTGAGTGTCGTAACCCAGCATGGTTGGGAACCGATTGGTGTACCGCTCTTGGTAACACGCGCTCAGGGAACACAGATCATCGAATTGGATGGGCGGCCGGCCGGCCAGGTTTACGAGGAACAACTTGGCCTAAAACCTGGAGAGCTCACTCCTGAAAATTTCTGGGGAACATCCATCCTTCACCCGTTTGGGCTTTTACAATCTGATGGGACTTCCGTTATTCGGGTGGCAAGAACAAAATCAAGCGAAGGTATTCTGACCATTCAGGGATGCGTTCCTCCTGTGGGCAGCGCTGTCCAGGTAATGGCTGGAAATGGAGATAAATTGTTGAGCATTGTTGGCGAAGTTGCCAGCAGCATTCTCAATTCTTCACCTGAAGCAGGTGTCTTGCTGGCTTTCAGCTGCGCTGCAAGAGCAATGATTCTCCGCGATCGTAAGTCGGAAGAAGCCAGACTGCTTCAGCAAGCAGCCGGAGACGTTCCAGTGTTTGGGATCTATTGCTGTGGAGAGTTTGCCAGAACTGCTGGAATTTTGGCTACCCATAACGCGACTCTAACTGCCATCGCATTATAAAGGTTAAGTTATGATGAATCCTGAATACCGCCCTTCTCGTTCAGAAGGTGACCAGGAAGATCTCTCACAACCTAAAGAAAGCCTCGAATCTCTGCGGGCAGAAAGAGATACAGCCATACGGGCTGCCCAGGATGCCGTCTATAATACAACTCGCCTGACCCGTTTATTAACCATCCTAAGTGAACCGGCTCCTTTACCTGTTCTCCTGGACCGCTTACTGACAACTCTTTCTGAACTTTTTTCGGCAGATGTTGTAGCGCTGCTTGATCCGGTCGGTACAGGTTCTTTTATTCCCCTGGCTGCAGTCGGGTTACCTGAAGACCTCCTGAATATCAAATTCTATGAGGATAATCGAGGTTATCTCACGGGTTGTATGGAAACCCGGTCTGTAATTCCCATTTCTTCTGCAAGGGCAGATCCTAAAATCGAACCTCAATTACATGCGCAGGAAATTGAAACGGCTGTGTGGGTTCCGGTTTCAGGTTCCAATACTCCTCGAGGAGCACTGCTCTTAGCCAGATGCAACCCATCTTCTTTTTCAAATACAGATATCGCATTATTGACTACAATGAGCTACCGCATTGGGTTAGTACTTGAGCAATCGCAGCATAGCAATCAGATCGAACAAGTCGAACAATTCAGCCGCAAGTTAAATCGTTACCTAGACCAACAATCAATTTGTGATGAAGCGGTACAAAATTTTCACAAGCTTATTGGTGCTGATGCTACTATTTTATGCATTATTGAAAATGAAACTGGAGACTGGTTGATCACTCGAGACGGGATCGACTCGATCAAAGATCAAGACTGGAAAGGATTCTCTACCCGTTGCTTTAGTAGAAAATATTTTTTGTCCAGTGATCCCTTGTATATTGCTATTGAAGAACTTACGGATAGCAAGTCGATCCAAAGTGTCATCAGGAAATTAGTAGCAATTCCACTTTTAATCGGCGACATGTTGAAGGGTATTTTTTATATTGTACGGTTCTCTAATACTCTCTTTGATCCGGATGCACTAAGAATTGCCCAGCTTTTTGCCGCTCAAACTACTTCAGCCCTGGAAAATGCCAGATTATATCAAACTGCAAGGGAAGAGATCGTTAAACGCAAACAAGTGGAAGAAGTGCTTGAAAACCTGGCATTTCAAGATGGTCTGACCGGATTAACCAACCGGGCTTTTTTCGTAGAAAAACTTCAAGCCTCGCTGAATAAATCCAAAATAAATTCGGAATCTGTTGGCCTGATCTTTTTAGACATGGACGATTTTAAGGTGATCAATGATAGTCTTGGGCATGAGACTGGGGATGAGGTTTTAAAGGTGATCGCTAAAAGGATCTCCTCGTGTCTGCGGGCTAACGATACTGCCGCAAGGCTTGGGGGCGATGAATTTACTGTTCTGATCGAGAATATTCGTTCAACTGAACAAGTGATCACCATTGCAAATCGACTGCTATTTACCCTCAAAGATCCAATTGTGATCTCTGGCCGGAATCTATATGCAAATTGCAGCATGGGAATTGCCATCAGTAATCCTCAGGAAAGTGATTCCGAGGAACTGCTCCATAAGGCTGACCAGGCAATGTATGAGGCAAAGAATCATGGGAAAAGCTGTTACACAATCTATGATGATAATATCAGCCATAAGGCATTGGCACGGCTAGAATTTGAATCCGACCTAAAATCAGGATTGCAGAGGAAAGAATTCCAAATTTATTATCAACCGATCCTTTCATTACCCGATCGTAGAATTGTAAAAGTTGAAGCACTCCTCAGGTGGAATCATCCGGAAAAAGGATTGCTCTCTCCTTTTGAGATCATTCCAATGGCAGAAGAAACCGGTCATTTTATGGAAATTGGCAACTGGGTTTTACAAGAATCTTGTCGTCAGATAAAAACCTGGACAGCCGAATACCCGGACCATGGTAAGCTCTCTCTTTGTATGAATTTATCTGCACAACAAATTCAATTCGATAGCCTTGCAGAAAGTATCAATCACTGTCTCCTTTACAATGATCTAGATCCCTCAAAAATTATCTTTGAAATTACCGAAGAGGGATTGGCGCGTGATTCTGGAACAACTTTGAATAAGTTGTTGAAAATTAGAAATTTGGGAACGCGATTGGCCATCGATGATTTTGGGGTGGAATATGCAAACATGGAATTCCTAAAGAAGATTCCTCTTGATGTTTTAAAAATCGACCGATCTTTCATCAATGGAATCGGTAAAGACAAGCGCGATGAAGTGATCATAAAAAGCATGGTCCAGCTTGGGAAAGCTTTTAATCTGGAAGTGATCGGAGAAGGCATTGAATCAGAAGAACAATTTGTTTTCCTATCAAAACTTGGCTGCGACCAAGGTCAGGGTCGGTTTTTTGCTCCTCCATTACCCGCAGATGTAATCGAAGCTCGTTTTCTGCAGAAGAATGGGGCTGATCTTACAAGGAATTATTAATCCCCGAAGAATAATAAATAATTCGGCCTTTATCCTTTTATAGATAAAGGCCGGAATTCATATTTTGCCATATGCCTGTAATAAATTAGTCCAACATACTACCAGGTGATCCCCGTCCAATGGATCGCGTGATCCGTTTCAGATTCGGGAGGTTTCACATACACTGGATCGACCGCGGTCAAATTATGTGAAAGAAAGATGTGATCGATTCGGCTCTCTCCAGACATATCCACTCCGTCTGAGCTGATCTTGGTCGGATAGACGCTTGTCCAGGCATTTATATACACACTGTCAATCAACTTATATGCGTCTTCGTAATCACGCAGATTGTAATCACCCAACGCGATCACATATTGTTTATCTTTGGAGATCGCGATCAAAGTTTTCGCAAAAGACATATCCACGATTGGAGATCCATCTGGGTGGACATCGAAGAAGGAGAAGGTTTTCCCGCTCACAACCACATCTGCTGCAGCTATCGCGTTTTCATCTTTGTCACTGTAAATATAGATCGTGCGAGTATTCTCGAGCGGGTACCTGGAGAGTATCGACGTTCCATATGTGCCATTGACTGTAGTCGGTCCAAAATAGGAATAATAACCCAGGCTATCGGCGTAGAAGCGAACGTAATCATTGTTATTGAGCGAGATACGGGTCGAATCAGTTTCCTGAAGTGAGAGAACATCCCACGAAATCCGGTTGATTAAATTGGCTTGCTTTTCAAATGATTTTTCGCCAAATACATCATTCGCCTGCTGGATGTTGTAGGTCATCACATTGATTGAACTGCGCTCTCCTAAAGGCACCTGGATATGCTTTACCGGTAAGGCAAAAACAATTGTTATCACCAGAACCAGTCCAAGGGCAATTCCCCAGGTCAAGTTAAAAAATGACTGAAGTTCAGAAACCAGGTTTGTGTCTTTTCGGCCTGCCAACCAGGCAAACAAAGTGATCAGGGCAGACAAAAGGAAATATGTCAGCCAATACTTACCCCTGAAGAAATCACCCAGGGGAACATAGCCCCAGACATTCGTGAAGATGTTGGCAAAGACCATCAGTATCAGGATCACGTTGCTAATGAGAATGCCCGGAACCAGTGATCGAGGTGAAGGAACCACCCCGTCGAATGTTTTCATAAATACCTGAAAATCAATAAAGATCACCGGGAAGAGCAGCAGGGTCAAGGCGAGAGGCAGCAATTGCAGCCAGGTGGAAGGTCCAAATACAGAAGTCTCTTCCGGAACAGCAGGCAACTTTGCTTCCTGGAGAACAATGGTTGCCGTAAGGGCAGCGGTGAAGAACAGGTTCCAAACCAGCAACAATGGCCGGCTCACTTTGATTGTCCAGCCCGGGCGCAGAAGAGAGAAGAAAACCCAACCGATCGTGAACAGGCTGACTGCCGACACAATCAGGGTGTAATTCCCCTGTGTCCAACGGGCGATCACCGCGGGAGCCGAGAATGAGAACCAGGCGAGTATCAGCACCAAAAACAAACCAATCACGCTTGTTGTGACCCCTTTTGTTTTTCCTTCAACGGCCGGCAGCTCCTTTTGAGGTTTGATCAGCCAGAGGAGAATGCCGAGGCTGATCATCAAAAGGATGCCCACCCACCCTCCAGCCGGAGCCAGGGAGAATTCAACACCGTGGTAAACCGTTCGAAATAGGACCGAAATACTAATACCCAGAGCCAGACCAATCCCGGCAAGGAAACTGGTTTTGTGAATTCCTTGCTCTTTGGGCAGCGTTTGCAAGAATAAGAAAAACAAACTGACAACAGCTAATACGGCCAGGCCCGAAACGATCAGGCGCGGGAATACCTTCAAGTAAGGCAGAATACTCCTGGCAACTGCAAGCAAAGTAAATGAAAACCACAATAAACCTTTGGACCATCGCTTGTAGAAGGGAATCAGCAACAAAGGTGTAAAGAAAAACAATACTCCGACGACTTTTGCATCCAACGTAGAATGAAGCAGGTCCAGCAGATAGATGGATTCCACCAGGGTACCTGCCATCTGGATAAAATTAAGAAAAATAATACTGAATGCAATAATGAGGAAACTTTTCCTTTTCATTTCGATGTTCTCCTGATTTCTCTGAATGTTTTTTTGCGGGTTGGAGAAATTAATTTTCTTTGGAATGAATGAAAAAAGTATATATCAAATTGATAGTGGTAGTACAAGAATTCCATCTCTTCATTTCCAACTTTGTCTTTGACAAAATCCAATCATCTCAGCGACCCTTCTTGAAAAGATCGTTTTACAGAATTCACATAAAAGTGTAAATTGGTATTTTACAAAAACAGCATAAAACTGTAAAATAGAGCTATGAGAATCGTTGAAAGAACTATTTACAGGCAATTGAAAGAGGCTTTGACAGATTCCCGTATCATCGTGATCACCGGAATGCGCCGGGTCGGGAAAACAACAACCCTGCACTGGCTGCTGGACCAGATCTCATCCCCCAATAAGATCTATATCGATCTGGAGAGAATGGACCAGAGGGCAGTCTTCGAAGAAAAGAATTACGATCTGATCATGGATTACCTTCAAAACCGCGGTCTGGATAAAACACAGCAAATTTATGTTGCCCTTGATGAGATCCAGTATGTGCCAAATATTCCCAGTGTGATCAAATATCTGTACGATACCTATCAAATTAAGTTTTTACTAACAGGTTCCAGCTCTTATTACCTGAAGAATCTCTTCAGTGAATCCATGGCGGGCAGAAAGATCGTTTTCGAGATGTTCCCGCTGAATTTCGCAGAGATCCTTGATTTTCACAACATTCCATATCACCACCGAACTTCCTTTGCAGAAATGCGATTCAATGAAGGAGAGTACCAAAGGTTAAAGAGCGAATACGATAACTATATCCAATTTGGCGGCCTGCCGAATGTCGTAATGGAAACGAATCCACAGGTGAAGAAAGAGATCCTCCAGGATATCCTTACCTCTTATTTCAATCTGGACGTCCAAACACTTGCCGATTTTCGAAAAATTGGGGAGATGCAGCAATTACTCAAAGTCCTGGCTGCACGTATAGGAAATAAACTGGACCAGAGTAAACTTTCGCAGGTGATCGGGGTTACCCGTCCAACGCTGGCTGCCTACCTTGAATTTTTAGAAAAGACCTACATTATCTATCGCCTGCCTGCGTTCTCAAACTCCGATCGTTCGACCATATTGGGAAAGAAACTTTATTTTTTTGATAACGGCATTGCGTCGATTCTTTCACAGCCCAGTGAAGGGGCATTATTTGAAAACACAGTCTTCAACCAATTAAAGTTCCTGGGCGAAATGAATTACCTGGGAAAAGGGAATGACTACGAAATTGATTTTATTCTTAACCATTCAACCGCTCTGGAAGCAAAAGTCCACCCGGTCCAATCTGATGATGCCAAACTTAAGCGAATTTCCACGAAATATGAATTCGTTGAAAACTGGCTGATTGGGCGCGAGCCAACGCCTGGATTTGACCATTTCATCTGGGGAGGGTCAATTCTATGAGTAACTCGATCGCTATAATAGGTGCCGGCCCAGCCGGTATGACTGCCGCCTTATACGCTGCCCACTCCGGAAAACAGGTTACTTTGATCGACTCTAATGCGCAGGTGGGGCGTAAGCTGCTGGTTACCGGCAGCGGACGCGCCAACCTGACCAACCGCGGCGTGTCCCCCGAGAAATATGCCTCCGCCTCGGACGCCAGCTCCTGGCTGAAGGTGCTTTTCGATCAATTCGGCCCGGGTGACCTGCTGAAGATGCTGAAGGAGATGGGCCTGCTCACCTTCTGCACTCCAGACGGATGGTACTACCCAGTTTCGGAATCTGCTCAAACAGTAGTGGCAGCTTTTGCAAGTGCATTGGAGCGCGCCGGGGTGGAATTGATGCTTGAGTACAAAGTAACGGCTATACGCAAATCTAGCGGTGGGTTTGTGCTGACCTTTGAAAATGCTCCCGATCTGGCATGCGAACAACTTCTGGTTGCTGCTGGGGGCAAGGCTTACCCCACCCTGGGTTCCCGCGGAGAATGTTTCCCGGCACTCAAAGCTATGGGCCACACCGTCCGACCGCTGCTGCCAGCCCTGGGGCCGCTCACCTGCGAGATGAAACAGTATCAGAAATTACAGGGTGTCCGTCTGGATGCGCGGGTCACGTTGATCGATACCGTTGCGATCGCAGAAACCACCGGCAATCTGATCTTCACGCAATGGGGCTTGAATGGTCCAGCAGTAATGGACCTGAGCCACCTCGTGGCACATCTTCCCAACGAGAAACTATATCTGCGGCTGAACTTCCTGCCCTACCATGAGGAGGCGGTACGCGCTCAGATCAAAGCACACCGAAACGAGGAATATCCATTGGAAGTGATCCCATGCAGCAGCCTGCCGCCTAAATTGACCCAGTTCGTCCTTACACAAGCAGGTCTCAAAGCAGGAACCACCCTTAATAAATGCAGCGATAAGCAGCTCGAAACTCTGATGTCCTGGATCACCGAATTCTCTGTAGAAGTGGTTGGCGTACGCGATTTCGACACCTGCCAGGTAACTGCAGGCGGTGTGCCCGTTGACGAAGTCGATCCTCTGACGATGCAGTCAAAATTAGTCCCGGGGCTTTACCTTGCCGGGGAAACGCTGGACGTGGTCGGTCCCTGCGGGGGGTATAACCTTCAGTTTGCCTTCAGCACAGGGGCGGTGGCTGGTATGGGAATGGGGAAAGACTAAATTGGCTTAAATATAGTATTGCAGAAAAAGGTTGAAATTTTCCTGAAACGAATCCAACCAATTTTCAATAAATGCTCTTTGCTCAAACAGTGGAAAAAGATCTTCAGCCAGGTCATTTTTATTGATCAACACTACTTTCTCTGAAAGTGCGGCCATGGCAGATCTTACAGAATAAGGCTGTAAACCATCCTTCTCCAACTTCTCTTCATAAGGACGAATTTTCTGCTGCATGAACCAGAGCAGATCATAAAAATCGCGTCCTTTGATTCTGGCTCCAGTTTGACCTTTCTCAAAGTTCCGCTCCAGACAGGCTAACATTTTTCCAGCCATCATTGTTTCCAGTGAAAAATGAGCGGCTACGAAACTACGTCCAAAAATAAATAAGGGTGTCCGTTGAAGGACAGCCGTTTGATGATGCTGACTGATTTCAACTTTTAGATGCAGGGCTTCATTGTCATAAGCAGAAAGCCCCAGATCCCGCAGGATAGGGAATTTCAAAGTGGTGCGGCGGATTCCCCATTCTCCAAGTTGTGTTTTTGCGGTTGTGTCAGGATAGCCAATCCCAACCCGAAAATGATCCAGAAGATCATCTTCAAAATTGGCCAGATTGACTTCGCCATTTCCATTATCCAGGTCAATGTCTTCTGAAAGACGATTCAAATTATAAACATCATGCAGACAGGTTCCGCCATAAAAATTCAATTTCCGGTAAACCGGATGATTATATAGATAATCCAGAGTTAATGCCTGCAAGTACTCTTTGAGTAGGACACGTTTTGTCTCTCCGGGCAAGGAAGGATCCTTTTGAGATAATACGTTTTGCATGGATTGGATTAAGGTCGCCATATTGTTTTCCTGAGATTAACAAGAATGTGGTCCATCCTCCGGCTTTTACTCAATTCCACAAAAGAAGAAAAGGCTTCTCTCTCTTTTGGAGAAAAATCTTCCAAATTCAAACGTAGATCTTCAGATAAATCGAATTTGCTCGCGATTACTTTTTCTCCCTTCAACCGGAAAAAAAGATAATCAAATAATGCTTTCGCACTGGAAGCCTGAGCAAATGAAATGCCAAGATACTCAGAAATCTCAAACCCGGTATAAAGTTCTGGTTTAATATTTCGAAAAGTAAACGCGCCTAATTCATTATCAATTACACGGGTATGTTTGGTTGTTACGGAAGAGATCGGGTAAGTTACTTCAGTAAGAACTCCCCTCCTCTGCAAGACATATTCAAGTGATATATATGACTGCGGCAGCAAGATCGCATTAACCGCAGGAAGAAAATCCAGATCTGCCCGGTGCAGGTCATAAAATTGGCGGGTCATATAAACCCCTTTTTTTAGTTGGATCACCTGCCCACTTTTCATCCATCGATAAAGTGCAGTCTGAATTGTTCCAGCAGCAATAGACTGCTCTCCCAGAAGCTGCCTGATCGCTTCTATGGTGAAATATGGAATTTCGTAAAAGGGGGATAACACAGATAGTTTCATGTAGGATAATAGACACTTTATGTCTATTATCCTACATATAATTATTAAATTCAAGCGTCAATTAATTCAATATATCCTATGCATGGGGCTAAGCCAATCTGTGTATAAATACATTCACAATTATGAATGAATCAGATCTCCAATTGATAATCTTTCTCAGACCTTTGCACTGCTCGGGGAGCCATCGCGGCTAAATATTCTGCTGGCGATTGGACGCGAGCATGTCTGTGTGTGCCATTTGAAGGTGATACTGGGACAGCGGCAGGCGTCCATTTCACAACAGTTAATGTTCCTCCGCGCGGCAGGTATAACCTACAATTCGCTTTCAGCCCAGGGGCGGTAGCCGGTATGGGAATGGGGAAAGATTTCTTACAAGGGAATTGATCTGTTAAGTCAACTCCCTTGTAAAATGAAAACAACTATTAAATCTTATGGCGAAACTGAAACCTTAAATATGGCTTAAATGAATAAATTAAATATATAACCGGTAATGATAAAGGCCACCGACAGAATTCCAATAAAAGTCGCTAACAGTTTTGGTTTTAACACACGCCGGAGGATAATCATCTCAGGCAGGCTAAGTCCTACGACAGACATCATAAAAGCCAGAACTGTACCCAGGGACGCGCCCTTTTCCATCAGAGCGCTGACGATCGGGATGACACCTGCAGCGTTGGAATATAAGGGAACACCTAAAAGAACTGCTGCTGGAACACTCCACCAGGCTTTCTTCCCCATGATTCCTGCCAAGGCTTCGGCAGGCACATAACCGTGAATCGCCGCTCCGATTGCAATTCCAACAATGACATACAACCAAACTTTGCTGACGATTTCTCTGACTGATTGCCAGGCCCGTTTCAGACGGTCTTCCCAGGTCAGACGTTCTCCCTCAACGGTTGTACCAATCTGTACCTGCCAGACAAAATCTTCCACCCATCCTTCAAGGTGCAGACGGCCAATGATCAATCCGGCCAGTATGGCGATAATCAGTCCCGTAATTATGTAAAGGCCAGCAACTTTCCAGCCAAAAAGACCAAATAGCAACACAACGGCCACTTCATTGATCGTTGGAGCAGCAATCAAAAATGAGAATGTGACCCCCAACGGAATTCCACTTTCAACAAAACCAATAAAAAGCGGGACTGCTGAACATGAGCAGAATGGCGTGACAATTCCCAATAACGCAGCCAGAAGATTGCCAATGCCTTGTCTCTTGCCTCCCAGGAGCGCACGTGTCCTTTCTGGTGAAAAGAATGTGCGCAGGATAGAAATCAGGAATATCATGCCTGAGAGCAGCAGCAGGATCTTAGGAACATCATAGAAAAAGAAAGCGAGAGATTCTCCCAGCCGCGTTCCGGTGGGGACCTTGACCAGAGTGTAAACAAGCCAATTGGCCAGAGGTTGGATCAAGTTATAGGCAGCAATCCAGGCAGCGGTGATCAAAAAAAGCAGTCCGATCAAACGCCACGAAAACGCCGGTTTACGGGTGCTTTCAACGTCATTCATTCTTTTCAGGCTTTCAGCCAGACAGTCACTTCTTCGGCGGTAGGAACCCGGCCTGAAACCACCACTTTACCATCAACGACTAATGCTGGAGTGCTCATAACTCCAAATTTCATGATCTCGGCATACTCTTTGACCTCTTCAAATTCAGCTTCAATCCCATTCGCTTTGGCAACATCACGGGCAATTTGTTCAAGCCTCTTGCAATTAGCACAACCACCACCTAAAATCTTTATGTTTTTCATTTCATCCTTTCTGGTATAATACATTCAAAATTATGAATATGTCGGATTATAATACCAATCTTTCTACTATCACAGAGATCTTTGACCTTTTTAGTCAGTCGGCCCGTTTGAATATTGTGCTGGCAATTGGATCCGGACACGCGTGTGTCTGTCACCTGGAAGCCGTTCTTGGTCTTCGACAGGCATATATTTCGCAACAATTGATGTTGATGCGTTCTGCCGGCCTTGTCGAAACTGAACGCTGTGGAAAACATATCTTCTATCATTTATCTGATCCACAATGGCTCACATTAATTCAGCGCGCTGCAGAATTGAAGAAAATTGAACTTCCCATTTTCGAATTACCAGAAATAGATGGGTGTGTGTATTCAGGAAAATCCTGTAAATCAAATAAATAACGAGGTAAATTATGGCAGACGCCGCACCGAAACGTTTGAAATTGCTCGACCGCTTTCTCACCCTGTGGATCTTCCTGGCCATGGCAATCGGCATCGCGCTGGGATTCTTTTTGCCGGGCATAAAAGATTTCATTAATCAATTCTCTGTAGGGACCACCAATCTCCCTATCGCGATCGGCCTGATCCTGATGATGTATCCGCCTCTGGCAAAAGTCCATTACGAAGATCTGGGTAAAGTTTTCCGCAACTGGAAGGTTCTCGGGCTTTCGATGCTGCTCAACTGGATCATCGCGCCATTATTGATGTTCTTTCTGGCGATCTTGTTCATGCATAACAAACCGGATTATATGGTTGGACTGATCATGGTGGGGATTGCCCCCTGTATCGCCATGGTGATCGTATGGAATGACCTTGCGCACGGTGACCGTGAGTATGCGGCCGGATTGGTTGCATTGAACAGTTTATTTCAGGTCTTGTTTTACAGTTTCTACGCCTACCTGCTGGTGACGGTTCTGCTGCCGGTTTTTGGACAACAGGGCAACCAGGTGAACATCACCATTGGACAGATCGCGAAAACCGTTTTCTTCTACCTGGGCATTCCTTTCCTGGCCGGGATGCTGACACGGTTCCTATGCCTTAAGTACAAAGGCAAAGAATGGTATGAACACAAATTCCTGCCCATAATCAGCCCGCTGACGTTGATCGCGCTCCTCTTTACCATCATTGTCATGTTCAGTCTCAAAGGTCAACTCATTGTTCAACTGCCGCTGGATGTGGTCCATATTGCGATTCCTCTGCTGATCTACTTTTTGATAATGTTCGCAGGCGGATTCTGGCTTAGTCATCGTGTAAGTGCAAATTACGAACAAAGTACAACAATTGCATTTACAGCAGCCAGCAACAATTTTGAACTGGCTATCGCCGTATGCGTTGCGGTATTCGGTATCAACTCCGGGCAAGCGTTCGCAGCGGTCATTGGCCCATTGGTGGAAGTACCGGTGATGATCGGGTTGGTCAACCTGGCCTTCTGGTTTGGGAAAAAATGGTGGGGAAATAAAATTATGGAATAGCCCTGCTCCCAGAGGTTATTGGAAAAACGCAAAATCTCGGGTCAGATTTACCAAACACCGCCCCATAAACATCAAGGGCGGTAGCTTTTAATACAGGAAATTTTGCGATTTATATCGAAATCATACTTTAGGTTCTTGATTACCCTCTAGGCGTGATATTCCATTGCTTCTCTTTGAATATTTGTTTTACTTGAGCCACTCTCGCAATAATATTCTTTAATTCTGTATAGAATAAAGAGGAATTTAGTAGATAGAGCCAGTACCAACCTTTATGCTTACGAATCTCTTCTGACCCCACCCAATAAGCAAAGAGGGTTTGACCGGGGCCAACTGTAAGTGTAAAGAGTGTAGCAAGAACGAAAATAGGGATCAACCAATCCAATCGATCCAACCCATGATATTTAATTACCCAAAAAGTGATCAGAGGTAATATTTGCAGGGAGATCCAAGGATAAATTTCCCGCCATCCCAACAACCAAAACAAGCCCAATTTCTGCCGCAAAGAAAACTTGTTTGATGCCAGACCTTTCCAAAAATGCTTAAGAGAAACCTGGAACCAACCTTGTGCCCAACGCATTCGTTGACGCCAAAGGGCGGGTAAATTTACCGGTGCCAATTCTCTTGAATAAAGTCCCGGGTCAGAAAGAATGGTAGCCCCTTTCTCAAGTGCCCGTAAGGAAGAGTCAATATCTTCGGTTAACATAAACCCATGCATTCGGGTTTCTCTCAATAATTCAGTCTTCCAATATCCATTCGAGCCGCCAAAAATGCCAAACTGGTGCCAACGGGTCCGACCCGGGTGGCTGCTTCCATAGATCACTTCAAATTCCACAGCAACCATTCGGGAAATATATGAAGCGCTACCATTACGCACCAGGCAATGTCCCTGGATGATATCAATACCGGTAGATAACCAACGCCAAGCTCGTCGAAAACTATCGGGGGCAGGTTGATGATCGGCATCAAAGATACCAACAAATTCACCGGTTACTTTTTCCAAGGCTGCATTTACATTTTGGGCCTTCGAAGTGCTGTTGTTCACTCGTAAGAGTGTCAAACGTGGGTTTTGGTCTGCGATCTCTTGCAGTATCTTCTCAATCGGGAGGATCGTCGGGGAGTTATATGCCAATAATATTTGTAATTGGTTGGGATAATCGATTTTTAAAAAAGCCTCAACTGTATCCAGAATAGTGGCCGCTTCGTTAGGCAAGTAAGCCGCAATAATGGCACTCGCCGGCGGATATGGACTGCCTGGAGTTTGTGGAGGATCCTTCTTTTTCAGGGACAGAAAACCTTCTATCCAAATAAATAACCCGGTCACAACCAATGCAATCACAACAAGAATATATACAACAGTCGTGATATCCACCCCTGCACGATCCAAAAGCAAATAGAATGAAAATGGAATCCCATAACCGACCAGGTAAGTGGCCAGTATTTCTACAGGCAGTTGAATCGCTTGAAGAAATATCTTTTTCCGTTGTTCAATTGTCGAACGAGCGCTTCTTACAGAGCCCATCTCTGCTGAATATCTTAATGGGTGAAGATCAAGTTGATTCTCAGCCCTGGATAAGGCGGTTTCAACCTGGTCCTGCACCAGGGCAAAGGTTGAATTTCTGCCAAAAACCGTATAAGCACAAACAGGGGTCAGTCGGATCGAATCTTGTCCGATCAAAAAAGCGTGAGTAGCAACCAAATTAGAAATTTCTTCCAGTGATCTTTGGGTGTTCTCAGGTCCTGTTTCTGGCATCAATAAGGCATATTGTCCCGGACCCATTTTTCCAACAAGGTCAAGCGGTTGGAGTTCTTGAAAAAGTAAACTTCCAAGTTGCTGTATAACCTGTGCTTCTCCTGCGGTGCCAAACCGATCTTTAATTTGTCTCCAACCACTGAAATAGATACGGGCCAGGCAACCGCCAGTCCCGCTGCGGGAACCTCTTTTGATTTCACGATCCGCCTCTATATTAAACTGATTTTCAGTTAAATAACCAGTCCGTGGATCGAAAGTGAGCAATGCCTTCGGAATTGGAGGACGTTCCAATTTTCCCTGTACACGGGCTAATAATTCTGGCACTGCAAAGGGTTTAACAATGAAATCATCAGCACCGATCTTAAATGCCGACACCAGCTTATCCAGATCAGTTTGTGCTGTGACCAGAATGACTGGTATAGACTCGGTCGTTTTGGATTCTCGTAAATGTTGCAAGAGACTGATGCCATCCAGTTCAGGCATCATGATATCGGAGATGATCAGATCGGGAAATGAGTTTTGCAGGTATTCAAGGGCATAACAACCATTTTTTGCCTCTGCGACCGAATAACCCTCATGGATCAAGCATTGTGAGATCAGTTTGCGAATGATCTCGTCATCGTCAATTACCAGAATCGTGTACAAACCCGGATCAATCATGGTTTTCCTCTTCTAGAAAAATGAATTGGGTAGAAAACAATGGAATCCGCGATGACTTCAATTCATTATATAACTGCAAACAAGGACGATCGTGTTTATTTCATGGAACATCCTCACTCTCCAAAATCCATTTACTATGTATAATTCTCTTCATTGCGGCGATGGAGTCCGCCTTTAATTGCCCTGCGCTGATGACTCCTGAATTTATTTAATTTTGGAGTCTTCTATGCGCAATGTTCTTCTCGTTGCTGCCGGTGGCGCACTTGGTGCTGTTCTTCGTTATCTTGTCGCTTTTTCCACCCAATCTTTCAAAGACAGGCTGCCTTTACCTTTGGGTACACTTCTTGTAAATGTAATCGGTTGCCTGCTGATCGGTATTCTGGCTACCCTGGCAGAGAGTGGAAAAGTGATCACCCCCGAAGGACGCAATTTCGTTATTGTCGGAGTGTTGGGAGCTTTTACAACTTTCTCCACCTTCGGTTACGAATCCATCACACTGCTTGATCAGGGCCATATGCTGCGTTTTCTGGGAAATATGGCTGCCCAGCTCGTACTCGGATTTGGTGCCGTTTGGCTTGGGATCAACCTGGTAAAAATTGCACAAAAATAATGAAGATAAAAATCTATCATCAAGAAATTGCTTTCACTGAATATGGGAATCCAAAAGGGTTCCCGATCCTGGCACAGCACGGCCTGATCGCAAGCATTCGGGACGGCGAGCTTTTTGACACCCTGATCAAGAATCAAAATGTTCGGGTGATCTGCATTGCCCGGCCGGGATATGGGGAATCTTCTCCCATCGTTATGGACAACATTGGCGAGTGGGGCAATCTGGTAAAACATCTGACTGATCAATTAGGGATCGAACATTTTGATGTGCTGGGAATGTCTTCGGGAGCTCCCTACGCGTATGCGATTGCCAGAGAACTTGAAAAACAGACCAGGAATATATTTATTTTCAGTGGAATTCCTGCGATGTATGATGATGACGTTCTGGCAAAATGGCCATTCCCGGTGAAAAAGAATGCCAGCCTCGAAGAAATGCAAACATTGGCTATGGAACTATTTTTTTCCAATCCTACAAAAGAAGACCTGGCGCGTAATGATTATTCTGATTCGATGGCAAACCAGGCTTTCGGTGTTGCCCAAGATTTTCGTCTGCGCTGTATGGACTGGGGATTCAAATTAGGGGAAATTAATCAGCCAGTTTTCATGCGGCATGCGCGAAATGATATGAATGTACCATTTGCGACAGCGCAGATTACCTCCAAATTGCTGCCAAATTGCAGGCTTCAAGTAGAAGAAAACGATATTCATTTTTCAACCGATTCGTTAGAGGCTTATTTTTCAGCCACAATACTGCCAAATATCCCCTGAGATCATTTTCGCTGTTTGTCAGGAAAACATAAAAAAGGAATGAAGGATTGAATTCAAATTGAATTTGATCCTATCCAATTCATGTTCTATTCGCGTAAATCGTGGACAATATTCCTGAACTACTCTTTTTCCCCCGAAAACTCTGCCAGGTACCATTCTTCTTCTTCGAGGATGGCGGATTTTACCTGGTCTTCCGGCGTCAACGGATCATCCATACGGACCTGCAAAGAGATACCTGCGGTGCGAACACCATTTGAGGTCATCACGCGGCGTACCCGGTAGCGCAGAAAATAACGCTGTACCAACTCGGTATTAAGCACTTCTTTGACGGTACGGATGGAGACTGAAGCCCGATCAGCCAGATCACCCATCTCGGTTTCGACCACATTGCGCAGTTCGCCGGTCATCGGATTCCAGTAGCACATCGAGCGCGCCGCAAGTATTACAGAAAAAGCAGAGTGTCCGATTAAAGGCAGCCAGTTCGAGAACAGGTAATTGGTGACAAACATACCGCGTTCGGGTTGGATGATGCCCGCCCGCTCGCTTCCATAAGCTCGCTGCAGCATGATCTTTCGGTTACGCGGTTCTTCCGGAGCCTCCAGGAAACCAGCACCTTTTAAGGGCGATTTTTGTTCACCTGAACTAGCCACCTTAAATTCTGGCTTATCAGCTACATGCTGTTCCATCGTTTGGCTCGAGACAGACCTATCAGATTCTATTCCCCCCTCGCTTTGAGGCTTATAGAAACTATTGGAAACTGCAACCTTGAAAGTGACCGGTTCATTATAGAGTCCTTCAAGAAGACGACTGATGCGGCTGCCCAGACGTTCCTCCACCCAGGATTTTCCGTAAGTGTTATATGCCCCCACAGTGAAAGTGTGGTTCTGATAGCTGATCGGCCGTAACGGCTGCACCCATGTCTCAAACAGTGCGCGTGACATTTCAGCACGCAGGCTGCCTAAAACCATCTCCCAGGCTTGTTGATAGTCTGGAAGATGAACATTCAGTGCAGGGTCTTGTTGAGAATGGTCCATCCCGCTCTTTCTTCCGGAGATTGCGCCCCGGTTCGTTGTGGCAATCGCCGGGCCGCGCAGGTACCACGCACCTGCATCCCCCGGTGAAGATTATATAGAACTTATGTGCTATATAATCTACCCCAACTAAGGTAAAAATTCAAGTCTGCCTTTCGGCTTTTCTTGCCCAAACACTTCTTCTTTTTAGAAGAGTGACGGGTAAGGATCCTTTATTTCAGTCTTAATTATTTCTACCCTTAAAAGCCTGGTTTTTGGTAGAAATAATTCATTTCTTCTCATCATTTACCAGGCGTTCCACCAACTGTGCCAGGGCTTTGATCTCTTTATCCTCTGCCAGGTAGCGGTTATAACGGGCAGAGCAGATACGTGTAAGAATACCAACTGTTTCACCAGCAGATACACTGCGGTGGAGCAGATCGGAAAAACGCTTTTGCCAGACATCGATCTCAGCAATTTCACCATGAGACAAGGTCAGCCCCACCTTGCGGCGGGGAACAGTTCCAGGGGGTCTTCCCGGAGCGCGCATTTCCTGGTCGCTGGGAACACGCCGCGCTTCGTATAATTGAACCCAGGCGTTTTTTGAAGAACCGGTTCCAGTAGCCATAGCTAACTTACCTCTCGAGCGATTTCAACATTGATCATGGTTTCGTCGCCCTGCAGCAAACGATCCATGGAAAGGGCGCACAGGCGGATGATCTCGCGGGGAACACCCTGGGATTTCTCATAAAGAACTTCAAAGGCATCGTCATTGATCATTGGTTCCGAGCGGCCGGCAACGCGAAGACGGAAGAGCACCATTTGCAGCGCACTTGAAAGTGTGAGCGGCGGCAGTGCCAGGCGTACAAATACACGCGCATTGACCGGCTTATTCGTTTCAAATACCGAGGTCATCTCTGACTGTCCAAACGCCAGAACTTGTACAACCTTGGCGTCATAATCGAAGTTGTACAGGCGGTGAAGTACCTCCAACGCCTCCGGCTCCATTAATTGTGCATCATCGAGCAGGACAATCACATTTTTGTCGTCGGTGTAGGCATTTGCCATGAATTTTTCAAGCCCCTCCATCTGGCGCTGAAAAGAGCGCTGAGGGGCTACATTTAAACTGTTCGAGATCTGCCGTGCCGCATCCATAGCCGTCTTGAAGGCAGCGGTATGAATGTAACAAATTTCAACATTTTCCTCTGAGGCATAAACGTCATATAATCGTCTTGCCAGTGAACTTTTTCCCATGCCCATGTCACCAGAAATGAGTGCCAATCCACGGCGGCGTGATATGACCCCCTGAGCCTGGCGATAGACAGCCAGATGTTCCGGGCCAAGGTAGAGGTAGCGTGGATCTGCCGAAAGCTTGAAAGGATCTTCCTTCAAGCCCAGCCGGTCCAGGCGGACGAGCCGCCATTCGTTATCGTTATAGAGATCGCCCACTACTGCTGCCTCCTTGAGCAAACATACATAGGTACTGATTATTTCAGTACTATTATGACACGAAAAAGAATCAGAAGCAATAGAATTACGCTAATTCTTAATTGATTGGGGTTAATTTAGCACAACTTTGTTGAAAATACAACCATTCTATGCTAATATTTGATTGTAGAGAAATAATAATCAGAAATATTTAAAAATAAGCCAAAATCCGGGGTAACTATCACTACTCGGGTTTTAGAAAGAGAAGTTATGGCAATTACCATCACGATTGCGAATGAAAAAGGAGGGGTTGGCAAAACGACCACTGCGGTAAACCTGGCAGCCGGCCTGGCCCTCAAACTGGAAGAAAAAGAAGGTACGGATGGGCGCGTGCTTCTGGTGGACATGGACCCTCAAGGTCATGCTCTGCTTGCGATCTCATTTGAACAGCATAAGAATGTTTTCCCGGTTAGCCTGCCGTCCCTGTTGACCGAGACTCCACCTCCCTCGATCCAACGCATGATCCAACGCAGTGACCATCACGCCAACCTTTTCTACATTCCCTCAGACCGGGCTGGCATGATCAAAGCCGCACGCGAGCTGCCTTCATTAATGGCCAATGAGACCCGTCTGCAGAAATCACTGGCCCAGGTGCAATCCCAGTTCGCGTATATCGTTATCGACACACCGCCAAACACCGGCGACCTGTTGATCAATTCACTGGTGGCTTCTGACCTGGTGCTTGTTCCGGTTGAGACCAGCTACCTCGGCGTATCCGGTCTGATCGAGCTGCAGCGCACGATTGAGCAGGTCAGGACCCACTTCCGCCCCGAATTACGTATCTTCGGATATCTGCCTACCCTTTGCGAAGAAGCACGCAGTGAAGCCCAGGAAATTCTTACTGAATTGCAGCAGCGTTACAAAAACCTGATGCTGCCTCCCATTCACAAATCCTCCGACCTGGCTTATGCTCACTCCAGCCATATGGATGTTTTCACTTATCGTCCGCCAAGAGTGCACTCCACCGAGGCGATCGCGTCAAGTTCACGCGCAACCCAGGAATACAGTGGTCTTGTAGAAGCTGTATTGCACGAAACCAAAAAAAGATCCGGGTGATGCCGGTTTAAGCATGGAGATGCCTCATGCCTCCCAAGAAAAGATTCAGTGCTTTTGATGATCTAACCTCTTCACCTGATGAACCCGAAAAGATGAAGATCCAGGTGCCAGATATGGCATTGCCTATGGAGGATACCCCACAGGTGGAACGTATCGAGCGTCTCAAACCGAGCCAGATGCTACCAGACAGGTTCCAGCCGCGACGTTTGCTGCCGCCTTCACTGAGATCTGCCTTTTACTCCGGAAAAATGAACTGCTACCAGGCCGCGATGGAGTGGCTGGAGATGGCAAAGACCGATCCCGGCATCCGCCAGGAATTGGACCGACTGTTGGCAATGGGTTCTTCTTTTGAGGAACACGGCCAGATCAAATCCATTACCGGCTCCTGGGGTCAGCGCTCAGACGGCGAGTTCGTCTTCCAGATCGAAACCGGTGAGCGGCGTTTCTGGGCAGCCTGCCTGCAGTACGCCTCTTCGGGCGCGCAAGATGAACCACAACTACGTGTGGAAGTGGTGGCCCACCCAACCAAACAGCGCCAGGTGCTGGAAAACCGCCACGCCGAACCTCCTTCTGCGGTGGAACAAGCTTGCGAAGTAGCCACCCTGATCCTGGCTGACCTGGGGATCACTGCTCCGGCTGACATCAGCGACGATTATGAATACTTCCGCATGGCGCGCAATCAACGGATGCCCGCCGGGCTCTGGGACCGATTGATCCCTATCATGCAGTTGACCCGCCCTCGAATGGTGCAGCTCCTTAATATCCTGCAGTTGCCTTCTCCCCAGTTGGACCAGGCTGACCGTTACCGCCTGTCAGAGCGTGTGCTACGTGAGGTACTGGCTACTCCGCGCGACCAGTGGGAACGTATGATCCGGCTGGCCATCCAAAACCAATTAACTTCTGATGAAGTCGCCGAGGTTGCATCGACCCCCATCCAGACAGAAACTGCTAAGGGAACTGATCACAGGGTATCCAATCCTGTTCTCCCCGACCCGCTGCGCCAGGTAACCCGGAATTTCAAGAAATTCGTAACCACGGTTACAGATCTGGACGAATACGATCGTGAACAAGCCCTGGATGAAATTGCCGACACCGTGGTCAGCCGCGGTACCGGGGCAGAAACAGCCGAACTGCTGGAAGAGCTTTCCCGTCTGATCCGCGTCAGAATCGAATAATTAAAAATGAAACTTGAGAACGGGTGCATTCCAAAACGCACCCGTTCTTTATTTAAGGAGAAGACCAGCAGAGATGTACTCTATTCTGAGACAAAAACCACAATTATTGCCTATGATTCTTTTGGATAATAATTTGATTTACTTGAAATATTCTGTGTGAATTTGAGCCCTTTATAAATGAGGGAATTCAATACGCTTCCAACACATTCTCCCAAATTTCGAATAAATAATTTGGCTGATCCCCATGTCATTTCACAGGCACTCACCTTTATCCGTACACTACCCTATTGTCGGCCCCAAACAAATTCCCTACTAATTGCAAAATGGCAATTATCCTAAATTATTTTTCCAGGTCACGGATTATCTATCCCTAACCAAGTAAACATTCGCAAATTTACAATTTCAATATTTCGTCAGTCTACTGATTCTAGAAATAATTTGATCCAAGAGAATTAATTTTAGAAAACAACTTTCATTTTTCCTTTCCACAAAGAGTTCCTTAAAGTGTTACCACGGTTACACTTTTTGCTAATCTATCTACCTCACTTTGAAATTCAATTTAACCAAAATATCCTGAAAAATCGATGGTTCTTCTGCCTTATGATTCCCTCTTTATCCCTGTGCTTTTTAGAGGCCTTTCTTGTCTTTCTGTTGCCTTATGGGGCGACCCTTAAACATTCAGTGGCAATACTAAAGGGGCGACCCTTGTATTTATCGATTATTTTGCTATAATTTTCTAGGGCGACCCTAAGGTTTTTACCATCGGGATTTTTATTGGCCCTTCTGAAGAAGATTTTGAGAGGATCCGATATGCAGGCAATTGCGTTCGCAAATCAGAAAGGTGGGGTTGGTAAAACGACCTGCGCAGTGACCCTGGCCCATGGGTTGGCCCGTAAAAAATTTCGTGTCCTCCTCATTGACCTTGATCCCCAGGGTCAGGCGGCCCTTTCGTTGGGTTTTCCAAAATCTCCAGGGTTATATCATTTTCTCAGTCTTGAAGAACCTCTCGAAAAATTGATCCTTCCGGCACGCTTGAACCTTGACCTTTTACCCGGCGATAAATTGACTGAGAAAGTGAAGCGTGAGATCTCCTTAATGGATTTTCGCGAAACCATTCTAAAAGATCACCTTTCCGGATTGAATTACGATGTTGTGATCCTGGATATGGCCCCTTCTCTGGATGTTCTGCACCTCAACGGGTTGATGGCAAGTGATTGGGTTGTGATTCCCACCCGGCTGGATATGCTCTCGGTCGATGGCGTAAAGGAGGTTTTACTATCAATGGCTGAACTTGGTAAATCCGGAAAGTGTTACCGTGGTTACACTATTCTGCCAACTTTTTTTGAACGATCCACCCGCGAAACTCTTGTTCAATTTCGAGAATTAGTGAAAACCTTTACTTATCATATCTGGCCGCCAATCCCTCAAGATGCAGTTGTGCGGGCAGCCTCTTCACAGGGCAAAACAATATGGGAGGTAAGTAAAACTGCACCCTCTCTGATCGGATATAGATCTGGAAGAAAACTTCAAGGGGGTTTCTCCCAGGTTCTTGACAGAATGATCGAGGTAATCAATGGCTAAAATAACAGAACCCCATCCAATTTCGCTTGACCCGGCTGTTGCTGACCTCCTGGCAGGTATGGAAAAACGTCAGACCGAAGCAGCCCTTCCACGGCAGCAGCGAGAAAAAATCGTTAAAGAGCGCATCAAGATCCAGGCCCGAAGAGAACAACGAGCAACTTATGATCTTCCTCCTGTTATTAGGGAATCGATTCGATCACTTTCTGAAGAATTGCGGATCCCGGCCAGTCAATTAGTGGCACTGGCTTTGATTCGATTTTTACGGGCTTATAATCGTGAAGAGATCGATCTGGGTATTTATAAACAGCCGTCGCGAAGTCCGAGATATGATTGGAATCTTGTTTTGAATAAAGAACTTGGAGAATTCTCAAAAAAGAAATGAGTGGGGTTTAATTCTTTAAAGTCGTTAAGTCGTTAATTAAGTAGTTAATAGAAACACGTGCTTTTTTTGCACTCATCAGAGAGGCGCCTTTTGCATTCAACAGAAAGGCGCTTTTTGCACTCTGGTACGCCTTAAGGCAAAAGTTACCTTTTGGCCTGCGGGCAGAAAATTTGGTCAGGCCTTAAGGCAAATAATGTTAATTGGCCAGAAGTCTTTTTCTGCATACTGGCCATAATGCAAGAATTGCAATCAGGCCTAAAGGTAAATATTGCATTTACAAAATAAATAAATAACCGCGGTAAAAGTGTTACCGCGGTTACAGTTTCCTCTCAGATCAACTGTTATTCTGTTTGAAGCATTACTTTGTAGAAAACATGGCGCGTCTTTTTGAGGCGGGAAAAAGCCAGGCTTAGTTTGACTGCGGCCCCGTATTTCTGATCAAATAATGTTTTCACCGCTTCAATGGCTTCATTAGCTTCTACTGGTATGGCCTGGGCGGAATGCCAATTGCCGGTGACCTCTCCATTCATTTTGCAGGAAGCGACTTTGAGCTCGGGGTTGTGCCGTAACCTTTTTACCTTCCCAGAATCTGCCCGGGTAAGAAAGAAGAGCAATTCTCCGGATTGGACAAACCAGACAGGGGTGCGAATACGATCCCCTGATCTCCGGTAGGTTTCCAAATTCATGTATTTCGCAGAGGCAAATTCATGCGGGATCTGTTCATTTTCTTCCATAGGATATTAACCTCCATTCTTAAAGTATGATACGGTTTTCTTGTCAACTTTTCATTAGAATTTGGCGGACCTTTTTGCAGATCTTTTGAAGACGTAAAAAGGTTGGAAATCTCTTAGTCTCTGATTAACATGATTGGCTTAAGAGCTAAGGATCTTTTCACCCATAATCCACTTGAAGGGTTAGTAGGTTCTCATATTTCAAACCGTTTGTATATATAATCATTCGTGAATAGAGAGAAAATATGAAACTACTTATTCCACTTTTTTCTCCAGCCACCGGTACCTGGGGAGGAATTACCCGGGTTACTGCCCTGGCTGAAGCTGCAAAAATCGCCGGCCACCAGGTGGCTTTTTGTGCTGCCGGATACCTGAGAGAACCACTTGAAAAACGGGGATATCCGGTTTATTCAATACCGGAGGCGACCTTGTTTGGGCTGCCTCGTCCACTCTCAAATGTAATGGTCAGGCGCTCACAATCAGCACGGCTCCCGGTCAAGCCAGGCCAGAATTTTGGGAATATCTGGTTCGTGCTTATGCTTTCCGGTATGGCACGCAGCGGTTATCTGCGGAATGTGTTGAAAGCTGAAGAAGCCGCTGCCCGGGATTTTGGAGCAGATTTTATTTTTACTGACCTTGACCCTGCTGCTTTTCTTCTTGCCCGCCTCACCCGGCTGCCAATTGCCACAGCCTACCAGGCTCCGATGTCGGCGGGTATTGGAACTCTACCCTGGAAGATCATGAATCGCGCGGTGAATCGGGCCCTTCACCAGTTTGGACAGCCGAATTGCCAGGTTCAGGAAGTTTTTCATGGTCCCAAGGTACTCAAGTTGGTTCCGTCCATACCGGAATTGGAGGACATCGAAGCAGACCGTCCGGATATCTGCTACCTCGGCAGCCTGATCGGTGGTGTGCGGACAGCACAGGGTTTTCCTCTCAAAAAAGGAAAACATTATGTATTTACATATCTCGGGACTGGATCTGTCTCATTAACAGAAGCTCGGGAGGTTTTGCCGAAGGTCTTTCCGGCGGGGGGAGATACGATCTGCCTGGTGGGTGGAGTGCAGGGAATTGAATGTGTCCAACAAATAGGCAATGTAGCGTTTCACCCTTATCTCCCGGCTGAATCGATACTGCCTTATTGTGATTGGACAATATGCCATGGCGGGCAGAACACCATCATCCAATCGCTGCAGAATGGGGTACCGCTGTTGATCTTTCCCGGCCCGATCTTTGAACGACGGTTCAACGCCCGCAAAGTCCAGGAGAATGGTGCAGGATTCATGGGAGAGCTGCCTGATTTCAATGCGGAATGGTTGAGAAAGAAAATGGCAGAACAAAGGGATCGAGCATCAGAAGCTGTAGTTCTTAGGGAAAAGATAGGGAGTTATGGTGGTGCCGAAGCAGCTATCCGGGCAATGGAGAAATGGTTACTGCAGAATTAAAAGAACAAGGGATTTACAACCAATCGAAAATGCGTATAGATTAATATACGCCATTAGAAATCATAAATCAAGCCAGGATACCACGCAGGTAGATCTCGATCATATCCTGCAAGGCGGCAGCTTGAGCTGACGGCAATTCGGGAAATCGTCCGGCGGCAGCGGTCGTTTCTGGGGAGGGTTGAGGTTTTCCCAGAAGCATTTCGGTCATATGAAAAGAGTAGAATAGACTGAAAAATGCCCGCAAAAGACTTTCGCTGGAGAAATTCTTGATCGCATTCGGATCGCGTTTGATGCGTGCAGCGAAACTTTCCAGGCGGGCAGCTACTTCAGGGTAGGCAGCCTGCAAATGTTTGCCCTGGAACTCCACTACGTCGATGAAGACCAGCTTGATCAAGTCCGGACGGGCGGAAAGTGCTGTGACCATACGGCGGGCAGCCGTACGCACCAGGTCTTCGGCATTCTTTCCCTGCGAGTTCTCAAGGGAGAGGAGTAGGATGAGATAGGGGTTATAGGCAGAAAAAACTGCCTGAAAAAGGTCTTCTTTTCCGGGAAAATATGTATATAATGAACCTAAAGCCATTCCGGATTCTTTGGAGATCTGCCGCATTGTCGTGCCGTGATACCCCTGCTCCAAAAAGAGCCGATGTGCGGCTGCAATGATCTGCTTTTTTGAGTGATCCGGATTGGGAAGTTTATGTTCCGAACGTTCGTTCATGGGGTAATTTTATTACAGGGATAAAGTTATTTCAATGGCTATAGATATCTCAATATAAAGATCAAACTTTATCAACATTTTCCCTGTAAAGTAATTGTCAAAGGTTTAGATCTGGGAGGAAACTGTGTCAAGAAAATTCTATGTACTATTAAATGTCCTTTTACTTGCATCCATACTGAGCGGCTGCGGTCTTTTGGGGACAAAAACATCCACATCCGGGGCTGCCGAAGTGACCCCACAAATTGTTGTGGTTACTGCAACGCCTGGCGCTGAAGAAAAGATAGTTGTAGTCACAGCTACTCCAGAACCTACGACCCCGACACCGGAATTCATCATTATTACCGCGACACCTGAAAATACCACAGAGGCTACAGCAACAACCGCTGCGTCCTCATCTTCATCCTCATCTTCGACAACTCCGACCATTTCGATGGCAAATACCTACATGCAGGACGCCCGCAACATGTATGTCAGTTGGAACGCTGATGGTGATATGGAAAAAGGTTTCCAGGTGGTCTGGTCGTACACAAACAGTGCCCCGACATTCCCCGGGGATTCGTCTACCTATGTGAGCGATATTAATAGCCGGGTAGCAACCATCCAGGTAGAACCCGGGCACGATTACTATATTCGGGTTTGCCGGTTTAATTCATCCAGTCAATGTGACCTATACAGCAACACACTCACAGTAAATTCAGGCAAAGCGGTTCCTACCGCTGTATATTATCAGCCTCCTTCTGGCTGGGTACCGCAGCAACCGCCTTATCATCCATCCAACGGTACGGCTACTGCGACCGCTACCTCAACGTCATCTTCTTATACTGAAGCTGCAACGATAAATCTTTATGCAATCCGCAGCACTGTCAGCGGAACGGCAGTTGTTCATTGGTCAGCCACCGGAACATTCCCGTACGGTTTTATTGTGCTCTATTCTTCCGCATCATCTTATCCGACCTACGGAGATTACCCGTATTACACAGTTTCCAGCAGCACTGCCCGGTCCGCTACTGTCAGCGGCGGGGTGGGCACCACTTTCTATTATCGTGTATGCCGCCTCACCAGCAGCGCGGCTGATTCCTGTTCGAATGTAAGGTCGTTCAAATATTGATATATTAGATTAATAATATTTTGTTTCCTCCAGCTTAATATTTGCTGGAGGATTTTTTAATTTCAATAGTTTCTGGTTATTTAATTTCGTGAAGACTAGAGCAAATTTTTTTTTTATCTAACGACAAACTACCTTGTTTTTTCATCTTTTAGTTTTAATTTAAATTTTTCTAATTCGTTTTATTTTTGGGAGAAATCTTTTTTTATTACGACGATAATTCAATAATTAGTTAAGTAGTAGTAGAGAAAAAGTATTTGACAGAATTATTACTTTCAAAAATATTTTGATCCTTCAGTTTAAATATTTTTTACTGAATGACTGAATGAGGATAAAATGGATAAAAGTGAGGAAATAAAGGTTTAAATACTTTTTTGTAGCTTACTTGACTATTTAGGTTGGTGTAACATATTTTCTGTAAAATCTAGAACCTTAACAAAAGTGGTGAGTCAGAAGTATCCTTCTAATTGCTGAGAAAAGAAGGGAGAACAGAATGACTCACCAAAATGATTATACCTTTGCAAATGAGCTAGCAGAAAAAGGACTTGAAGCCGTTCCAGAATTGCTGCGCGTACTGATCAATACTGCGATGCAAACAGAAAGAACAAAGTATCTGCAAGCGGAGGAGTACGAACGGACAGAAGAACGCATTGGACATGCGAATGGGTATAAGCCCAAGACGGTTCGGACCAGAATCGGCGATATTACCTTTGCCATTCCTCAAGTCAGAGAAGGGGGCTTCTATCCCTCAGCACTCGAAAAAGGGATGCGCAGCGAAAGAGCTCTAATGTGCGCCCTGGCGGAGATGTATATTCAGGGAGTCTCCACCCGCAAGGTGAAAGCCA
>Ga0268263_1000393_pt1 | contig 76762 bp, 73 predicted proteins | sample Biomet5_FD_190358 | JGI IMG/M metagenome (GOLD analysis project Ga0268263, IMG submission 190358) | Microbial communities from bioreactor (seeded with sewage sludge) at LBNL, California, USA - Biofuel metagenome 5 (SPAdes) (version 4) | ecosystem: Engineered > Bioreactor > Anaerobic >... | reverse complement strand
TGCCTATTTGCTTTGCCCCTATCTCTTTTCTGCCCATGATTTACGCGGCAGAGTGCGTTCGTTCACTCGCTCTCCGCCGCGTTCGGTTCGTCGGCTCTTATTATCTTAATGACATTGCCCGCGAAGGGGAGGGCCACCGAAAGGACGGTTTTCAGGCCATGCGGCCGATGAACTCGGAGACCACGGGCACCTGCAGCACGCCGCAGACGACCACCAGCACGTCACCCGGCGCGATTCGTTCGGCCGGGCCGGGGGAGAGCAGCACCGCCGAATCCCGGCGGATGGCCAGGATGGTCGCGCCGGTCTCGGTTCGGAAGGCGGACTCGGCGATGGTCCTGTCCGCGACGCGCGCGCCCTGAGGCACCCGGAATTCGTAGGTCTGCACCTCGTCGCTGTAGCGAAAGCGCTCGGCCATGTCGGCCAGCCGGACGGCGGTGGACTCGATGCGCTCGTCCAGCGCGCGCCGCTCGTCCATCAGCCTCCCCAGTTCCTCCCGGAGCAGCCGCAGCCCCGAGGCCTCGCCGGACTGCTTCACGTACCGCGCGGCCTGCTGGCGGGATTTCACCACCGCGCCCACGTTCTGCCGCATGGACAGTACATCCATATCCGCGAGCAGCCCCAGCGCGCGGCGGATGGTCTCCGGCGACACGTTGTACTGGGAACTCATCAGCGAGCGCCCGGAAAAGCGCTCGCCCTCCTGGATTTCGCCCGACGCGATCCGCCCCGCGATGTCGCGGGCGACCTGCAGGTATGCGGGCGGTTTCTTCTCTTTTCTCACGGGATCACTGCCTTTTTTGCTGGGCTGCCCCGGTTCGCCTGGGGCGACACCCATCATACCCGAAAACGGCGGCCATTGCAAGCCGTCCGGAGTAAAGTCGGGCTGTTTTCAAAAGGTCAGCCTTTTGGGGTTTCAGCCCGCGCGCGGCAAAGGGCGCGGACGCCCATTACAATCCGGAGCCTTGAATTCGACACTTAATGTAATTTTTATGTAGCCCGTTGACATGAGTGCCATAACAGGAGTATAAATGAGGTGATGCAAGAAATGGCAGAACTGCCATATCTATGCAGCGCCGCGTCTCATTTGCCGATCCTGTTTCGTCCTATCGCATCCGCAAGTATCAAAACGATGGAAGGAGACTCCCACAATGAAGAAAGTCTATCGCATCGCGCTGATCGCGTTGGTTCTCGCTCTGGCCATCCCGTCGGTCGTCCTGGCGGACACATCCGTGAGCCTGATCAACGGCACCTGGTCCGGCACATTCAGCGCAGGCATGGGCAGCAGCAGCGTCAAATCCACCTGCTACATCACCTGCAAGGACGGCGTAGCCCGTTTCCGCGCCGCCGGGAAGACCAAGATGCTCACCTACGCGTTCAATGGAAACAAGCTGATCGTCACTGGCTCGCTGTACGGCGTGACCAAGACGCCTGAGCTCACCTATTCGGTGGACAAGAAGGTGTCCTCGCTCAAGCTGACCAGCACCTATCTGCCGATGTTGCCGATCAGCGCCAGACTGAGCAAGACCTCTCCCGCGGTCAGCAAAATCCACGTCAGTAGGCCCAAGGCGTCCAAGCCCAAGACCGTGGGCATCTACACCAACGGCGTGACCGAGTACGTCTACCTGACCACCTCCAGCGGGATGGTGGTCGGCACCTCCGACACCCGGGAGAGCGGCCGCTTCCTGATCAGCTACTCCGGCTGGAAGAAGGGCTACAACACGCTGTACGCTTACGCGGGCCAGTACGATGTGCACGGCAACCGCCCGGTGATGAAGACGGTGGGCCAGACGCTGGACGCCGCCGACAAAGCCTCGCTGTCCAAAGCCCTCAAGGTGAAGGTGCGCGCGAGCTGATCGGCGGGTCAACCGAAGACTTAAACGGCGCGCAGGCAAGCCGCTTGCCTGCGCGCCGTTTGTTAATTCAGGAGGTGAAAGCGATGCGCAAAGCGCTCTTCATTGCGACGCTGTTTCTGTTCCTCTTTACCCAGGCCGCGCTTGCCGCAAGCGTCGCCGGCAAGTGGAGCGGGACGATGACCGTGGACGGCAAACACTACGGTGCCTCCGTCAGGTTCGCATCTGGCGGTTCCTTCTCCGCTTCCTCCAACGGCGTCACCGTGACCGGTAATTACAGATTTTCGGGCAATTCGGTCCGGATGGACGCCTGGGGCGTGACCATCCGGTTGAAGTTGAAGGAGAAATCCGGAAGGCAGGTGCTGTCCGGCTCCGCCAGCGAATTCGGCAAGGACGGCACGATCACGCTGTCCCGGAAGGCGCCAGCTGAGGGCGAATCGCAGGACGGCGAGGGTGAACCGGCCGTATCGGGCGCCTGGACGCTGGAGGCGGACGGCAGGCTGTACTCGCTGAAGCTCTACAAGGCGGGCTTCGCCCATTGGAGCGAAGGGCCGGCCGGCGGCGAACCCGATGCGCAGCTCTACGCCGCCTTGGAGGTGCGCGGCGGGACGCTGATTCTTACGCCGCTGGGCGAGGTGGGTGCACAGCAGCCGCCGAAGGGGCTTGAACCCTGGTGGGCGGAGGACTCCGCCGCGTACGAGATTCCCTACGCGCTGGAGGACGGCTTGATGGCGCTTGAGGGCCTTCCCGCTTTTTCGCAAAACGGCGAGGCGCTTGACGACAAGCCCTCTGACGCCCCCTTCCTGCCGTACCTCAACCTGCGGCAGGGGGACCGGGGGCAGGCGGTCGCGTGGCTGCAACAAAAGCTGATCGGCATGGGCTACCTCGCGGGCGAGGCCGACGGGGACTTTGGGCGGCAGACCGCCGGCGCGCTCAAGCGCTTTCAGGCGGACAACGGCTTGGATCAGGACGGCGTCGCCGGCCCGGGCGTCATCGAACGGCTCGCGCGCTGAATGGGAAAATCCCGTAAAGGGATAAAAACCGCTTGACAGCGCCCACTGCCCGGTGGTATATTGATGAAAATTCATTCGGGAGAATAAAAATGCAGAATCTGTTCGCCATCGTCAACATCCTGATTATTATCGCCGGCATCGTACTAGTAGTAGTAGAAGCCGGGGGTCAGGTTGTTGTACGCCAGGAACAGGGAGCCCAATAAGGGCCGACAAGCATAACGCTTGATCCCCTGCCGAAGTGCAACAGCACCGGCAGGGGATTTTTCATAGTTGTGGATCGCGAAGGATCGGATATGCGAAGGAGGCGTCAAAATGGGCGGCATGCGTTCGGCGCGGCCCCGCTCTGTTGCTCTAGAGCGCTCGAGGGCAGCCGACAATCAATGCGGGGAGGGACTTTCATGCAGCTGACGGGCGCGCAGATCCTGATCGAGGCGCTGGTGGAACAGGGCGTCGATACCGTCTTTGGCTATCCGGGCGGTTTCGTGCTGAACATCTACGACGAACTCTACAAAAACGCCGACCGCATCACCCACTATATCACCTGCCACGAGCAGGGCGCGACCCACGCCGCGGATGGCTACGCCCGCGCCACCGGCAAGGTGGGCGTGGTGATCGCCACCTCCGGCCCGGGCGCGACCAACCTGGTGACCGGCATCGCCACGGCCTATCTGGACTCGACGCCGCTGGTCGCCATCACGGGCAACGTGCCCTCCACCTCGCTCGGCCGCGACGGCTTTCAGGAGGTGGACATCACCGGCGTCACGATGCCCATCACCAAGCACAACTACATCGTGAAAGATGTGAACAAGCTGGCCGCCACCGTGCGCGAGGCGTTCCTGATCGCGCGAAGCGGCCGCCCCGGCCCGGTGCTGGTGGACATCCCCAAGGATTTGCAGATGGCGCGCGCGGAGTACGAACCCGCCGCCCCCGCCGCCGCCTCCGAGCGGCCCGCGATCCGGCAGCAGGACTTGGGTCGGGCGGTTCAGTTGATCCGGGAATCCGAGCGGCCCTTCCTCTACGCCGGCGGCGGCGTGGTGATCTCAAACGCCACAGACGAATTGATCGAGCTTTCGAAGCGCCTGAACGCGCCCATCGGCTCCAGCATCATGGGCCTGACCTCGGTGCCTCAGGACTACCCGCTGTTCCTGGGCATGACCGGCATGCACGGCAAGGTCGCCGCCTCCCGCGCCATGTATGAGGCCGACCTGATCATCGGCATCGGCACCCGCTTCTCCGACCGCGCCATCGGAAACCAGAAGGCGTTCGCCCAGGGGCGGAAGGTCTTGCACATCGACATCGACCCCGCCGAGGTCGGCAAGAACCTCCCGGCCTACGCTTCTTTGATCGGCGACGTGAAGCAGGTGCTTCAAAAGCTGCTGGAGGCCGACATCTCCCGCCGCGCCGACGGCTGGCTGAAGCGGATCCGGGAGCTGCAGCAGGATCTCGACACCCGGCTGGACATGGGCAGGGACCGGCTGAACCCGCAACTCATCATCGAAACCGTTCGCGAAAAGGCCCCGGAGGACGTCCTCGTCGCCACCGACGTGGGCCAGCACCAGATGTGGGCCGCCCAGTACTTCAAATTCAATCGGCCCCGCACATTCATCACCTCCGGCGGCCTTGGCACGATGGGCTTTGGCATGGGGGCGGCCATCGGCGCATGCATCGGGTCCGGGAGGAAGCGCACGGTGCTGTTCACCTCGGACGGCAGCTTCCACATGAACCTGAACGAGATGGCCACCGCCGTCACCAACCGCCTTCCGCTGACGATCATTCTGCTCAACAACAACGCCTTGGGCATGGTGCGCCAGTGGCAGAAGATCTTCTTTGACGAGCGCTACTCCCAGACCACGCTGAACCGGAAGACCGACTACGCGGCGCTGGCCGAGGCCTTCGGCGCGAAGGGCATGCGCCTCGTCGAGCTTTCAGAACTGGGCCGGGTGCTGGATGAGGCGCTTTCCTCCGACGGCCCGGTGCTGGTGGACGCCCGAATCGACCCGGACGAGCGGGTGCTGCCGATGATCCCGCCGGGCGGCACCATCGACGACATCATCTTAAGTTAGGAGGGGCAGCGCCATGGCCGTGGAAAAATTCATCCTTTCGGTGCTGGTCAACAACGAAGCGGGCGTCTTGACCCGCGTGTCCGGCCTGTTCGCCCGCCGCAGCTTCAACATCGACAGCCTGTCCGTCGCCGAGACACAGGACCCGGCGATCTCCCGCATCACCATTTCCGCCACCGGGGACGACTACCTGAAGGAGCAGATCGTGCGCCAGCTGGAGAAGCTGCACGATGTCAAGGTCGTCCAGGTGATGGACCCGGAGCGCACCGTGGTTCGGGAATTGGTGCTCATCAAGATCAGCGCCGACCACGAGGAGCGCAGCCACATCCAGGAGGCGGTCACCGTGTTCCGCGCCAAGGTCGTCGACCTGGCGCAGGATTCGATGATCGTGGAGCTGACCGGCGAGAAGTCCAAGATCGACGCGTTTTTGAAGTTCCTCGAGCCCTATCGGGTAACCGAGCTCTGCCGGACCGGCATGACCGCCATCGGCAGGAGCGATTACATACTCACCCGGGATTAAATGGAAGGAGTGTAGAATCATGGCGAAGATGTATTACGAGGCGGACTGCGATACCTCCCTATTAAAGGGCAAGACGGTGGCGGTGATTGGGTACGGCAGCCAGGGGCACGCGCACGCGCTCAACCTGCGCGACAGCGGCTACGACGTGATCGTCGGCCTGTACGAGGGTTCCCCGTCCATCAAGAAGGCGCAGGACGCCGGCCTTACGGCCATGACCACCGCCGAGGCGGTCAAGGCGGCGGACCTGGTGATGATTTTGGTCAACGATGAGAAGCAGGCGGCACTATATAAAAAGGACATCGCCCCCAACCTGCGCCCCGGCATGGCGCTGGCCTTCGCCCACGGCTTCAACATCCACTTCGGCCAGATCGTGCCGCCCCAGGACATCGACGTGATCATGATCGCCCCCAAGGGCCCCGGCCACACCGTGCGCAGCCAGTACCTGGAGGGCAAGGGCGTGCCGGATCTGATCGCGGTGCAGCAGGACGCGACCGGAAGCGCCAAGGGCCTGGCGCTGTGCTACGCGGCGGGCATCGGCGGCGCGCGGGCGGGCATCCTGGAGACCACATTCCGCGAGGAGACCGAGACTGACCTGTTCGGCGAGCAGGCGGTGCTCTGCGGCGGCGTCACGGCGCTGATGAAGGCCGGGTTCGACACGCTGGTGGAGGCGGGCTATCAGCCGGAGAACGCGTACTTTGAGTGCGTGCACGAGATGAAGCTGATCATCGATCTGGCCATCGCCGGCGGGCTCTCGTTCATGCGCTATTCGATCTCCGACACCGCCGAGTACGGCGACTATGTGACCGGTAAGCGGATCATCACCGACGAGACCAAGAAGGAAATGAAGAAAGTGCTCTCCGAAATTCAGGACGGAACGTTCGCCCGCAACTGGATCCTTGAAAACCAGGCCAACCGCCCAAACTTCAACGCGATGCGCCGCATGGCCCAGACGAGCCTTCTGGAGGAGACCGGAAAGAGCCTCCGCGCCAGGATGAGCTGGAACCCCGACCGCAAAAAGGGGGAGTAGCCCGTGAATTCCAACCGGATCAAAGAGGGCGTCGAGCGCGCGCCGCACCGGTCGCTGCTCAAAGCCTGCGGCCTCACCGACCAGCAGATCGCGCGGCCGATGATCGGCATCGCCAACTCGTTCAACGAGGTGGTGCCGGGCCACATGCACCTGAACCAGATCGCGCGCGCCGTCAAGGACGGCGTGCTGGCCGCGGGTGGCACGCCGCTGGAATTCAACGTGATCGGCGTGTGCGACGGCATCGCGATGGGCCACGAGGGCATGAAGTATTCGCTGTGCACCCGGGAACTGATCGCCGACTCGGTGGAGTGCATGGCCCGCGCCCACTGTTTTGACGCTCTGGTATTCATCCCCAACTGCGACAAGATCGTGCCCGGCATGCTGATGGCCGCGGCGCGGCTGAACCTGCCGTGCCTGTTCGTCTCCGGCGGCCCGATGCTGTCCCTCGAGGGCAAGGACGGCCCGATGGACCTGAACAGCGTGTTCGAGGCGGTCGGCCAGCTGAAGGCCGGAACCATTTCGGAGTGCGACCTCAGGGAAGTCGAGGAATCCGCCTGCCCCGGCTGCGGCTCCTGCTCCGGCATGTTCACCGCCAACTCGATGAACTGCCTGACCGAGGCGCTGGGGCTTTCCCTGCCCGGAAACGGCACCATCCCCGCCGTGTATGCGCGCCGCATCCGCTTTGCCAAGGAGAGCGGCGAGCAGGTGATGGAGCTGTTCCGGAAGGACATCCGCGCCCGCGACATCCTGACGGAGACCGCCGTAAAAAACGCGCTGGCGGTGGACATGGCGCTGGGCTGCTCCACCAATTCCGCGCTGCACCTGGCGGCCATCTGCCAGGAGGCGGACGTGAAGTTCGACCTTCGGATGATCAACGAGGCCAGCGCCAGAACCCCGAACCTGTGCCACCTGGCCCCCGCCGGGCACCACCACATGCAGGATTTGTACAACGCCGGCGGCGTGTACGCGGTGATGGCGCAGCTTTTGAAGGCCGGACTGATCGATGGAAGCGCGCTGAACGCGTCCGGGAAGGCGTTCGCCGAGAGCCTTGAAGGCGTCGCCGTCAAGAACCCCGACGTCATCCGACCGATCGGGAACCCCTATCAGGCGACCGGCGGCCTGGCGGTGCTCTACGGCAACCTCGCCCCAAACGGCTCCGTGGTCAAGCAGAGCGCCGTGGACCCGAAGATGCTGAAGCATCGCGGCCCCGCCCGCGTGTTCGAAGGCGAGCAGGCGTCCATCGAGGCGATCTACGCGGGGGAAATCCATCCGGGCGACGTGGTGGTCATCCGCTACGAGGGCCCGAAGGGCGGCCCCGGCATGCGGGAAATGCTGTCCTCCACCTCCGCCATCGTCGGCATGGGCCTGGGCGAAAGCGTGGCCCTGATCACCGACGGCCGGTTCTCCGGCGCCACCCGCGGCGCGGCGATCGGCCACGTCTCGCCCGAGGCGGCGAGCGGCGGCGCCATCGCGCTGATCCAGGAAGGCGACGAGATCGAGATCGACATCCCGGGCAGGCGACTATGCCTGAACGTGCCCGAGGAGGAGCTATCCCGGCGGCGGGCCGCCTGGACGCCGATCCCGAGACCCGAACTCACCGGATACTTAAAGCACTACGCCGCGCTGGCCCAATCGGCCGACAAGGGCGGAATATTATCGGTAGGAGGGTGAACCCCCTCATGGGAAATAACGTCAGGTTTTTTGATACCACGCTGCGGGATGGCGAGCAGGCGCCCGGGTGCAGCATGTCGCTGAATGAAAAGCTGGAGATCGCGCGGGCGCTGGAGAAGATGGGCGTGGACGTGATCGAGGCGGGCTTCCCGGTGATCTCGCCGGGCGACTTTGAGGCGGTGCAGAAGATCGCCGCCACGCTGAAGAAGGCCACCGTCGCGGGGCTTGCGCGGGCCGTCCCGAAGGACATCGACGCCGCCTGGGAGGCGGTGAAGGGCGCCGTCTCGCCCTGCATCCACGTATTCCTCGCCACATCGCCGGTGCACATGGAATTCAAGCTGAAAAAGACGCCGGACGAGGTGCTTGCGATCATCTCCGGGATGGTCGCCTACGCCCGGTCGAAGTGCCCGAACGTCGAATTCTCCTGCGAGGACGCCACCCGTAGCGAGCCGGAATTTCTGGCGAAGGCCGTGAAGCTGGCAATCGACGCGGGCGCGGCCACCATCAACATCCCGGACACCGTGGGCTATGCGTCGCCGCCGGAGATGGCGAGCCTGATCCGCTACCTCAGGGAACACGTGCCGGGCATCGAAAACGTGACCCTGTCAGTCCACTGCCACGACGACCTGGGCATGGCGGTGGCGAACACGCTGGCAGCGGTGGCCGCGGGCGCCACCCAGGTGGAGGGCACCATCAACGGCATCGGCGAGCGTGCGGGCAACGCGGCCCTCGAGGAGATCGCGATGGCGATGGCCACCCGACCGGATCAATACCCGGTGAAGGTGGGCCTCGACACCACGCAAATCCACACCACAAGCCGCCTGGTCTACAACATCCTGGGCCTGGTCGCGCCGATCAACAAGGCCATCGTCGGCGCCAACGCGTTTGCTCACGAGGCGGGCATCCATCAGCACGGCGTGCTGGCCAACCGCGCCACCTACGAGATCATGACCCCCCAGTCGGTGGGCCTGGTGCAGAACAAGATGGTGCTGGGCAAGCACTCCGGCCGCCACGCGGTGGAGGGCCGCCTGTCCGAACTGGGCTACGCGCTGGCCCCGGAGGAACTGAACGACCTCTTCGACCGCTTCAAGGTGCTGGCTGACAAGAAGTCGAACATCAACGACATGGACCTGGTCGCGCTGGTCAGCCACAAGATTGCTCAGTCCCAGGGCGCGTTCCAGCTGGACCGCTTTACCGTCAACTCCGGCAACTACGTTTCGTCCAGCGCGGTCGTGCGCTTGAGGCGCGCAGGCGAGCTGATCGAGGAAGTGTGCCTGGGCGACGGCCCCATCGACGCCGCGTTCAACGCCGTGGACAAGATCATGGCGGTCTCCCAGCCCCACTTCCTGGACGACTACGCCATCCACACGGTGTCCGAAGGCAAGGACGCCCAGGGCGAGGCGATGGTGCGCATCCAGTGCGATGGGCACTCGGTGGTGGGCCGCGGGCTGTCCACCGACGTGATCGAGGCCTCGATCCTCGCCTACGTAGCGGGCATGAACAAATTAGTGGGATGAGGGAGGTGCCGTCGTGAAGCTGGAAATCTTCGACAGTACGCTGCGCGACGGCGCGCAGAGCGAAGGCGTATCCTTCTCGGTGCAGGATAAGCTGGACATCGTGAGCGCGCTGGACGAGTTCGGCGTCGCCTACATCGAGGCGGGAAACCCAGGCTCCAACCCCAAGGACATCGAATTCTTCCGCCGGGTGAGCGGCATGCGCCTGAAAAACGCGAAGCTGTGCGCATTCGGCAGCACCCACCGCAAGGGGGTTCCCGTGGACGAGGACGCGAACGTGCTGTCGCTATTGACCGCGAACGCGCCCACCGTGGCCATCTTCGGGAAATCCTGGGACCTGCACGCGCTCCGGATCCTCGGCGTGACGCTCGAGGAGAACCTTAATCTGGTGTTCGAGACCGTCGACTTCTTCAAGAAGCGGGGGATCGAGGTCGTCTTTGACGCCGAACACTACTTCGACGGCCGCCGCGCCAACGAGGAATACGCCTTGAAGGTGCTGGACGCGGCGGCCGCCGCCGGAGCCGACGTACTATGCCTGTGCGACACCAATGGCGGCACGCCGCCCTCCATCGTCCGCGAGGCGACCTTTCAGGCGGTTCAGCGGCACCCGGGCGCGCGAATCGGCATCCATTGCCACAACGACATCGGCTGCGCGGTGGCCTCCACAATGCTCGCGGTCGAGGCGGGCGCCTGCCACGTGCAGGGTACCTTCACCGGCATCGGCGAGCGCTGCGGCAACACCGACCTGGGCGTGGTGATCCCGAACCTGCAACTCAAGATGGGCTGCGAATGCGTGCCGGATCTCACAAAGCTCACCGCCACCGCCATGCGCCTTTCCGACATCTCCAACATGGCGATGCCCCTCAACAAGCCCTACGTCGGCGCCAGCGCGTTCGCCCACAAGGGCGGTATGCACATCGACGGCGTGCTGAAGGAGTCGAAGTCCTTCGAGCACGTGAACCCGGAGGCGGTGGGCAACCGCCGCCGCTTCCTGATGAGCGAGGTCTCCGGCCGGAACACCGTGCTGGCGAAGTTCGCGAGCATCGCGCCGGAACTGACCAAGGATTCCCCGGAGACCCGGATCATCGTGGACAAACTGAAGGACTTGGAGCACAAGGGCTACCAGTTCGAGGCGGCGGACGCCAGCTTCGAGCTGTTGATCCTGCAGTGCCTCGGCCGCTTCACGCCTCACTTCAAGCTCAGCATGTACCGCACGAACGGCGAATTCCCGCCGCCGGATCAGGACGAGAGCGCGTTCGCGGTGCTGTCCGTCGAGGTGGACGACCGCAAGGAGACCACCGCCGCGATGGGCAACGGCCCGGTGCACGCGCTGGACACCGCGCTGCGGAAGGCGCTCACCGTATTCTACCCGGAGCTCAACCGCGTGCGGCTGACCGACTACAAGGTGCGCGTGCTGTCCGGCGAGAAATCCACCGCCGCGGTTGTGCGCGTATTGATTGAGAGCACCGACGGCAAATCCGTCTGGACCACCGTCGGCGTGGACAACGACATCATCGCGGCCAGCTGGCAGGCGCTGGTTGACTCCATCGAATATATCCTGCACAAGTGGGACGCAAGGCGCGCAGCGGCCGCGAACCGAAAGGAAGGGAAACCGACATGGGCATGACGATGACGCAAAAGATCCTGGCCGCGCACTGCGGGAAGGCGGGCGTGACCGCCGGGGAGATCGTGCTGGCGGACGTGGACCTGGTGCTGGGCAACGACATCACGTCCCCCGTGGCGATCAACGAGTTCGAAAAGGCGGGCTGCAACTGCGTGTTCGCGGATGATAGGATCGCGCTGGTGCTGGATCATTTCACGCCCAACAAGGACATCAAGGCGGCGGAGCAATCGAAAAAAGTGCGGGAGTTCGCAAACCGCCACCGGATTTCGAACTTCTTCGACGTGGGCGAGATGGGCGTGGAGCACGCGCTGCTGCCGGAGAAGGGGCTGGTCACCGCGGGCGACCTAGTGATCGGCGCGGACAGCCACACCTGCACCTACGGCGCGCTGGGCGCGTTCTCCACCGGCGTCGGCTCCACCGACATGGCCGTCGGCATGGCGACCGGCAAGGCCTGGCTGCGCGCGCCCGAGGCCATCCGCGTGACGCTGACCGGAAAGCCGCCGAAATATGTCGGCGGGAAGGACGTGATTCTTCACCTCATCGGACAGATCTCTGTGGACGGCGCGCTGTACCAGTCGCTGGAGTTCACCGGGCCGGGCGTCCGGGAATTGACGATGGACGACCGCCTCTGCGTCTGCAATATGGCCATCGAGGCGGGCGGCAAGAACGGCATCTTCCCGGTGGACGAGGTTACGCGCCAATACCTGAAGGAGCACGGCGCGAAGGAGCCGAAAGCGTACGAGGCCGACCCGGACGCGGAGTACACCCGCGAACTCGAAGTGAACCTTTCAAAGCTGACCCCGCTGGTCGCCTTCCCGCACCTGCCGGAGAACGTCAAGCGCCGGGACGAGTACGGCATTGTTCCGATCGATCAGGTGGTGGTCGGCTCCTGCACCAACGGCAGGCTGTCCGACCTGGTGGCCGCCGCCGAAGTGCTGAAGGGCCGCAAGGTCGCGAGGAACGTGCGCGCCCTCATCATCCCGGCCACCCAGAAGATCTACCGGGACGCGATGAAGCTGGGCCTTTTTGACATCTTCCTGGACGCGGGCTGCGCGGTCTCCACCCCCACCTGCGGGCCGTGCCTGGGCGGGCACATGGGCATTCTGGCCAAGGGCGAACGGTGCGTCGCCACCACCAACCGCAACTTTGTCGGCCGCATGGGCGACCCGGGCAGCGAGGTCTACCTTGCGGGGCCGTGGGTGGCCGCCGCGTCGGCGGTGCTGGGCAGGATCGCGACGCCGGACGAGCTGTGAGGAGGGAACAGATATGATTATTGAATCGACGGCCATCCGCTACGGCGACAACATCGATACCGACGTCATCATCCCGGCCCGCTACCTGAATACCTCGGACCCGAAGGAGCTGGCCGCCCACTGCATGGAGGACCTGGATGTGGACTTTTTGAAGAAGCTGGCGCCCGGCGGCATCCTGGCGGGCGGGAGCAACTTCGGTTGCGGCTCCTCGAGGGAGCACGCGCCGCTGGCGATCAAGACCGCGGGCGTAAGCTGCGTGGTGGCGAAGAGCTTCGCGCGCATCTTCTACCGGAACGCGATCAACATCGGCCTGCCGATTGTGGAGGCAGACGCGGAGATTCGTACCGGCGACGTCGTATCGATTGACCTGGCGCAGGGCGTCCTGACGAACGTGACTACCGGCCAGACGGTGAATTTCCCCGCGTTCCCGGAGTTCCTGCAGAAGATCATCGAGGCCGGGGGATTGATGAACGCGATGAAAGGCGGATTGCTATGAGGTTTCATATTGCCGCCGTGCCGGGCGACGGCATCGGCCCGGAGATCGTGTCCGCCGCGCTGGAAGTGATGAAGGCGGCGGGGGAGGCGCGCGGCCACGTTTTCGACGTTACGACGCTGAGCGCGGGTGGCTGCGCCATCGACCAAACCGGCGAGCCGCTGCCGAAATCGACGCTGGACGCCTGCCTCGCGTGCGACAGCGTGCTCTTGGGCGCGGTGGGCGGCCCCAAGTGGGAGGGGCTGCCGGGGCGCCTCAGGCCGGAGCGGGCGCTGCTGGGCATCCGCAAGGCGATGAACCTGTACGCCAACCTGCGCCCGGCGCGGTTGATGCCGGTACTCAAGGCCGCGTGCCCGCTCCGGGAGGCCACCGCGGAAAAAGGGTTCGACATTTTGATCGTGCGGGAATTGACCGGCGGCGTGTATTTCGGAAAGAGCGGCCGGATGGAGGGCCCCTTCGGCGAGACCGCCTACGATACCGAATCCTACGGCGCGGGGGAGGTCGAGCGCATCGCGCGGATCGCCTTCGAGTCCGCGAGGGTGCGGCGGGGGAAGGTCACCAGCATCGACAAGGCGAACGTGCTGGAGTCGTCCCGGCTGTGGCGGGAGGTCGCGCACCGGGTGGCCGCGGAATACCCGGACGTGGAATTTTCCGACATGCTGGTGGACAACGCTGCGATGCAGCTGATCGCAAGGCCCTCCCAGTTCGACGTAATTTTGACCAGCAACATGTTCGGCGACATCCTGTCGGACGAGGCGTCGCAGTTGACCGGGTCGATCGGCCTGCTTGCTTCGGCGTCCCTCGGCGACGGCACGCGCGGCATGTACGAGCCGATCCACGGCTCCGCGCCCGACATCGCCGGGCAGGGGATCGCAAACCCCATCGCCACGATTCTTTCTTGCGCGATGATGCTGCGCATGTCGTTCAATCTGCCGGAGGAGGCGGATCGGGTGGAGGCGGCGGTGGAAAAGGCGCTGGAGGCGGGCTTCCGCACCCGGGACATCGCCGCGGGCGGCGCGTTCGTCACCTGCCGCCAGATGACCGACGCGATATTGGCCGAGCTGTAAGCGTGTTGACGAACGCTGGCTAAAGGGTTTGTTTCATCCCCCGGTGCGCGCTGGGGGATGAAACGCGTTTTACGGCGCGCGGGCCACGGAAATGAATGCCGCGAACATTAATGCATACTGCGTGAACTGGACGTTGTCTCCAAGGGCTTTTTATGGTATACTATCCCTTGCGATAGTGGATCTCGGAGGGTGTTTGTGCAACATTTTTCAAGGGGGCGCCTGATTGCGGGCTGCGTCATCGGCGTCGTCTGCGGCTTGGCGCTGCCGTTTCTGATGATCTTTTCCGCCTGGGTGCTGCCGCTGACGGTGATCTTCGCGCTGCTGCTCGTCTGGGCGGGCTGGCCCAGCGTCGCCGTCGGCGCTTTGAGCGTACTCTTGATCGGGTCCCGCTACCCGTTTCTCGGCTGGGGGTTCGCCGGGTCGATGCTGCTGCTCACGGCGCCCGGCGTGGTGGCGGCGGCGCTGACCGAACGGCGCGGGCCCTTCTTCCGCTCGGTCGGGATCTCGGCGGCGCTGCAGCTGGCCGCGCTGGTGCTGGTGACGGCGGCCGCCTGGCTGTTCTTCCGCCAGAACCTGGTGGATGTGGCCACGGGCTCGGCGCGGCGGATGTTCGACGCGCTTCCACCGTTTCAGCGGCGGGATGTAATCATGTGGCTGGGCCAGATGGGCTTCTTCGGAAGCAATACGGGCTTTGACTTTTCCCGGTTCTTCCCGACCGTGCCGCAGCTGAAGGATCTGGTCGATCAGCTGTTTAATACGCTCAACGCGGGGCTCAAGCAGACGCTGCCCGCCTACGTGCTGACCACGAGCGCCACCTCCGGCGCGCTCGCCTACGCGGGCGCGGCCTGGATCCGGGTGAAGAGGGGCGACGCGCCGGTCATCCCGTTCGTCAAGCCCGACCTTTGGCGGCTGAACGCCGATCTGATCATTGGCCCGCCGGTGTTGGCCGCGGTCTGCCTGCTGCTAGACCGGCTGGGCCTTGCCGGCGCGGACTCGGCCTACGTGGCGCTGCTCAGCTTGGCGGAACTGCTGTTCACCGTGCAGGGCATCGGCGTATTGGAGCGCAGGATGAAGCCTATGGGGCTTTCCCCCGGCTACCGCACCGGGATCACCGTGGCGGCGCTGATTATCGGCTACCGCTTGATGCCGTTTTTGGGCCTGTATTCCGCCCTGTTCGGCTCCGAGGGCCTCATATCCAAACAGATCCGCAAACGAATGGATGGCAAGGGGGACGAGTAGCGTGAAGGTGATTCTGCTTCAGGATGTCAAGGGGAGCGGCAAGAAAGATCAGATTCTGGAGGTCGCCGAGGGGTACGCCCGGAACTTCCTGCTGCCCAGGAAGCTGGCCCGCGAGGCGACCGCGGAAGCCTTGAATTCCATCGAAAAGGCCAAGGAGGCCCAGCAGCACCGGGTGGACATCAAAAAGGCCGAGGCTGACCAAAAGGCCCGCGAGCTCAAGGGCAAGCTGGTGGTGGTCAAGGCCAAGGCGGGCGAGGGCGGCAGGCTCTACGGCTCCATCACCGCCCAGGAGATCGCGGACGCGCTCCGTGAGCAGCACGGGATCGACGTGGATCGCCGCAAGATCGAGCTGGAGGAGCCCATCCGCGCCGCGGGGCAGACCACCTTCGGCATCCGGCTGAGCGCGGGCGTCGTCACCCGGATGCTTTTGAACGTGGTGGCCGAGGCCAAGGAAAAGGAAAAGGCGAAGTAGCGCGCGATGGAACAGAGGATGACGGACCGGATCCCGCCGCACCACATCGACGCGGAGCGCTCGGTGCTGGGCAGCATGCTGCTGTCCCAGGAAGCGGTGCTGCTGGCCCAGGAGACGCTGTCGCCGGACGATTTCTACGACCCGGCCCACCGGGAGATCTTCTCCGCCATGTGCAACCTGGCCAACCAGTCCAAGAGGATCGACCTGGTGACGGTGGACGAGGAACTCCGCCGCCTGGGCCGCCTCGAGGGCGTCGGCGGGCTGCCGTACCTGGTGGAATTGTCTCGCTTCGTGCCCTCGTCGGCCAACGTCCAGGACTACGCGCGCATCGTCGATGAGAAATCCACGCTCCGGCGGCTGATCGCGGCCTCCGGCGAGATCACCCGCATGAGCTACACCGGCGACCGGGAGACGAGCGACATCCTGGCCTCGTCGGAGAAGTTGATCTACGACATCTCGATGCGCAAGGGCGGCGAGATGCTGCAGCCCATACAGCCCATCCTGATCCGCACCTACGAGCAGATCGACCGGCTCGTCAAGAACAAGGGCCGCATCGAGGGCGTGCCCACCGGCTACCGGGAGTTGGACGACCTGCTCACCGGCCTGCACCCGGGCGAACTGGTGCTGATCGCGGGCCGCCCGTCGATGGGCAAGACCTCGTTTGGCATGAACATCGTGGAGAACGCCTCCATCCGCGCCGGGAAAAAGTCTGCGGTGTTCTCGCTGGAGATGCCCGCCGAACAACTGGCGATGCGCATGATGTGCACCGAGGCCCGCGTGGACATGCAGAACGTCCGGCGCGGCGCGCTGTCCGACGACGAATGGCTGCGCCTGTGCGAGGCGATGGGCGTCATCGGCCAGGCCTCGATCCACGTGGACGCGACCAGCGGCATCACCGTGCCTGAGATCCGCTCCAAGGCCCGCCGGCTCCAGATGGAGAGCGGGCTGGACTTGGTCATGATCGACTACCTGCAACTCATGAGCGGCGCGGGCCGCTTCGGCAGCCGCCAGGAGGAGGTCTCCTCCATCTCCCGCGCGCTGAAGGGGCTGGCGCAGGAATTGCGCGTGCCGGTCATCGCGCTGTCGCAATTGTCCCGCGCGCCCACCGGCCGCGCCGACCATAAGCCGGTTCTCTCCGACATCCGCGACTCCGGCGCCATTGAGCAGGACGCCGACGTGGTGATGTTCATCCACCGAGAGGACTACTACGACAAGGAGACCGAGCTCAAGAACGTTGCCGAGATCATCATCGCCAAGCAGCGCAACGGCTCGCTGGGCACGGTGCAGCTGGGATGGCGGGGCGAACTGACCTGGTTTGTGGATCTGTCGCCCGCGGCGAGGGAAGCGACTCCTGCGGAGCGATGAAAATCCGCTTCGCGCGGCACCCAAAATCCGCTTCGCGTCTTTTGGGTGGGTGGAGGCGATGAAAAGCGCTTGCGGATTTTCATCGCATAGGAGGAAGCCTGCGCGGGCCTGAAAATCTGCGGATTTTCCGGGCGGCCCGCTGACTTGCGGAAATGTTTCCTCCACCAGTGTGCGCACTGGCTATGGAAACGCATTCCCACCGACAAGTCGGCGGGAATGAATGAAGCCCGGACAGGCGCGCGCAAGGCCGGGGAGCGCTCCGGGTTACCAGGCAATATCTGGTAATGTATTACAAAAATATTTCCTAGTATTGCTTTTTTGTGTAGGAACATGGTATAATCTTCGCATACCGGGCGATGCCCGAATGCGGAGGTTGAACGAATGAAACGCTGGGACGCATGGAAAAAGCCATTTTCGGCGCTGTTGACGCTGGTTTTATTGCTGGCGGCGCCGCTGGACGGCGCGCTTGCGGCCCGGGACGCGGTGGTGAAGGCTTCCAGAGCCACCATAAGTTCTTCGGCCGACGGCAGCGGGCGCGCGGTCTTTGTCCTGGGGAAGGGCGACCAGGTGGCGATCACCGCCGTGAAGGGAAACGTCGCCAAGGTCAGTTACAAGGGCAAGACCGGCTACTTGCTCACCAGCACCCTGAGCCTCGGCGTCCAGGATTCGGAGGAGAAGCTGCTCCGGGACGCGACCATCTATCGGGAGGCCAGCACTTCCTCCCGGAAGCTGGGCAGCCTGAACGCGGGCGACTCCGTGAAGCGGCTCCAAACCAAGGGCAGCTGGACCAAGGTTCAGAAGGGCAGTCAGGTTGGCTTCATTCTGAAGAGTTCGTTCGACGCGCCCGTGGCGGCCGCGGTGGATTCCAAGTCCGCCGGCAGCGGCAAGGCGATGGCCACCGCGGTGGACGCAAAGGTGTATTTAAGCGCCAGCACCTCCTCCGCCTCCAAAAAGGTCGAGGCGGGGACCAAGGTGACGGTGCTCTCCGAAAAGGGCGGCTGGTACAAGGTCAAAAAGTCCGGCACCACCGGCTTCATGCAGCTAAAGGCGTTCAAGCCGGCGGCGCCCAAGGAGACCCAAGCGCCGCAGAACTCGAACTATAAGACGCTCAAGGCCGGCGTAAGCGGCGCCTCGGTGCTCAAGCTGCAGAAGCGGCTGGAGGCGCTGGGCTTCCTGGACATCGTGCCCAGCGGCAAGTACGCCGCCACCACCGCCACCGCGGTCAAGCTGTTCCAGTCGGTGAACGGCCTTGAAAAGACCGGCGTGGCGGACGGCGAGACCCAGGCCCGCCTTTACGCGTCCGCCGCGAAGAAGTCCGGCATGCTGACGGCCTCCATCAAGCCCGGCGACAAGGGCACCGGCGTGCAGCGGCTGCAGCTCAGGCTCCGGGCCAAGGGCTACTTTACGGACAGGGTCAACGGCGTGTACGGCGCCACCACCCAAGCGGCGGTCAAGGCCTACCAGGCCGCGGCGAAGCTCGCGCAGGACGGCGCGGCGGGCCCGGCGACGCTTCGGAGCCTCTACGCCGCGAGCGCGCCCAAGGCCAGCGCCAAGCCGGCCGCGACGCCCGCCCCCAGTAAGCCTGATCCGACCCCGACCCCCAGGTCGACCGCGATGCCCAAACCGGCTTCGACGCCCAAACCCGCCGCCACCGCAGCGCCCAAGCCCACCAAATCGACCGGCAAGGGGTCGTCCAATGCCTCCTCCAAGGTGGAAAAGGTGATCGCCGTCGCCAAGTCCAAGCTGGGCAAGCCCTACGTGTTTGGCGCGGTGGGCCCCAATAGCTACGACTGCTCCGGCCTTCTGATGGTGGCCTACGGCGCGGTGGGCCTGTCGCTGCCGCATTCGGCCTGCAACATCGGCTACGGCATCGGCAAGAAGGTCAGCCGGGATGAGTTGGAGCGCGGCGACATCGTGTGCTTCAACACCGTCGCGGACGGCGACCTCGTGGACCACGTAGGCATCTACCTGGGCGGCGGCTCCTTCCTGCAAGCATCCAGCGGGCAGGGCAGGGTGGTCATCTCCACGCTCACCGGCTACTACGCCAACGCGTTTTCGTGGGGGCGGTCGGTACTCTAAAACAAAAGTCAGTTCGGGGGAAGAACGCTTGGACATCCGGTTGGTCGCGACGGATCTGGACGGCACGCTGCTCGATTCCGAAAAGCGCATCTCGGAGGAAAACGCCAAGGCGCTGCGCGCCTGCGAGGCAAAGGGCGTCAAAATGGTGTTCGCCAGCGGGCGAAGTTTTGAATCGCTCAGCCGGATGGCGCGGGAGGTGGGGCTTACGAGCCCCATCATCTCCTCAAACGGCGCCCGGATCGACCTTTCGCCCGCCGGCCCGATGCTTTGCGATTATCCGTTCGACCCGGCGCTCGCCCGTGCGGTTTACGACATCCTGCTGCACAGCGGCGTTTACTTCATCATTTACACCACCGGGCGGATGTTTCGGTGCAACGCCGCCGCCGGGGGCGCGTCCGATCGCGGCCTCAACGCGCTGAAGTGGAACGAGAAGAAGGAACCCTCGCTGATCGACGTGGTGGACGACCCGGAGCTGACCGCCGCCGAGGGCCTCGGCCACGTGCACAAGTTCGTCGCCTTCACGCCGGACGAGGCGCGGCTGAACGCGCTCCGGACTCAGCTTTCCAGCGAAACGCCCGTCAGCTTGTCCTCCTCCTGGTTCGACAACGTGGAGGTGCTCCGCCCCGGCGCGGGCAAGGGCGCGGCGCTTAACGACCTTTCAAAGGCGCTTGGGCTTGATGTGTCTCAGGTGATGGCCTTCGGCGACAACCTGAACGACCTGGGCATGCTGAGGTGCGCCGGCTTTCCGGTGGCGATGGAGAACGCAATCGACGAACTGAAGGCGGTCGCCCGCCGCGTCGCGCCCGACCATGACCAGTCCGGCGTCGCGAAAGTGCTTTGGGATCTGGTACTGGGCGGTGACCGCGCATGATGCATATCGTATTGGTGGAGCCGGAGATCCCCCAGAACACCGGCAACATCGCCCGGACCTGCGCGGCCACGGGCGCCGTGCTGCACCTGATCGAGCCGCTGGGCTTCAGCCTGGACGATCGGTATTTGAAGCGCGCGGGGCTCGACTACTGGCATATGATGCGGCTGTTCCGCCACCCCTCGTGGCAGGCGTTCGAGGCGGAGTTCCCGAATGCGGTGATGCGCTTTGCCACCACCAAGGCTCCCCGGGACTACGCGGGGGTTCGGTACGGCGCGGACGACTTTCTGGTGTTCGGCCGGGAGACCCGCGGGCTTCCGGAGCCGCTGCTGGCGTACCATTACGACCGCTGCGTCCGCATCCCGATGCGAGAGGGCGCGAGGTCATTAAACCTGGCCAACTCGGTGGCGGTGGTGCTCTACGAGGCGCTGAGGCAGCAGGGCTTTCCGGGCCTCGTGGGCGAAGGACATCTGACCCAGGAGGCCGGCGGCCCCGAATGGCAGGATTTCATTTAACCCTTGCAGACACGGGGGTGAACCGCATCCAAACGCGCGGTGTCTGCGTCTAAGTAGATACGAAGGATACGCCTCTGGCGAGGGGGAGATCGGATGCCCAGATACATGACCAAGCGCGAGGTCGTGCGGAAGCGCGCGTGGTGGCGCGCGGTGAACGGCCTGGCGGATTTTTTTGCCTCCATCGGCAGCTTTGTGATCATCGTGCTCTGCATCACGCTGATCACCACGCTGTTCACCTGGCTGCGCGCCGACTTCTCGCAGACCATGTCCACGCTGGAGACGGTGGCCGTCAGCGCCATCGTGCAGCCGCAGTCGATGGGCGGGAAGTAAAGGCGCTGAAAATCCGCCGGGCGGATTTTCAGCGCAAAAAAGAAAAACTTCGCGCGCCTGAAATTCTGCGGAATTTCAGGGCGGCGCACTGACTTGGGGAATTGTCCGCCAGTGTTCGTACTGGTTATGGGAACCAATCCCGGCGCACGGGCCGCCGGGATTGGTTGGAAGCAGCGACGGGGTTTGCGGGGCCTACTTTCCTCGATCGGCCGGAATGCGTTCCGGCTGTTATTTTTTGTCCTTCTGTGATATAATAACCAGTATTCTGGGCGGGGAGGTGCGGCTGTGGAGGGCTGGATGGAGCTTTTCGAGGCGGTTCAGACCTGCCAGAGATGCGGCCTGTGCCGGGGGCGCACCCACGCCGTGCCCGGCGAGGGCAACCCGAACGCGAAGCTGATGCTGATCGGCGAAGGCCCCGGCGCGCAGGAGGATCGGCTGGGCCGGCCCTTCGTCGGCGCGTCGGGCGAACTGCTCACCCGCTACCTCCATGAGATCGGCCTGGAGCGCACCGAAGTGTACATCGCCAACATCGTCAAGTGCCGGCCGCCGGGAAACCGCACGCCCGCCGAGGAGGAGGCCCAGGCCTGCCTGCCCTACCTGCGCGCGCAGTTCAAGTTGATCCGGCCCCGGATACTGGTTCTCTTGGGTGCGACCGCCGCTAGGTACGTTCTCGGCGGCGACGTGCGCATCCGGCGCGACCACGGCACCTGGACGGAGCGCAAGGGCGTTTGGATGATGCCCACGTTCCACCCGTCGGCGCTGCTCCGGGATCCATCCCAGCGCATCGACGCGTGGCACGATTTCCAGTCGGTTCAGGCGAGGCTGCGCCAGTTGGAGGGAGCATGAAGAAGCTCAATCGGGAGATGGAGAAGTTCTTCCGGGAGCTGTACGCCGGCGAGGAAAAGGTGCTGGTGTTCGGCGAGGGCGCGAAGAAGTCCCGCATCATGCTGGTGGGGGAGGCTCCCGGCGCGCAGGAGGCGCTGCTGGGCCGGCCCTTCGTCGGCAAGGCGGGCAAGAGCCTGGACGAATTCCTGGAGCTGTCCGGCTTTAAGCGGGAGGACCTCTACATCACCAACGTCGTAAAATTCCGGCCCACCAGGGTCTCGCCCGCCGGGCACGCCGTCAACCGCGCGCCCACCCGCGAGGAGGTGCAACTGTTCCTGCCCTGGCTGAAGAAGGAGATCGCGCTGGTGAAGCCGGAATGCGTGGTCGCGCTAGGCAACACGGCGCTGACGGCGCTCTACGGCAAGGCGGTGATCGGGGCGGTGCACGGGCAGTTCCTGAGCGCCGAGGGGCGGCTGCTCTACCCGATCTATCATCCGGCCTCGCTGATCTACAACCGCGCGCTGGCGGACACCTACCGGGAGGACCTTTTGCGCCTGGCCCAGTGGCGCGAGGGGAAGCCGTGATCGAGGTCGTCCGCGAAGGCGCGCCGCGGCACCCGCTGGCGAAAAACGGGGCGTGCATCGGGCTGGTCGCCCTTCGGGACGGGCGGCCCGTTTTTTCGATGCTGACCGGCGTGGATCGGCGCTATGTGCATCTGACCGGGGAGGAGCGGGGCTGGTTCTCCCGCTTTGAGGGCTTTGATGACCCGGAGGCCGCGGCGGCGCTGATCCGGGAGGCCGCGGCCTTTCAGCGGAGCCAGGGCATGGAGGCGCTCTGGGGCCCCGCCCCGCCGGATGGGCGCTTTCAGCCGGGGCTGTTGGCGGAGGGGTATCCGGATCGGCTGCTGCGGGAGAACGGCTTTCGGGTTTCCCGGGAATCCGCCGCGTTCCTGGTTTGCGCGTCGGCGCTGCCGGGGATGAAAAGCGCCGCGGCGCGCGCCCGGGTGGTTCACGGCGTTCGGGTGCGGCGGGAGGGCTTCTCCAAGGCGTGCTGCCGGGCGGTCTACGGCCTGTACGAACCCCGGCGGCTGCCGTTTGACGAGTTCGCGGGGCTGCTGGACGGCATGCGCCCGCTGGAATTCTTCGTCGTGAGCGTCCGGGGAGAGGATGCGGGCTTCGCGCTCGTCCGCGATCACCGGGTGGAGACGGTGATGATCGCGCCCCGGTTTCAGCGGGGGCCGGCGCTCTTGTGCCTTCTGGACGCGCTCGCCGCGTACCTCGGGCCGGAGGTACTAACCGGCGCGATCGACCGGGAAAATGCGCCGTCCCTGGCCGTCGCCCGCGCGCTGGGCGGCCGGGAATCTGAATTGTGGCGTGAATACCTCCTTTATTTAATCTAGAATTTACGTTAATCCAGCCTTCTGGGGGTTCCCATGCGGCGCATTTTGTGTATGATAGTACTTGCGTTTGCTCAGGCAGACCCCGACTTTGTCAAGATGACGGCCTTCGCCTCATACATTGGCACAGTCAGCTTGATATGGGAGGATTTTCTATGGCTTTGGTGAAGTGCCCGCGCTGCGAACTCAACTACATCCTCGATGGAGGAGATCTGTGCACGGTGTGTCGCAAGGAAGTGCACGGCGGCAGCGATCAGGACGATATTGCCGAGCTTTGCTCAGAATGCGGCGAAAACCCCGCGGTGCCCGGCGGCGAATTGTGCCTGTCCTGTCTGAAGGAGATGGCGCGCAGGCTTTCGCCCACCGCGACTGAGGACGACCTGATTCCCGAAGAGGCGTCGCTTGAAATCGACAGCGTCAGCACGATGGACGAGATCGCCATCGACATTGACGACGAGGAAATGCCCGCCGACGCGTTCGCCGGGGACGACGAAGAAGAAGAAAAAGAAGACGAGGACGAAGAAAAGGAAGAGGCCGACGACGAGTTCACTCCCGTCGATCCGCTGGACGACGAGGAGATCTCGCTGGACGAGTTGGCGGACGATGAGGACGATGACGATTTACGCGATCGCTGACCTGCACCTTTCGGACGGCGACAAACCCATGGACATATTTGGCCCGCATTGGTCGGGCCATTTTGCGCGCATACGGGAGGATTGGCTGGAAAAAGTCGCGCCCGGGGACGTGGTGCTGCTGCCCGGCGACCTGAGCTGGGCGATGATGCTTACCGACGCGCTGCCCCACATCCGCCAGGTGGCCGAACTGCCCGGGCGAAAAATCCTCTTGAAGGGGAATCACGACTACTGGTGGAGCGGCATCGGCAGGCTCCGCGCGCTGCTGCCGGAGGGCATGTACGCGGTGCAGAACGACAGCGTGGAGCTGGACGGCGTGCTGTTCGCCGGTTCCCGCGGGTGGCTGCTGCCTGGGGAGGGCGCGAGCCCCGAGGACGAGCGCATCTACAACCGGGAACTGCAGCGGCTGCAGCTTTCGCTGGCCGACGCCCGCAGGCGAAACGGCGCCGCGCCGCTGATCGGCATGGCCCATTACCCGCCGCTCAGCCCCGCCCGGCCGGACGCCGAGCCTGCGCGCCTTTTCGCCGCCCACGGCGCGAGCCACGTGGTCTACGGCCACCTGCACGGCCCCGCGCTGGCCCATGCGTTCCGCGGGGTGCAGGACGGCGTAACCTACCACCAGGTCTCCTGCGACGGCCTGGGCTTCCGGCTGCACGCCGTCGCCCAGATGTAGTCCCGAACCAGAGATGTAAATTGTTTGTTAAATAACTGGTCCACGAACCGCCACGCCTCCGGGCGCGGCGGTTTTTTGCGCGCATTGCACAACATGTGGTACGGAATCCGGAAGCCCGGCACAAAATGCCCACGGGCGGCGGCGTGGGGGGAACGCACGAAAATTGTGGCAAATAGTGGCGGAACGTGTCAGGCTGTGGTATAATGTGGACAAATTCAGCGGCGAAGGGAGGCGAGGGGCGTGGGAAACGCATTTGCGGGCAACGTACAGCATACGATTGACCCCAAGGGCCGCGTCACCATCCCCGCCGCCTACCGTGAAGCGCTGGGCGACGGTTTTACGATCGGCCTGAACAACCAACTGAACGCGATCGCGCTGTACCCCGCCTGGCGCTGGCAGGAGATCGAAAAGGATCTCAGCCGCATCCCGCAGACGGACGTGACCGCGATGCGCTACGTGCGCCTGATCAACGGCAATTCATTCCCCGCGAGCGAACTGGACGGCCAGGGGCGCGTGCTGCTGCCCGCGATGCTCCGGGCCAAGACCGGCATGGACAAGCAGATCCGCTTCGTAGGGCTGGGTTCATGCCTGGAAGTGTGGGACGAGGACCGCTACCTGGCCGAGACGGCGAGCGCCGAGGCCGACAGCGGGAAGCTGCTGGAATACGTCAACCAGCAGTACTACCAGCCCAGGGCCTGACGCGCCCCGGTTGTTCTAAACGGGAAGGGAAGGGAATAAAGTTGAATCGTATGTCCGTAAGCGCCCAGAGTACGGGATACGCCCCCAGCGCGGAGGATTGGTGGAGCGATTTACACCGCGGGCCGTCCTCCCCGAGACCCGAGGCGCGTACCGCGCGCCGCGTGTACGACAATCCCGGCTACACCCACACCCGGGAAAGAGCGCCCCGCGCGCTGCACAGGAGCCGGGTGGAGAAGCCGCAGTGGAGCCGCATCATGATGTACGTGACGGCGGCGGTGCTGGTGATCGGCCTGGTGGTCCAGGTCGGGCGCCTGGCGCAGATCGCCTCCTCCGCCAAGCAGATCTCCACGCTGAATGCCGAGATCAAAGACATCGAGGGCCAGAAGGAGACGCTGGAGGTCATGCTGTCGATGCAGCAGAACCTGACCAGGATCCGGAATGAGGCCATCAACAAGTGCGAAATGACCTACCCCACGGAGGACCAGATCCGCGTGGTCTCCCTGATGGGTTCGGGTTCCGATCCACTCACGCAGACCGCCTCTACCAGTCAGGAGGCCAAGCCCGCGGATTGACCGGAATCTGAGAGGGTTGATCGCTTGGTCGTGACCGGGCCGGTCGTCCGCCGCCGGATCGCGCTCTCGATGGTGCTCTTTCTGGCGCTGTTTATCGCGCTCACCTGTCAGCTGTTCAGGCTGCAGATTCTTGAGGCCGAGGAGCTCCAGCAGCGCGCGCAAACGCAGTGGACCAGCCAAAGCGTGATCGCGCCGCGGCGGGGCTCCATTTTGGACCGGAGCGGGCGCGTGCTGGCCATTAGCGCCACCGCCTACACCGCCTCGGTCAGCCCGCGGCAGGTCACAGATCCAAAGGCTTTCGCCCGCATCCTCGCGCCCGTCCTGGACATGGAAGAAGCGGCCATTGAAAAAAAGGCCTCGGACGTGTCAAAGGGCGGCGTGGTTTTAAAGCGGCAGTTGTCCCGCGAGACCGCGCAGCAGCTGCGCACCATGCTCGCGGAGCAATTGAAGGCCGGCTCCAAAGCGCTGGACGGGCTGTATCTGGAGGAGGACGCGCGCAGATACTACCCGATGGGCGCGTTTGCCTCCCAATTGATCGGCCTTACGTCCATCGACGGGGTGGGGCAGGCGGGCCTTGAGGCGTCACTGGACAAGTATCTGTCGGGCAAGGCGGGCAGCGTGCTGTCGGAGATCGACGGCAAGGGCAGGCGCCTGGACTACAGCGAGAGCGAGTACATCCCATCGGTGGACGGCGGCAGCGTGACGCTGACGCTGGACGCCTCGATCCAGAGCTTCGTCGAGCAGGCGGCGCGGGAAGCCATCACCGTCAACGGCGCGAAAGCCGTCCGCGTGCTGGTGATGGACCCCAATACCGGCGAGATTCTGGCGATGTGCTCGAAACCCGATTTCGACCCCAACGACCCGCCCCGGGACGACGTGGAGGTGCTCAACGAACTGCTCCGCAACCGCGTGATCTCCGACGCCTACGAGCCGGGGTCGACCTTCAAGGTCGTCACCACCTCCTCCGCGCTGGACGCGGGCGTGACCAGCGTGAACGACGGCTTTTACTGCTCCGGCTCGGTCGTCGTAGACGGCTCCCGCATCCACTGCTGGGACGACGGTCACGGCGCGGAGACGCTGGCCCAGGGCCTGCAGAACTCCTGCAACCCGGTGTTCGTGGAGCTGGCGCTGCGCCTGGGCATCGAACGCTTCTACAAATACCTGGAGGCGTACGGGCTGGGCATGGAGACCGGCGTGGACATCCCCGGCGAGGGCACCGGCATCCTGATCGACGAGACCAAGGTCAAGCGGGTGGACATCGCGCGCATCGGCTTTGGCCAGTCGGTGGCGGTGACGCCGCTGCAGCTGCTGAACGCCGCCTGCGCGGCGATCAACGGCGGAAACTTGATGAAACCCTACGTCGTCAAAGAAATAAAGGACGCGAACGGCGGCGTGGTGGAGCGCGCCGAGCCGCGGGTGATGGAAACGCCGGTTTCCAGGACGACTTCCGCCACGATGCGAAAGCTGCTCGAATTGGTGGTCGAAAAGGGCGGCGGGCGCAACGCCCGCATCGACGGCTACCGGATCGGCGGCAAGACCGGCACGGCGCAGGTGTACGTGAACGGCGTCGTTTCGAAGGACACGCACATCGGCTCGTTCCTGGGCTTCGCGCCGGCGGACGATCCGAAGGTGGCGATCCTGGTGATCGTGGACGAGGCGGCCAAGCGCCCGGATTTCGGCGCGGTGACCGCGGCGCCCTTCGCCCGGGAAATCCTTCAAAAGACGCTCGCCTACATGGGCATCGCCCCCGCGACCAAGGAAAAGCCGGAGGCGCCCGCCACCGTGCCCGACGTGACCGGGCTGACCGAGGCCGAAGCCGAAAAGGCGCTCAAAACCGCCAATCTGGATTGCCTGGTCAGCGGCGGAACCGGCCTCGTGGTGGATCAGATGCCCGCGCCCGGCGCGCATATGGCGCGCAAGTCGCTGGTCATGCTATACATGAAGGACGCGGGAGATGACGCGAGCGAGGTCGCCGTGCCCGACCTGACGGGGCTTTCGATCCTCGAGGCGAACCGCCTTCTGACCGCCTACGGCCTCCAGATGAAGGCCGAGGGCAGCGGCGTGGCGGTCTCCCAGAGCCCGGCGGCGGGCGATAACGTGACGCCAACCACCCTCGTCCGCGTGAAATTCCGGGCGCCGGGCGGATAATACCGGAGCGGCCGCGGCCGGGCCGTTCAGACACAGGAGGACGATTGGATGAGAATTACCCATTTGTCAAAGAGCATCCCGGGGCTTGTGCAGGTGCTGGGCTACGAACACCAGGACGTCACCTCACTTTGCACCGATTCCAGAAAAGTTGAAAAAGGCGCGCTGTTCTTCTGCATTCCCGGCCTTCGCACCGACGCCCACGATTTCGCGCCCCAGGCGGTGGAAGCGGGCGCGGTGGCGCTGGTGGTGGAGCGGAAGCTGGACATCGACTGCGCGCAGATTCTCGTGCCCAGCGTCCGCGAGGCGCTCTCCTACATCGCCGCCGAGTTCTACGGCAACCCCGCGAAACAATTGAAGCTGGTGGGCGTGACCGGTACAAAGGGCAAGACCACCACCAGCTTCCTGATCAAATCCATCCTGGAGGCCGCGGGCCATAAAGTGGGCCTGATCGGCACCGTCTGCTCGATGATCGGGGACCGGGAGATCCCCGCAAACCTCACCACCCCCGACCCGATCGACTTCCAGCGCCTTCTGCGCCAGATGGCCGACGAGGGCATGGAATACGTGGTGATGGAGGTCTCCGCCCACGCGCTGGCGCTCAGAAAACTTGAAGGCATGGCCTTCGACGTGGCCGGTTTTACCAACCTGTCCCAGGATCACCTGGACTTTTTCAAAGAGATGGACGCCTACCTGGCGACGAAACTGCGCCTGTTCACCGCCGAGATGTGCCGCGCCGCGGTGGTCAACGTGGACGACGAGCGGGTGGCGGACGCCTTCCAGCTGCTTCACATCCCGTACACCCGCGTGGGCATCCGCAGCCCCGCCGACGTCTACGCCAACGACATCGAGATCGGCGAGCGCGGCCTGACCTACCGGCTGACCTTCCATAAGCGCGCCGCCGTCGACGTGGAGCTTCGGATGGCCGGCATTTTCAACGTGTACAACAGCCTGATGGCCGCCGCGATGTGCGACGTCCTGGGCGTGGAGCCGGACGCCATCAAAAAGGGGCTGGAATCGGTCAAGGGCGTGCCGGGGCGCATCGAGCTGCTCGAGACCGAGACGCCCTACCGCGTGATCCTGGATTACGCCCACTCGCCGGACGCGCTCGAGAACATCCTGACCACCCTCCGCCAGACCACCAAGGCCGGCCGCGTGATCGCGCTGTTCGGCTGCGGCGGCGACCGGGACCACGACAAGCGGCCCATCATGGGCGAGATCGGCGGGAGGCTCGCCGACTTTTGCATCCTGACCAGCGACAACCCCCGCAGCGAGGACCCGGGCGAGATCCTCTCCGAGATCGAGAGGGGCATCAAGCGGGTTCCGGACGCGAAGTACGTGGTCATCGAGAACCGCCGCAAGGCCATCGCCTGCGCGCTGGAGATGGCGCGTCCCGGAGACGTGGTGGTGCTGGCGGGCAAGGGCCACGAGACCTATCAGGAGATCAAGGGCGTCAAGCATCCCTTCGACGAAAAGGTCGTCGTCAGGGAACTGCTGGAAAAGACCTTGGTTCATGAAGTGTAAGCGCGCGGAGGGATACGGAAGATGCAGCGACTGATCTGGACGGTACTGATTTCGTTTTTGGCGGCGATCGCGCTGGGGCCTGTGATCATTCCCTGGCTCAAGCGCATGAAGTTCGGCCAGAACGTCTACGATCTGGGGCCGGAGAGCCACAAAAAGAAGCAGGGCGTCCCGACGATGGGCGGCATCATCTTCATGATCCCGATGGTTGCGGTGCCGCTTCTCATGTCCCAGGGGGAGAGCCGGTGGCAATACTTGCCGGTGGCGGTGGCCGCCACGCTGGGTTTTGGGCTGATCGGCTTTGTGGACGACTTCATCAAGATCAAAAAGAAGCGCTCGCTGGGCCTGACGCCTTGGCAGAAAATCGTGCCGCAGCTGGTGCTGTCCATCGCGTTTTCGGTCTGGGCGTACACCGAGCCGTCCATCGGCTCCAAGTGGATCGTGCCGTTCACCACGATTGAATGGGATCTCGGGATCTGGTACATCCCGATGATGGTGTTCGTGATGGTGGCCACCGTCAACAGCGCAAACCTCCTGGACGGGCTGGACGGGCTGCTCTCCGGGTGCGCGCTGATCGACTTCATCACGCTGGCGCTGATTCTGATGCTGATGGCCGCCGCCGGCGCGCCGGGGCAGGGCAACCTTCAGAACTTGATGATCTTCTGCGGCGCCGCGGCGGGGGCGCTTTTGGGCTTTTTGCGGTTCAACAGCTACCCGGCGGGCGTGTTCATGGGCGACGTGGGGTCGTTCGCCATCGGCGGCGCGCTGGTGGCGGTGACGACATTGACCCGGCTGTCGCTGTTGATCCCGATCATCGCGCTGGCGATGGTCGTGTCCAGCCTCTCGGACATCATCCAGGTGTCCTACTTCAAGGCGACCCACGGCAAGCGGGTGTTCAAAATGGCGCCGCTGCACCACCACTTCGAGCTCTCCGGCATGGCGGAGACGCGGATCGTTTCGATGTACATGATCGCGACGGCGCTATTATGCATGCTGGCGCTGCTCGCTTTCACGGCGTAGCGCGGGGAGGGACTGAAAATGCAGGGCAGGAAGGTGCTGGTCATCGGCATGGCGCGAAGCGGCGTGGCCGCCGCGCGCATGCTGCGGGAGATGGGTGCGCTGGTGCGCATCTCCGACCAGAAGACCGGGGCGGAACTGGGCGAACAGCTGGACGAACTGCGCCTCCCGGATATCGAGTGGCGGCTGGGCGAGCCGGCGGAGGGGCTGCTTGAGGGCATGGACCTCGTGGTCGTCAGCCCGGGCGTGCCCGTCACCCACCCGGCCGTCGAAAAGGCCAAGGCGCTGGGCATCCCGGTCATCGGCGAACTGGAGCTGGCCTACCGCCACGCCCAGGGTCGGCTGATCGCCATCACCGGCACCAACGGCAAGACCACCACCAGCACGCTGGCCGGGGAGATCTTCAAAAACGCCGGCAAGCTCACCTACGTGGTGGGCAACATCGGCGTGCCCTACGCCTCCGTGGCGCTGAAGACCCGCCCGGAGGACGTGACCGTCTGCGAGGTGTCCTCGTTCCAGCTGGAGACGGTGGAGAAGTTCCACCCGTCGATCACCGCCATCCTGAACATCACCGAGGACCACCTGAACCGCCACGGCACGATGTCCGTGTACACGGCGCTCAAGGCCCGGGTGTTTGAAAACCAGACCGGGGACGATTATCTGATCCTGAACTACGACGACCCGGTGCTGAGGGACATGGCCGCCGACGCGCCTTGCCGGGTGCGCTGGTTCTCCCGCACCCAGGTGCCGCCGCGCGGCGCGTTCGTCGTGAACGGCAGCGTGGTCTACGGCGCCGCCGACGACTATCGCGCCATCTGCGTGGCGGACGAGATCGCCATCCCCGGCCCCCACAACCTGGAAAACGCGCTGGCCGCCGCCGCCATCGCCATGTGCGCCGAGGTGCCGCCGCCGGTGATCCGCCACACGCTGCGCACGTTCAAGGGCGTGGAGCATCGGATCGAAAAGGTGCGGGAACTGGATGGGATCACCTACATCAACGACTCCAAGGGCACCAACGTGGACTCCACGCTGAAGGCCATCCAAACGATGACGAAGCCCACCGTGATGATCCTGGGCGGCTTCGACAAGCACGTGGACATGACGCGGCTGTGCCAGGCGATTCCGGGCAGCCAGATCCAAAGGATCGTGCTGATCGGCGACACCGCGATGCAGATCCAGAAAGGGCTGGACGAGGCCGGGTTTGCCGGCTACCAGCACGCGGGCTACGACTTTGAGAAGGCGATCGGCGCCGCGCGGGAGATGGCCGAGCCGGGCTGGAACGTGCTGCTCTCGCCCGCCTGCGCGAGTTTTGACATGTTCGTGGACTACGAGCAGCGCGGCCGCGCGTTCAAGGCGATCGTGAACCAGCTTCCGAGCGCCGCGACGTGAACGAGGCCCCTCTCCGCGGGGCCAAAGCGCGGCGCGGGGCGCCGCTCGAAAGAAAACCAATGACAGCCAGCGGCAGGGGGTTTGCCGCGAGCTTCCTGATCCTCCTGGTCTTTGGGCTGGTCGTATTGTACGCGGCCAGCTACTACAACGCCCAGGACCAGACCGGAAACCCCTACAGCGAGGTGCTGAAGCAGCTGCAGGGCGTGACGCTGGGCGCGGCGGCGATGCTGGTGATTTCAAGGATCGATTACCGCATCCTGCGAAGGCCCGTGTTCACGGTGGGCCTGTTGGCCGTCAGCTTCGTGCTGCTGGGGCTGGTGGCGATCCCCGAGGTCGGCGTGATGGTCAACGGCTCCCGCCGGTGGCTCAGGATCGGGCCGGTCGGCTTTCAGCCGTCGGAATTGGCCAAGTATTCGATGATCCTGTTCTTCGCCCGGGCGCTCAGCCGCAGAAACTCCAGCGTCAGCTCCTTCTGGAAGAACCTGGTGCCGCTGCTCACGCTGCCGCTCTCGATGTTCCTGCTGATCCTGATGCAGCCCAACCTATCGACGGCGGGCTCGATCCTGATCGTCGCGGCGGTGATGGTGATGCTGGCGGGCGCCAAATGGCCGCATCTGATGATCCTCGGGGCAGGCGGCGGGGTTCTTGGAACATTTTACGCGCTGTCGGAGCCTTATCGAAGGGCGCGGCTGATGTCTTTTCGGAATCCCTTCGCATATCTTAGCAACGAGGGGTACCAGCTGGCGCAGTCGCTGCTGGCGTTCGGGTCGGGCGGACTGTTCGGGATGGGGCTGGGCAAGGGGCGGCAGAAATTTTCTTTTCTGCCATACCCGGAGAGCGACTTCATCTTCGCGGCGGCGGGGGAGGACCTGGGGTTTTTCGGCTGCCTGGTGATCCTGACGCTGTTCATGGCGCTGATCTACTTCGGGCTTCGGATCGCCATCGAGTGCGAGGATCGGTTCGGGAGCCTGCTGGCCGCCGGCATCGTGTCGATGATCGGCGTGCAGACGGTGATGAACGTGGCGGTGGTGATCGGCCTGATGCCCACGACCGGCCTGCCGCTGCCGTTCTTCTCGGCGGGCGGCACGTCGATCTCCATCCTGATGGCGGCGGCGGGCGTGGTCCTCAACATCGCGCATGCACCAATTTTCCGCGCGGACATAGTATAGTAGTGCGGCTGCGGACAATTGGAGGTGTGCCATGTGGATCTGATTCGCCTGTCCGGCGGCAGAAAGCTTTCCGGCGTGGCCGATGCGGGCTGCGCCAAAAACGCTGTGCTGCCCATCCTGGCGGCCTGCCTTCTGTCCGGGGCGCCGGTGACGCTGACAGGCTTTCCGATGCTGACCGACACCCGCAACATGCTGAAGATCCTCGAGACGCTGGGCTGCCGCTGCGCGCTCGATGGGCGCGAGGCGGTGATCGACGCGTCGAAGGCCGATCGGTACGAGATGCCCGAGGCGCTGTCGAAGCTCCTCCGCTCGTCGATCTTCATGATGGGGCCGATGCTGGGCCGCTTCAGGCGGGCCACCGTCACCTATCCCGGCGGCTGCGAGATCGGGCTTCGCCCCATCGAACTGCATTTGAGGGGGCTTGCAGCGCTGGGCGTGGTCATCCGCGAGGCCCACGGCATGATCTACCTGGACGGCGAGAACCTGCGGGGCGGCGAAGTTCAACTGGACTTCCCGTCGGTCGGCGCGACGGAGAACGTGATGATGGCCGGCGTATTGGCCCGTGGGACGACGCGGATACATAACGCGGCCCGCGAGCCGGAGATACAGGACCTGGAGCGCTTCATCAACGCGCTGGGGGGAAAAGTTTCGGGCGCCGGCAGCGACACCATCACCGTCGAGGGCGTGGAAGCGCTGGGCGGCGCGACCTACCGCCCGATCACCGACCGGATCGTCGCGGGCACGATCCTGGCCGCCGCGGCAATCACCGGCGGCAGCGCGCGGGTGCCGGACGCAGTGCCCGGCGACATGGGTGCGGTGCTTGGAAAACTCCGCCAGGCGGGCTGCTGGATCGACATGGACGGCCAGGGCGTCTATCTGGAGGCCCCGGAGCGGCTGAAGCCCGTGGACATCTCCACCCAGCCGTTCCCAGGCTTTCCCACCGACATGCAGGCGCAGTTGATGGCGCTGGCCGCGGTGGCCGACGGCGCCAGCGTGATCGTGGAGAACGTGTTCGAGAACCGCTTCACCCACGCGCCGGAACTGAGGCGCATGGGCGCGGAGATCCTGGTCGTGAACCGCACCGCCGTGGTCCGCGGCGGGCGTTTGACCGGCGCCCGCGTGGCCGCCAAGGATCTGCGCGGCGGCGCTGCGCTGGTGCTGGCGGGCCTCGCCGCCGAGGGCGTGACGGAGATCGAGCACGTGGAACTGATCGACCGGGGATACGAGTCCATCGAGCGCACGATGTCGCTCTTGGGCGCGGACATCCGGAGAATACCGACGAAGTAGAGGCATGCATGGCTACCAGAAGACGAAGAGGCGTAAGGGGCAGGCAGTCCGGCTTTGCCGGGCTGGTGCTCTTTGCGCTTTTGGCGCTGGTGGTGGGGATGCTGCTCAAAAGCCAGGTGTTCGTGATCCGCAACATTGAGGTGCAGGGCGTGACCACCGTCGCGCCCAACGACGTGATCCGCAAGGCCGGCCTGTCCCTTGGCAGCAGCCTTTTCGCCGCCGATGGGAACAAGGTGCGCCAGAACTTCGAGCGGGAGGGGCTGATCGCCTTCGACCGCCTGGAGCGCCGCCTGCCCGATACCATCCTTTTGGTGGTGCACGAGCGCGCCCGGGCCGCGGTGGTCAACTACCTGGGCGTGGCGCTGGTCATCGATGGCGACGGCACCGTGATGGAGCAGTTGAACGAGATGCCCTCCTACAACCTGACGGTGGTCACCGGCCTTCGCGCCACCAGCTACCAGGTCGGGCAGCGGCTGACCAGCGACGTGCCGCTGCAGGTGGACTCGATGCTGAAGGTGCTCTCCGCCATCTCCGCCGAGGGGCTGTCCGGCCGCATCTCGGAATTGAACGTGGCCGATCTGGACAATATGTACATGATGGAAAAGGGCGGCATGATGGTCAAAATCGGCGATGACACCAATGTGAAGGACAAGCTCGTGTGGATGCAGAGCGTGCTGGATCAGCAGCTCTACCCCCAGGGGACTGCAACCGGAATCCTGGACGTGTCCAGCGGCAAGAGCGCGGTCTATGTGGCGGGATAACCCAAAAACCGTCGCGAAATCTGACGCGTAAAGGCGTTGAATTTTGTTGAAAAGCGTTTATTTCATTGAAAAACCCTTTTCAACCGCGCCAGGAACATGTATAATACCCATAGTATGGGTACGCATAATCGCAAACCGAATTGTGTGAGGCAGGCGATGATGAGTCTATGAAGAATATAGCCGCGGCCGTGGATTTCGGTACATCCAAAATCGTGACGCTGCTGGCCGAGAGCGGGGGCTTCAGCCGGTGCGATATCATCGGCTCTGGTACCGTTCCCTATGACGGCTATATGGACGGGGGCTGGAACGACCCCGAAAAGCTGCCCCAGGCGATGCGCAGCGCCATCAGCGCCGCGGAACTGGAAGGCAAGACCCACATCCGCGAAGTCTACGTCGGCGTTCCTTGCGAGTACATCCGGGTGCTGACGGCCGAGGCGGAGGTTTCCATCTCCGCGCCGGACGGCCGCGCTTCCGACGAGGACGTCAACCTGGTGCAGGACACCGCGGCGGACAAGCTCCATCTGGTGGAGCAGGTGGGCGTCGTGATCCACCGCAGCCCCGCCTGGTTCAAGCTGGACGGCGGCAAGAAGACCATGTCGCCGGTGGGCCTGCGCGGTGGCACGCTTCAGGCGAAGGTCTCCTTCATCCTGGCGGATCCCGCCTTCATCGACCAGGCGAATGCGCTCTTCCGCGAGCTGGGCCTGACGGTGATGGGCTTTTTGTCGCCGTCGATGGGCGAAAGCCTGCTGTTGGTCCCGCTTGAAGACCGGGATCGGGCGGCGGTGCTGATCGACGTGGGGTATCTCAATACCGAGTTCTCCGTCGTCGAGGGCGACGCCTTGGTCTATCACGCGGTGCTGCCGGTGGGCGGCGGCCATATCGCGGCGGATCTGGCGACGGATTTGGAGATTTCCATGCGCGCGGCCGAGCAGATCAAGCGGGAGTACATCTTCATTCCGGACGAGTTCGACCCGGCGGGCGATCCGGAAGTCATGGACGACGAGGGCCGCCGCCTGGCCTTCCCGCGCGCCTTCGTGCAGAAGAGCGTGGAGGGCAGCGCGGGCGAATTGATCCGCATGATCGACTTGGCGATCAAGGAGTGCCAGACGCTGCTGGGGCCGAGGTCTCAGCTGTTCGTCACCGGCGGGGGCCTGGCGATGATGCGCGGCGGCCGCGAGTACCTGTCCGGAAAGCTGGGCCGGCCCGTCAAGATCCCGATGGCCAAGGCCGCCAAGCTCAACAGCCCGGTCTTTGCCAGCGCGCTGGGGCTGGTCGATCTGGTGTTTGATTCCATCGAGCAGCGCACCGCCCAGGAGGAGAGCCTGCCAGGCAGGCTGGCCGGGGGGCTGCGCGGGCTTTTAAATCGAAAGGGTTAGTGTCAATACTGCAAGCGAGGGGGATGCCACGTGCTGGAATTCGAAGTGGACAATACCAATTTTGCATCCATTAAGGTCATCGGCGTCGGCGGTGCCGGCACCAATGCGGTCAACCGGATGGTGGACTCCGGGCTGCGCGGCGTCGATTTTATCGCTGTCAACACGGATAAGCAGGCGTTGACGCTGTCCCGGGCCGAGACCAAAATTCAGATCGGCGAAAAAGTGACCAAGGGTTTGGGCGCGGGCGCCAAGCCGCAGATTGGCCAGCAGGCCGCCGAGGAGAGCCGGGAGGAGATCGCCCAGGTGGTCAAGGGTGCGGACCTGGTGTTCGTCACCTGCGGCATGGGCGGCGGCACCGGCACCGGCGCGACCCCGGTCATCGCGGAGATCGCCCGCAATATGGGCATCCTGACCATCGGCGTCGTTTCAAAGCCGTTCCTGTTTGAGGGGCGCCAGCGGATGAAGAACGCCGAGGCGGGCATCGAGCAGCTCAAACTCAACGTGGATACTTTGGTGGTCGTGCCCAACGACCGCCTCCTGCAGGTGGTCACCAAGGGCACCACGATGACCGACGCGTTCCGCATCGCCGACGACACGCTGCGCCAGGGCATCCAGGGCATCTCGGATCTGATCGCCGTGCCATCCCTCATCAACCTGGACTTCGCGGACGTGCGCTCGGTCATGGAGAGCCGCGGCCTGGCCCACATGGGCATCGGCATCGGCAAGGGCGAGAACCGCATGGTGGACGCCGCCAAGAAGGCCATCGCCAGCCCGATGCTGGAAACCTCAATCGACGGCGCGCGCGCGGTGCTGATCAACATCACCGGCGGCCCGTCCACCTCGATCATCGACATCAACGAGGCCGCCCAGCTGATTACCCAGGCGGCCGATCCGGAGGCCAACATCATCTTCGGCGCGGACATCGAGGATTCGCTGGAGGATGAGGTGCACATCACCGTCATCGCCACCGGGTTCGACAAGACGCCCATCCCGCCGGTCAACCCGAACCGCCGCGGCGGCATCCCGGGCCGCGCGCCGGAATCCCAGCCGGAGCCGCAACCCGCGCCCCAGCAGCAGCCGGCCCCCCGCGGCTACGACGCCGCCGACGTCTCGCCGATCTTCTCCGGCGACCGGCAGCGCGAGCGCTCTTACCTGGACGACATGCCCTCCTACGAGCCCAAGCCGCAGCCCCGGCAGCAGCCGCAGCAGCCCCAGGAGCGCGTCTACCAGGATAAGCCCTACGAGGACCGCGGGCAGCCCCGCCGCGGCTTCACGCCCGACGTGCCCAACTTCCTGCGCCGCAAGTAATCAAGCATTTTCTGGCAGCCCCTCCCATGCGGAGGGGCTGTTTTGTATGCCCCTGCGAGCCGGGCCGGCCTCGTCCCGTCCAGCGCGGCGTTTACCCGTGGTTACGCCATTCACTTGTGGTCGCCTTTCCGCCTCCGGAAAGCTTCTCTGGGTAGAACATTCCACAATCTATACACAATATTTCGGAATATTCGACATAACGTTCCAGAAAAAGAATTTTCAGGATGGGATGGCGATTGTCCCCGAACCGGCAAATGCGGGGGATAGGGCGGCTCATATGGTTCCTGGAGCCTCAGAACCGCGCGTGCATGCTGTCGTTTTGATGGCCTGCAAGCCGGTTTTGGCCCTCCGGGGCTGTCGAATGAGCTTCGAAATGTCGAACGAATTCCGGTTTTTCTGTTCAAAAAACTGCGTTTTTCGCGCAGGGCTTTTCCTATAATGGCCCCAGGCGGTGATGAGATTGGCCATTGGCCTCGAACGCTATGTACTCGTCAATTTCATCATGAATGCGATTGTGATTGGCGTCATCGCGCGATTCAGGGGCCGAAACCGGTGGAGCCTGACGCTATTTGCGGCGGCGTTCGGCGCGCTGTACGCGGTGGCGATGCAATACCCGGCGTTCTTCCAGCTCCGGTGGTGGCCCACGAGGATCGCGCTGACCGGGTGCCTCGCGGCGGTCGCCGTCCGGATGGAGCGGCCCCGCGACCTCGTCCTCAACACCCTGCTTCTATTGGGCGGCGCCGCCTTCATGAGCGGCGCGGTGAACCTCGCCCGGAATCTCATTCAAAGCCCCGCCGCCGCGCTCATCTCGGGCGCGATCGCGGGTACAGCCGGCATGCTGGCATTCTTCGCGGTTCGCGCGCGCCGCATGGAAAAGTGGGAGATGATGCTTCGGCTCAAAAAGTACGACCGGCACGTGGAATTGAACGCGCTGGTTGACACCGGGAACCATCTGCAGGAGCCCATCAGCGGACAACCTGTGCTCATCGCGGCGGAACATAAGATCAGAAGCGTATTGCCGGCCAATTTTCAGGCCGAACTGGCGGCGGATCGCCTGCCGTCGGGGTTCCGGTTGGTTGGGTACAAAAGTCTATCGGGATCAGGGAAAATGGTCTGTTTTCGACCCGACGAATTGCTCGTCTCCACGGGAGACGGATGGCTGAGCGCGCCGGACGTCTGGGTGGCCGTCTACCCGGGCAGGCTTCCCGGAAACGTTTACGCGCTGGCGCCGCCCGTATTGGGGCGGGTGCAAAGCGTGCATTGAGGAGGAGACGCCGATGATTCATCCTGCGGGGCAAACGATCAGGCAGACAGTTCTGGGACTGATTGTCAAGATGCGCAAGGGCAACATCTGCTATATCGGCGGATGCGATATGCTGCCCGCGCCGCTGACCAGGGACGACGAGGCCGAAGCGCTGCTGCGCCTTTCGGAGGGCGACCTTCAGGCGCGAGGTCTGCTGATCGAACACAACCTGCGGCTGGTGGTCTACATCGCGCGAAAATTCGAAAACACCGGCATCAACATCGAGGATTTGATCTCCATAGGCACGATCGGGCTGATCAAGGCGGTCAACTCCTTCAAACCCGAGAAGAAGATCAAACTGGCCACCTACGCCTCGCGCTGCATCGAGAACGAAATTCTGATGGTCTTGAGGAGGAGCAGCCGGCTCAGGCTGGAGGTGTCCTTCGACGAGCCGCTCAACACCGATTGGGACGGCAACGAGCTGCTTTTAAGCGACATCCTGGGCACCGATAACGACCTGGTCTCCCGGGACCTGGACAACGACGTGGAGCGCCAGATGCTCTACGGCGCGATCAAGCGGCTGGGCCCCCGGGAAAAGAACATCGTCAAGCTCCGCTACGGCTTGGCGGACGGCGCGGAGCACACGCAAAAGGAAGTCGCGGACCTGATGGGCATCTCCCAGAGCTATATCTCGCGGCTGGAGAAGCGCATCATCAAGCAGCTGCAGACTGAGATGCTGAAGATGGCCTAAACGCGCAGGAGAAGTTCTCCGCGGCTCTGAAAATCCGTGGATTCTCCGGACGACCCGCTGACCGAAGGGATTGTTTCGGCTACCAGTGTTCGCACTGATAGCCGAAACGCGTTTCCGGCCTCATTGATTTTATGGCGTCGCATGCGCACGGATGATTCTATTACAGGTAGCGGCGCACGCGAGCGCAGTAGGCCTGGTACTCCGCGCCGTAATGCTGATGGAGAAAGGCCTCCTCCCGGAGGACCTGACGGTGGATGGCCAGCGCGATGAGCAGCACCATGACGGCCAGCGCCAGGCAGGGGCTCACCAGCAACTGACCCAGGAAGAACATCAGGAAGCACACGTAGATCGGATTGCGGCTGATGGCGAACATGCCGCTCGTCACCAGCGCGTCCGGTTTTTGTTCGTCGATCCCCATCCGGAACGAATCCCCGAAGGATTTGAGCGCCACCGCGAAGCCGATGAGCGCGGCCGCCTCCAGCGCAAGGCCCAGCCCGCCGATCCAAGCGCTGACCCAGAAGGGCCCGAGCAGCCAGCCGGGCATGGGAAACCCAAACGCCGGGGCGAAGATGGCGTAGACGAGGGCCAGGAACACCGGCAGCAGCAGAAAATCGCTCCGGTCGGTTTCCCCGAACACGATCGCGTGGATTCCCTTTTTGTGCAGCATCGCCGCCCTGCCGCCCACAAGCGCGACGAACAATACCAGCGCCAGCGCGCTCAAAATCTGCCGCATGATCTCTCCTCCTGTTCAGCGCGCCGGCGGCCATCCACTGCAATTTCACGCCTGCGCCAGCCGTTGCGCCGGGTTGCCTATGATTTTGCGGAGCACGCCAAATGTGACGCCGGGGCGAAGGTTGCTCACGGATTCGCGGTTGAGCTGGTATTCGACGCTGGTGATTTGCGGAGCATGCCAAATGTGGCACCGGAGCGGGCGTACAGGGCTGCTTATGGATTCGAGGCTGCGCTGGTATTCGACGCTGGTGATTTGCGGAGCATGCCAAATGTGGCACCGGAGCGGGCGTACAGGGCTGCTTATGGATTCACGGTTGCACTGGTGCTCGACGCCGGTGCCTCGGTCGGCTCCGGGGTTGCGGTCGCGCCGGGCTGCTGCGATGGGGCGGGGGAGGGCGCGGCGGACGCTTCGGGGGCGGGGGAGGGCGCGGCGGACGTTTCGGCGGCGCGGGCGGCGGCCAGGTCGGCCTTCTCCTGTTCGGTCTGCTTCAGTTCCTGCAGCGCCCGGTGAAACGCCTCATAGACCGAACTGGAGACGATGTAGACCGTCTGATCTCCCGCGCGCTCCAGGTAATAGCCGCCGCCGGTGGGCACCGCGCCGCCAAAGTACAGCGTCTCCTTCGTATTGTCGCGGTAGCCGATGGTGACGGTCATTCCCGGCTGCTTGAGGCCGTACTGCGCCAGGTTCTTCGGCGCGCGGACGGCCACGTCGTCCGCCGACAGGTCGGAGGAACAGCGCTCCATCGGCAGCACCTGCGCGGTGCTGACCGCGAAGTCCGGGTCGCCCTGGACGGAATATTCCTTGCCCAGCGTGTCGTTCTCGTCGGAAAGGTCGTAGTCGTTTTGGTTGATCAGCGTGTAGGGCGCGGCACCCGACACCGCCACGGTGATCGAGCGCAGCAGCGTCTTGTCCCGCGCGATCAATACGACGCCCGTGCCGGCGCTCTCGTCGCTTTGCGGCGTCGCCTGCGGGCGGATCGCGAAGAACAACGCAAGGCCCGCCGCCGCGGCCATCGCCAGCAGGATCACAAGGCGCGCGCGGCGGGGCTTTCTGTCCTTGAAATTCCGCAAGGTTTCGGCGCTCTCCAGCGGCTTTTTGCGCTCGCTCACTGGCGCCGCCTCCTGATGTACATCACCGTGCCCGCCACCAGCACCGCGCCCGGGATCAGCACCACCACCAGCATCGCCAGCAGCCACAGCGTGCGCGCGTCCGGGATCTTCAGGAGGTCCGCGTTCAGCGATTTGGAGGGGATCCGGACGCTCTCCCTGTGGCCCGACAGCCACTTGATCGCATTCATCGCGAAGTCCAGGTTGCTACTGGAGTACATGTAATCGCTGTCCGCGACCACGTAGAGGTTGCCCACCGCCACCACCCGCGCGCCCTCGCCGCTTTCGGAGGTGGCCGCCAGCGTAAACGGCCCGCGCTCGTCGCCCTCCGCCGGCTCGGTCATGCTGCCCGCGAAATCGGTGGGTTTGATGAACGCGGCGGAGGAGGTGGTGAGCAGCGTCGAGACCGCGTAGTCGCCCACCGATTGGGCGGTCAGCGCGCAGGCACCGGGCAGCACCAGCCGGGAGCCGGCGAGCGGCGCGGTGATCTCGCTTCCGGTGTCCGCGTTGGGCACCAGGTAGAATTGCCCGGACAGGTAGTTGCCGGCGGAATCTTTGCCCTCCACCACCACGCCGCCCTTGAAAGCCAGCCCCGCCTCGGACAGCAGTTTAACGAAGTTGGGGGTTTTCGTCAGGTCGATCGACGGGTCGTTGACGAACAGGAAGCGCCCGCCGGCCTTCAGGAAGGATTCCAGTTCCGAGAATTCCCCTTGCGTCAGATCGAGGGCAGGCGCGAGCACCAGCAGCGTGTCGCCCGGCTGCAGCTTCTCGGCGCCGCCCAGTTCGAAGGAGCGCACCTCGTAATTGTCCCGCCCCAGCTGGGCGGTGAACGTGGAGCAGTAGTCGCTGTTCAGCTCGTTGTGGCCGGACAGGAACAATACGCGGGGGGCGTCCGCGCTGGTCACGTAGTTGAGCGCCGAGGTTACCGCCGCCTCGCCGTCGAAGGCGGACACCTGGTAGGAGCCGGAGGCGTCGTCGTAGGTGTAGGTGTACAGGTCGCTGGAGGGGATGGGCTTGACGCGGCTCATGTCGGCGTTCGACACGATCACCGAACCCTCCGACAGCGTCTCCTCCGAACCCTTGAGCTTGTTGACCAGCCCCGGCTGGGTCACCGGGTCCAGCTCGCGGACGATGACGCGGGGGTTCAGCGCATGGTAGCGGTCCGCGAGCGCCGTCAGCGTCGACCGCGCCTCCGAATTGGTGCCCGACCGGAACAGAAGGTAGATCACCGCGTCCTGGTCCAGCTGGGAGACCGCCTGGACGCTCTCCGGGGACAGCGTGGTCAGGCCGTTCTCGGTCAAATCCAGCTTCAGCGCCCAGCGCTGATCGGCGGCGTCGGAGAGCAGATTGACCGCCACCGCCACCACGATCACCAGGAGCGTCACCAGCGCCGCGTAGCCGCCCAGCCTCAGCCGGGTCTTCCTCGAGGATTTCATGCGCTGCGCCACCTCCTCCGGTCGATCACGCGGGCCGTCAGGAACAGGAGCACCGCGATAAAGCTCAAAAAGTAGATGAGGTCCGCGGTGGAGACGACCCCGGCGGTGAAGGCGTAATAGCGGTCGTACAGGCTCATCCAGCCGATTGCCGAGGGCAGCCAGGGCATCAGCGGCACGTCCAGCGACGGGCCCACGGATTCGAGGAACTGGATCATCAGGTTCACGCCGAATGTGGCCACCGCCGCGGTCAGCTGGCTCTCGGTGAGCGCGGACATCAGAATGCCCACCGCCACGTAGCTGGCGCCCAGCAGGAAGAAGCCCAGGTAGCCGGAGGCGATCAGCGGCGCGTGGGGCGCGCCGTAAATGAACAGAATCACGACGCACGGCGCGGTCAGAAGCATCGTCAGCGCCAGCACGGTGATCGCCGCCAGGTACTTGCCCAGAACGATCGCGCCCACCGGGAGCGGCGAAGTGAGCAGCAGCTGATCGGTGCGCATGCGCTTTTCCTCGCTGAGCAGCCGCATCGTGAGCACCGGCATGATCAACATGAACAGGAAGCTCATCGAATCAAACAGCACGCCCAGGTTGGCGCTCATCTGCAGTAGGTTCCCCGACAGGAAGAAGATGCCTGTGAGCAGCAGGAACACGCCCATGAACACGTAGCCCAGCGGCGTGTAAAAGTAGCTCTGCAATTCCCGCTTGTAAACCGCGCCCATCAAGAATCCACCTCGCCGGTGAGCCGGAGGAAGATGTCCTCCAGGTTCATGTCCATCGGACGCATCATCACGACCGGGTGCCCCGCGGCGGCCAGCGCATTGGAGGCGGCGGGGCGCAGATCGTCCGCGCGAGCGGACTCCAGGATGAAGTCAAACGTGCCCGGCTCCTTGACGCCCATCGGTTCCAGCGCGCGAAGCCCCGGCAGCGCGTTCAGTACGCCCGCGATCTCGCCTTCGGCCCCCGCGGCCCTGAGGCGCACCCGCCGGGCGTCGTCCTGCCCGCCCGCCAGGTTGTCCAGCGTGTCCTGCGCCAGGATTCTGCCCTGGCCGATGATCGCCACCCGCTCGCACACGTCGGCGACCTCGGTCAGGATGTGGCTGGACAGCACGATCGCGTGGTCGCGCCCCAGCGCTTTGATGAGTTCCCGGATGCCGATGATCTGCTTTGGATCCAGGCCCACCGTCGGCTCGTCCAGCAGCAGCACCTCCGGGTTGCCCGCCAGCGCCTGCGCCATGCCCACCCGCTGGCAGTAGCCCTTTGAAAGGTGGCGGATCAGCCGCTTCCGGTGATCGGTCAGGCCGGTCAGTTCGCACAATTCGCCCACGTGGGACGCGACGCGCCTTTTGTCCACTTCCTTGATGCGGCAGGCGAAGCGGAGGTATTCGTCCACCGTCATGTCCGGGTAGAGCGGCGGCTGTTCCGGCAGGTAGCCGATGCGCCGCTTGACGTAGCGGGGCTCCTCCAGGATGTCGTGCCCGTCCAGCAGCACCTGACCCTCGGTGGCCGGGATGTAGCCGGACGCGATGGAGAGCGTCGTGGACTTGCCAGCGCCGTTGCGGCCCAGAAAGCCCAAAATCTGCCCCACTTCGACGCGGAAGGAGACGTTGTCGGCGGCGAGCACATCGCCGTACCGCTTGGTGACGTTCTTCAGTTCGATCATGCGCGCGCCTCCTCTTTGATCCTGTCTATTATAGCAAATCTGTCGGCCCGGCGGTCGGATAGCTTATGAACAAACTGTGAACGATCGCGGGATTTGCGTTTTTTTCCGCGGGAATGCCGTAAGCGGGCATTGCATAGGCTTGACCGGGAGGCGATCGGATGATTCGAAACGACTACCGGCGCGCGCTGATTCTGATGCGCAGCGCGGTCAAGGGCATGAGCGGGCATGTGCGGCTGGAGAAGCGCACGCTGACCGGCAGCATGCGGTTTTCGGTGTCCGGCGCGGGGTCGTCGGACAACCTGCGGGCGCTGCTGCTCCGCAAGGGCAAGGCCGGGTGGGCGGCGGTGCCGATGGGCGCGCTGCACGTGGACAACCGCGGGCAGGCGGGGATGACCTGGACATTCGACCCCAGGAACATCGACGGCTACGCGCTGGAGGATTACCCGGTCGTCGCCGTGGTGCAGATGAGCAAGGGGGGCACGGCGGAACCCGCGCTGAGCGGCTTTTTGAACGGCTCCGCGGAGGTGGACTGGGCGCAGGCGATGAGCGCCGCCCGCGTGGCGTACCGGCACCCGGACGCGGCGCGAAAGGGAACCCAGCAGGCGGTACCCGCGATGGAGATTCCGCCGCAGGCGCCAGCACAGGCGGAAGTGCAACCTGAAATCCAGATGGAGGCACAACCCGAAATTCAGATGGAGGCACAGCCTGAAACTCAGACGGAGGAACCGGAGCCGGTGGGCGGGCTGCCGGAGGCGGAGACGCCGCCCGAAGCAGAAGAGACTCAGGAACAACCGACCGAGACTCAGGAACAGCCGACCGAGACACAGGAAGAACAGACCGAAGTACAAGAAGAACAAACTGAAGTTCAAGAAATGCCGGAGGAGCAGCCGCCCGCCCAGCTGCCGGCCGGTTTTTCGCTGGCGCTGGACATTTCAATCCCCTGGCCGGATGCGGTGGAGCCGCTCCGGGCGTTGTTTCTGCAGCTTCCGGCCTGCACGCCGTTCCCGGCGGACGGGTATACCTTCGTGTGCGCACCGCTGCCCGGCAACGGACAGGCGTATTCGCTGGTGGGCGTCCGGGTGGAGGACGAGCGGCCGACTTCGGTCTGTTATGGCATTCCGGGCACCTTCGCGCCGGAGCCGCCGGTGGGGCTGGACGGCTATATGTGGCGGGGCAGCGGGGTGAGCGGCTGGTGGGTTACCTTCGTGGACGCGCTGACCGGCGAGGAAGTGCCCGCCGAGTGACCATCGGTTCGGGAACGATTGGGAACGGACTGACCGCAATAGAAATGACCGCCGAAGCGGTCATTTTGCATGATTCAAAATGTCTGTCAGCCGCCGCCGGGGTTGGTGTCCACGATGGAGCTTTTGTCCGCGGTACCCGCCAGCTGTTCGGGGGTCTCCGCCACCGGGGCGGAGCCGTCCGCGTCGGCGGTGGGCGAGGGTTCGGCGTCGGGCATCTCCTCCAGCGACTTCGCCTCCTCCGCCGGATAGTCCACCTCCGGCGTCATCGTGGGCGCGATCCAGATGTCCTCGGTCGGCAGCGGCGCCCCGCCCGAGGCCTGGATCTGACCCACGCTGCCGATCAGCATTTGGCCGATCCAGCGGGACGCGACCAGCGCCACCACGAACAGGAACACCACCGCGGCTAGGGCCAGCACCAGCTTCTTTTTGTTTTTCACAGTCCGTACTCCCTGAACGCCTCGCGCATGATCTTAAGCCCCATAAGGTCGCTGGCCAGCGCCTTGGACTCATATTCCGCGATGTACCACTCGGTCGCCCCCTGCCGCCCGGCCTCCTCGAAGAAGGCCGCCCAAGGCAGGTCGTCCTGGCCCACCAAGCAGTCGTAGCCCGCGGCGTGGGAGTAGGGCTTCAGGTGCAGCGTGCGCCCGCGGCCGGGATGCTTTTTCATCACCTGGACGGGGTCCGCGCCGCCGGCCATGCAGTTGCCGTTGTCCAACTGCAGCACGATGCCCGGGTGGGTGTTTTCCGAGAAGATGTCCCAGCCGCACGCGCCGGATTCGTCCAGCGGTTTGAACTCAAAGTCGTGGTTATGGTAGCCCAGCGACATGCCGCGCTCCGACAGCCTGCCGTGCAGCTGGTTGAACAGCTCCGCGGTGCGCTTCCAGGCGTCCGCCGTATCCCGCATTTCCACCGGCAGCCAGGGCACCACGATGGCGCGGTTGCCGATCTCGCTGTGGAAGTCCAGCGTCTTTTCCAGTTCCTCGCCCTTCAGTCGATCCACGGGCACGTGCCACCCGGCGATCTCAAGGCCGGTGTCACGGAGCGCCGCCTTGACAAAGGAGAGGTCCCACAGGCCGGTTCCGTAGAACTCCAAGCCCTCAAAGCCCAGCTTGGCCGCCTCCCGGACGGCGGAAAAAGCGTCGTTGTCGATGGAATCGTGCACGGAGTACAGTTGGCAGGCGAGTCTGGTCTTCATAGGGCCCTCCTCATTGCGCGGTGCTCAGCGCGTACAGAAGCGCCGGCTGCATGCCGTCCTTCTCGCACACCGCCGTGTGCAGCACCGGTTTTTTGCGAAGCGTGGAGATGGCGGCGGGCACTTCGCCTTTGGAAGCCTCCGCCAGCTTGTCGCAGCAGGCGAAGTCGTCCAGTTCCGCGGCCTCCGCCCCGAACAGCGCCCGGGCGACGGATTTTCCGAACTTGTAGGGGCTGGCGGTGGACGCGACCACGGTGGGCGTCCTGTCGCCGGTCTCCTGCTGGAAGCGGGCGAGCACGTTCAGCGCCACCGCCGTGTGGGGGTCGCTGAGGTACTTGTCCTCGTGGAAGGTGGCGGCGATCTGGCCGGACACCTGCTCCTCGCTGGCCCAGCCGCCGCTCATGAATGTCTTGAGCTTGAGGAACGCGCCGGTGGGCAGCACGTAGCGGCCGGATTTGGCAAGGTTGGCCATCATCGCGCACACCTCGCCCGCGTCGCGGCCGGTCAGCTCGAACAGCAGCCGCTCCAGGTTGGACGAGATCAAAATGTCCATCGAGGGCGACGTGGTTTGGAAGAACGGCCGGTTCCGGTCGTAGGCGCCGGTATTGATGAAGTCGGCCAGCACGTTGTTCTGGTTGGAGGCGCAGATCAGCCGCCCGATCGGCACGCCCATCTCTTTGGCATAAAACGCGGCCAAAATGTTACCGAAATTGCCGGTGGGTACGCAGACGTTGATCGGCTTTCCGAAAATGATGTGGCGGCTCGCCACCAGGCGCGCGTAGGCCCAGAAGTAGTAGGCGATCTGCGGCACCAGCCGGCCCAGGTTGATCGAGTTGGCGGAGGAGAGCGCCATGCCGCGCTCGGACAGCAGGTCCTGAAGCGGTTTCGTGGCAAACATGCGCTTGACGCCGGATTGCGCGTCGTCAAAATTGCCGCGCACGGCGATCACGCGGGCGTTCGCGCCCTCCTGGGTGACCATCTGGAGCCGCTGCGCCTCGGAGACGCCGCCGTCCGGGTAGAACACCACGATGCGCACGCCCGGAACCCCCGCAAAGCCCGCCAGCGCCGCCTTGCCGGTGTCGCCGGAGGTGGCCACCAGGATGACCAGCTCCCGGGTTTCGTTGACTTTTTTCGCGGAGGCGGCCATCAGGCGCGGCAGAATCTGCAGCGCCATGTCTTTGAAGGCCAGCGTCGGGCCGTGGAACAGCTCCAGCACGTGGCGGTTGCCGGACAGGGTCATAAGAGGCGCCACGCCCGGCGTGTCGAACGAGCGGTAGGCCGCCTGGCACATCGAAAGCAGTTCGTCAAACGAGAAGCCGCGCAGCCACCCCGCCATCACGCGGGCGGCCACCTCGGGATAGGGCATGCCCACCATCTGCCGGATCGCCTCGGCGGGCAGCGAGGGGATTTCGTCCGGTACAAACAGCCCGCCGTCGTCCGAGATGCCCTTGACGATCGCGCCCGCCGCGCTCGTGGACGCCTGATCGTCCCGGGTGGAAGTGTATCGCATGAGCGCGCCCCCTCAGACCGCGTAGCGCGTGATGAATTCGGGCAGCAGGTCCGGATCCCCGCTGACGCCCAGCACGAAGTTGACGTTGTGCTCCTTGGAGAGCGACTCCATCTGGTTGAACAGCGGCTCGAGCAGGTTGGGGTCGGTGCAGTTGACAAGCTTCATGAACGCGTCCACGAACACCAGCGAGATGTCGAAGTTGATCGCCAGCATGCCGCCCAAGAGGCCGTAAAACCAGGAAGCCGAGCGGTATTCGCCCAGCGCGAACTCGCTGGCGTCCACCAGCCGCACCTCGTGGCGCAGATCGTACATGTTGTTTTTATCGTCGTCGACAAACACGACAAGGCCGTGTTCGGTCTTGAGCGCTTCGTTCGCCAAATCAATCAGCCGCTTGCTTTTGCCGCTTCCGCGCTTGCCCAGGACCACCTGAATCATGGCCGTTCCCTCCCTGAAACATGATCGTAACGGCATTATACACCATTCTCCGCGCAATATCCAGCCCAAATTCGGGGTGGTGAAAATCCGCTTCGCGTGTCAACCAAAATCCGCTTCGCGTTTTTTGGTTGAAAGAAAGGCGCTGCGCGGGCGATTCGCTGACGGCCAGTGGGTGAGATTGTTTGCCGTAAATTCATAATTGAAGCCGCGCCATTTGCGCCCGGCGGATTGAGATTCTCCATCGGCTGGTGTATAATGAAATCATTGGGGGATGAACGCATGACGGGTGACGAACTCCTTCGGGAAAAGACGCTGGACACGGAGCAGATATTCGACGGGCACGTGGTGCACCTTTGGCGCGACACGGTGGAACTGCCCAGCGGCCGCACGTCCACCCGCGAGGTGGTGCGCCACGTGGGCGCGGCGGCGGTGGTGGCGGTGGACGATCGCGGCCGCATCGCAATGGTGCGCCAGTGGCGCTACGCGCTGGGGCGCGCGCTGGACGAGATCCCGGCGGGCAAGCTGGATGCCTTCGGCGCGGATCGGCTGGAGGCGGCAAAGCGCGAGCTTCGAGAGGAGACCGGCCTCACCGCGAAGCACTTCCGGCACCTGGCGGACATCTGCACCACGCCGGGCTTTTCGGATGAGATCATCGGGCTCTACCTGGCCACCGGGCTGACCCAGGGCGAGAGCCAGCCGGACGACGACGAGTTTCTGAATGTGTCCTTCGTGGACGCGAAGGAACTGATCCGGCGCGTCCTCGCGGGCGAAATCGAGGATTCCAAGACGGTGTGCGCGGTGCTGCTGGCGCAGCCGGTTTTGAAAGAGATGGGCATACTCTAATGGCGGCGAAGCGATTGGACGGCGGCTGGACCCTCTGCTGCGGCGTATGGCCATCGTTTCTCATGCCTTCGCTGACGGATGTGGAGGGCGCGCTGCGGGAGCAGGGCATCCTGAAAAAGGAACCTGCGGGGCTGGACGCGCTCTACGACCGGTGGGTGGATGCGCAGTCCTGGATCTATTCGCTGGAATTTGACTGCCCCGGCGAGGACGAGCGGGCTTCGCTGCGCTTTGAAATGCTCTCGGGTGTGGGCGCGGTGCGGCTGAACGGGCGCGCGGTGGCGGAGTTCGATTCCGGCGAATTCGCCGTGGACGTCACGAAGGATGTGCGGCCAGAGGGGAACCGGCTTGAAGTGACGTTTACCCCCGGCGCGCGGGGAAGGGGCATCCTGGGGCCGGTGTGGCTGAGGACGACCAACTACGTGGAGCTGAAGCGGGTGCGGGCGACCGCCTCGCAGGGCGTGTTGAAAGTCTCCTCCGACCTCAACGCCCACACCGCCGGGCGCTTCCTGTTCAAATACCAGGTGTCGCTGGACGGCGAGATGGTGACCACCAGCGAGATTTACGAGCGGCTGCGGGCCTCGGACGCCCATCTGGAGCACGAGGTGAAGCTGCCCACGCCGATCAAATGGGACGGCGAGCGATACTACACCGTGCGGCTGATGGTGGAGCGCTCCGGCGTCGGCTGCGATTCGGTGATGCTGAACGCCGCGATGGACGCACCGGAGCCGCGAAGGGTCGCGGGAATTCCCGGCGCGCGGAACCGGGACTTGATCCGCGCGCTCAAAAATCTGGGCGCGGAGGCGGTGTGCGCTGCCATTGCCGGGGCGGAGAACGCGCTGACGCCCTTCGACCTGCTGCCGGACGGCCTTTTGCTGACGGGCGCGCCGGGGGAACCCGATGAATGCGAGGACGGCGACCTGCTGGCGCTGCCGGAGCCGAGGGCGCTTGAAAAGCTGGCGGGCGGCGAAAAATACTGGCCGCCGGGCGCGCCGGTGTGGCGGGCGACGGGAAGCCCGTGCCCTGACATCGAGGCGGCGGAGGCGCTCTACGGCCCCAACGCGCTGGGCGACGCGGCCCGCTACGCCCGGCTGAGCCGCTTCCAGCAGGCGGAGGCGATCCGGGCGCTGGCGCTGAATGCCAGGCGCTCGGGCGAGGCGTTCGCCGTCCGGGCGGCGGAGGGGGAACCCAAGCTTTCCAGCATTGCGCTGATCGAGTATTCCGGAAAGCCGCGCCCGGCCTACGGCGCGCTGAAAGGGGCCTGGGGCGGCTGCGCGGCGTTCGAGTTCCCGGAGCCGTTCGCGGCCCATCCGCCGCTCCGGGTGTGGCTGCACCCGGCCGGTGTGGGGAGGAACCCGGTCACCGTCACCGCGTCCGCCTACCGGCTGGACGGCGCGCTGATCGCCTCCATCAGCTTCACGGCGATGCCGGGGGCGCAGAGCGCGCCGCTGGGCGAACTCCGGGCCACGCTGCCCGAGGAGGGCGTCGTGATCGCGCGGACGGAGGTCTCAGACGGCGGCAAGGTGAGCCGGATCGACCAGGTGATCTGCCTTTCGAAGCCCGATTCGCCGCCGCGGGGCGCGCTTTTGAACCCGCCGCGGGCAGAACTGAAAATGAGCGGCGGAGAACTGATCTGCGCCGGGAACGCGGCGGCGCTGGGCGTGTTCGCGGGCGGCTTCTACGGCTGCCTGCTGCCGGGCGAAAAGATCCCGCTGGCGGGAGGAATCGCCCCGGAGGACATCGAATCCCTGAACGGCCAAATTCTGTGACGAAAGCGGGAGCTCCTTATGGACAAACTGCGAATCGGCATCCTGGGCGCGGGCAACATCGCGCAGAACGCGCACCTTCCGGTCTACGAAAAGCGGGACGATGTGGAACTGGCGGCGGTCTGCGATCTGAACCTCGATCGGGCGAAGGCCGCGGCGGAGAAGTTCGGCATTAAGCGCGCCTACGGCAGCGCGGAAGAGCTGCTGGAGAACGAAGCATTGGACGCGGTGGACATCTGCGTCTGGAACCGGTCGCACGCGCCCTGCGCCATCGCGGCGGCGAAAAAGGGCGTCAACATCCTGTGCGAGAAGCCGATGGCCTGGAGCGTCGAGCACGCGCTCGAGATGAAAAGGGCCGTGGAAACCTCGGGCGTGGCCTTCATGATGGCGCTGCCCAACCGCTTTAAGCCGGAGTACCGGCTGGGGCGGCAGCTCGTGGATGAGGGCCGCTTGGGGGAGGTCTACTACGCCAAGACCGCGATGATCCGTAGGCGCGGAACGCCGCTGGGCTGGTTCACCGACACGGCGAAGTCCGGCGGCGGCCCGGTGATCGACATCGGCGTGCACGTCATCGACCGCGCCTGGTTTTTGATGGGCTGCCCGAAGCCCGTCCGCGTCAGCGCCATGACCTCCAGCCGCATCGGAGACTACAAAACCCAGGGCGTCAGCCGCTGGGTGGCGCTGGACAGCGACGTGACCGCCTTTGATACCGAGGATTCCGCCGCCGGCGTGATCCACTTTGAGAACGGCGCCTGCCTGCTGTTTGAGGTCAGCTGGGCGCTGAACGCCCCGCCGCAGGACTACACCCAGGTTTGCGGCGCCAAGGCGGGCCTCACGATGGATCCGTTCATGCTCTACGGCGAGGAGGCAGGCCATCTGTCGGACGCGCGCCTCACCACGCTGCCCGCCGACCCCTTCGAGGTGGAGATCGATCACTTCCTCCACTGCATCCGGACGGGCGAGGCGCCCTCGGCCTCGCTGGAACACGGCGTGACCATGCAGCGCATGCTGGAGGGCATCTATCGGTCGGCCGCGCTGGGCCGGGAGGTACAAATCTGAATACCAGGGGCCAGAGCATGTCCTTTTATGAAGAATCCATCTTCGACCGGATGAAGGGCATCCGGACGGAGAGGCTGTACATCCGAAGGCTCACCATGCGGGACGCCGCCGATATGTACGAGTACAGCCGGGACCCGCAGGTGGCAAAGCATGTTCTGTGGGACGCGCACCGGTCGGTCAACGAGTCCCGTTCCTACATCCGCTATATGCTGCGCAAGTACCGGCTGGGCGAGCCGGTCAGTTGGGGCATCGAGCACGTGGCCTCGGGCAAGATGATCGGCACCATCGGCTTCATGTGGTTCCAGCGGGAGAACAACTCCGCCGAGGTCGGCTATTCGCTATCCCGGGCCTACTGGAACCAAGGGCTGATGACCGAGGCGCTGAAGGCGATTCTGGATTTCGCGTTCGACGAGATGCGCCTTCACCGGGTGGAGGCGCAGCACGAGCTGGACAACCCCGCCTCCGGCGCGGTGATGGTGAAGGCGGGCATGCGCTACGAGGGCACGCTCCGGGGCAGGCTCTTCAACAAGGGCCGCTATGTGGACGTGGCGCTGTACGCGATGCTGCGGGAGGATCATGAAACAATGCGTTGAAATCCGCTGCGGCGTCTTTCAACGCATAAAAGAAGGACTGCGCGGGCCTGAAACGCTGCGGCGTTTCCGGGCGGCCCGCTGACTTGAGGTATTGTTTCCTCCACCAGTGTCCGCACTGGTTATGGAAATCATTCCCACCGCACCGGTCGGTGGGAATGAATGAAGCCCGGAAAGTGCGCGAGTCGGTAGGGAATGAATGAAACTTGGAAAAGCGCGCGAGCCGGTGGGAATGAATAAAGCTCGGAGAGGCGCGCGGGTTCCCGGAAGCGATTGAAAAACCGGGGGACGGCGGTTCCCGGCGCACGTTAAGAACGCATTCAGAATGCGCGGGGGCGGGATTTCACGGCAACCGGTTCAGGCGATTGCGCGTCAAACGTTGGACGCCCGAGCGGCGTTCGCTTTCCATCTCCAGGAATTAACGCGGGATACTGCCGGGATACTAAAAGCGGGAGGGATTGGCCATGTCCTTTGTCAACGGCATTTGGCAGCAATTCTTCTCGCTGTTTGCAAACCTGTTCGTCCGGCCCGACTGGCGGAGCCTTTTGGACATTGCGATCGTCTCGTTTCTGGTCTATCAGTTGATCGTGGCGCTGGCCCACACGAGGGCCAACACGGTCTTGAAGGGCGTATTCATTATCATCCTGATCACGGGGCTGGCGGAGCTGTTGCAGCTCAACGCGCTCAGCTGGCTGCTGCTCCAGATGCTGAACATCGGCGCGTTGCTGCTGGTCATCCTGTTCCAGCCGGAGATCCGGCGGGGCCTCGACCAACTGGGCCGCTCCCGCTGGCGGGCGATCCTGGGCACCACCAAGGACGTGAAGGCCGCCGAAAAGGTGGTGCAGGAGCTGACTGCCGCGCTCGTCAGCCTGTCCAAGCGGCGGGTGGGCGCGCTGGTGGTGGTGGAGCGCGGCACGGGCCTTTCGGACGTGGTGGAGAGCGGCACCGCGCTGGACGCCGAAATCTCCCAGCCGCTGATTGAGAACCTGTTCGAGCCGAACACGCCGCTGCACGACGGCGCGGTGGTGATTTCCGGGCTTCGCATCGCGGCGGCCGCCTGTATTCTGCAACTGTCCGACGACAATTCCATCAGCCGCGAGCTGGGCACGAGGCACCGGGCGGCCATCGGCATCTCCGAGGCGACCGACGCGGTGGTTCTGATCGTTTCGGAGGAGACCGGCATCATCTCGGTGGCGCGGGGCGGCCGGTTGACCAGGCACCTCGACGCCAAGTCGCTTTCCGCCATGCTGACGGAGCTTTTCGCGCCGGAGGAAGCCGTCTCGCTGTCCACGATCTTCCGCAGGAGGGAGGGCGGCCATGGGGATCAATAAAGACGGCATCAAAAAACTCATGCCCAAACTGTGGAAGGCGCTCTCCCACAACATCGCCTATAAGCTGCTCAGCATCGTGATCGCGCTGAGCCTTTGGAGCTACGTGCTCTACGCCAACCCGTCGATCACCCGGGACAAGGTGCTCTCGGGCGTTGACATCACCATCAGCGGGCAATCGGTGCTGTCCAGCCGGGGCTTTGCGCTCTCCACCGACGTCGCCAGCGCGCTGTCCTCCGCCCGGGTGACGGTGCGCGTGTCCCAGGCCGCCTATTCGCTGGTGTCCACCGACAACGTGCACGTGGAAATGGACCTCTCCGCGCTCCGGAAGACCGGCAGGCAGCAGGTGCGCCTTCGCGGCTCCACCACCTACGGCACGGTGACCCAGGTGTGGCCCGACTCCATCGATGTGGAGGTCGAAAACCAGGACCAGCGCTATGTGCCGGTCAACCCGCAGTTCATCGGCACCCAGAAGGACGGCTACTGGTACAACGTCAGCCGCGTCAACCCGTCGCAGATCACCGTCACCGGCCCCACGTCGCTGGTGCAGAAGGTGTCCAAGGCACAGGTGGACGTGGATGTGACCGGCCGCACCGCCGCCGGCAGCAGCGTGGAGCAGCTGCGGCTGCTGGACGCCCACGGCGACCCGGTGGAGGCCGACTACGCGCTGTCCCGCTCCACCAGCTCGGTCACCGTCGCGGTGGACATCTACCCCACCAAGCAGATTCAGGTGACCGCCACGCCGGAGGAGTCGGTGGAGGGCAGTGTGCGGCGCGGCTACACGCTGGAATCCGTCGACGTCAACCCCTCCACCGTGATGGTCGCGGCCGACCAATCGCTGCTCGACACGCTGGATCACCTGACCATCCGGCCCATCGACGTATCGGGTGCCGACCGCTCGTTCACCCAGATCGTGAACATCTCGATGCTCAAGGACATTAAGTCCCTGTCCAGCGATCAGGTGTCGGCCACCGTCAACATCGTCGAGCAGGAGCTGACGAAGCGCTACTCCAACCTGGAGGCGTCGCTGAGCGGCCTTGCGGACGGGCTGCACGCCGCCTGGTCCTCGCCCAAGCTCGAGGTCAAGCTGGTCGGCCCGTATTCGCAGGTGCAATCCCTGTCCAGGAACGACCTGGTGATCTGGCTGGACGTCACCGGCTACGGCCCTGGCGTGTACGACGTGCCCGTGCAGGTGAAGGTGGACAATTACCCGGACCTGACCATTTCCGCGGACCCGGCCACCGTCCGCGTGACGCTGACCGAAAAGGCCGGATAATCCGCCGTCCGGGCGCGCAATGAGGAAGGATGTCCCATGCAGAGCAATTTTTCCGATAGCTTCATCAAGGGCATGCTGGGCTGGATCCGCTGGATCGCCAGCTCCATCGCCAACCTGTTCCAGTCGGGCTCCGGCCATTCGTCCGGGGATATGTCCGCGATCACCTGGTTTGCCGACAACTGGATCAAGCTGCTGATCGCGCTGATCGTGGTGGGCGTGGTGGTGGACTGGCTGGTCTGGATGGCCCGCTGGCGGCCCTACTGGGTGTGGTTCCGCAGGCGGCGAATCCTGCTAAACAACGACGTGGACGGCATCGACGACGACGACCTGATGCTGCGCTACCGCGATATGGCGCCCTCCCGCCGCGGCGACGGCCTGGATCTGGACGACCTTGACGACTTGGGCGACCTGGACGACATCCGCCCCGCCCGCCGCGGCCCGAACCGCTTCGACGAAGACGAGGATGAGGACGGCGAGGACGGCGAGGCCGCAAGCCGCCGGGGCGGGCCGGACTTTGACGAATTGTACGACGACCGGTACGGCGACTACGCGGAGGACGACCCGGACGCTGAACTCCCCGAGGAGCCGGAGGACGGCGAAGATACGGACGAGGGCGAAGCGCCCACCCGCGGCCGCGCGCCGAGGCAGCGCCGCCCGCTGTTCAGGCGCGCCCGCAAGGTGGAGGAGGACCCGTTCAGCGTCGAGGGCGACTTCTTCGACGACCTGGGCGAGGACCCGATGGCGGACATCGAGCCGCCCCGCATCCGTGCGGGCCTGGAGCGGGACGCGCAGGATACCTCGGTCTACGAGCGGCCCAGGCTATTGCCCGGAGACGAGCCGGGCGCGGTGCGCGGCGCGGACGAGGACGAGGGCTGGCACAGCGGATACACCCAGCGCAGCGCCGAGCGGGGCAGGCGCAGGAAGCGGGACGCGGGCGCATGAGGCAGTTTGATCCCTGGAACGGCGGGCGCATCGCGGCGGTCGTCGGGCACTACGGCAGCGGCAAGACCGAAATCGCGATGGCGCTGGCCATCCGCGCGGCGGAAAATGGGCTCAAAGTCAAGCTGGCGGACCTGGACATCGTCAACCCGTTCTTCCGCAGCGCGGAGCAGGGCGGCGCGCTGGCGGCGAAGGGCGTGGGGCTGATCGCGCCGCCCTACGCGCTGACCGGCGTGGACCTGCCGGTGCTCTCCGCCCAGGTGCAGTCGGTGTTTGACGACCCGTCCATCCACGCGATCCTGGACGTGGGCGGCGAGGAGGCCGGCGCGGCGGCGCTGGGCCGGTATCGCCCGTCCTTCGACCGGACGGGCTGCCAGCTTTACTATGTGGTCAACGTGTTCCGCCCGTTCTCCGAGGACGCGGATCAGATCGAGCGGCAGATGGAGCGGATCGCGGAGCGGGCGCGGCTAAAAATCACCGGCCTTGTCAACAATTCCAACCTGGGCCCCTGGACGGAAACCCGGCACCTGGCGGAGGGCCGGGAGATTCTGAAGGAGGTCGCCCGGCGCACCGGCATACCGGTGGTTGCGGTGGCGGGGGAGGCGCGGGTATTGGAGGCGCTTGACCCGGACATCCCCGCGGTTCCCCTGAAATTGATGCTGAAACCCGAATGGATGGAATGATGGACGTTCTCGAGAAGATTTTGCTCGCGGTGCTGCCCGCCGCGGCGACGATCGCGGCGGCGCTGCTCCTGATCGGATTCCTGTACCGGTACTTCAAGCCGTTTTTCGCGCCGGGCGGGGCGGACGCGTTTCCCCCCGTCCGGCAGCGCGCCCTCTCTCCCCGCGCGGTGCTGAGGCGGCTCGGCTGGATTGCCGCCTGGCTGATTGGCACGAGGCTTTTTTTGTACCTGATCGCGCTGGCGGGCTGCGCCTGGATCGGGCAGCTGGACAGCTACCTGCAAAACCCCGGCGCGTTCTGGGTGCGCTGGGACGCGGGCCACTACCTGGGCCTGGCGGAGAACTGGTACGTGAACCAGGGCGATCCGCGCTTTCACCTGGTGTTCTACCCACTCTACCCGCTGGCGGTGCGCATTTTCAGGCCGCTGTTCCTCGGAAACACGATGCTCGCGGCCACGGTGCTGTCCAACCTGTTCCTGCTGGCGGCCGCGTGGGCGCTGTACGAGCTTACGCGCATGCAGCTGAGCGAGCGCGGCGCCAAAAACGCGGTGCGCTTCCTGATGCTGTTTCCGACCTCGCTGTACCTGTCCGTGCCGTACAGCGAATCGATCTTTTTGATGCTGACGCTGCTCAGTGTGCTCGCCGCCCGGAAGGAGCGGATCTGGCTTGCGGTGCTCCTCGGGGCTCTCGCCAGCGCGTCCCGCATCCAGGGGCTGATCTGCGCCATCCCGGTGTTCTACGAGGCGCTCAGGATGGAGGCGGAAAAAGGGCGGCTGAAGCCTATGCGGGTGGCGCTTCGCGTACTGCAGGTCTCGCTGATCGCGCTGGGCTTTGGGGCCTACCTACTGCTCAACTGGAAGGTCTCGGGCAACCCCTTCCAGTTCCTGATCTACCAGCGCGAGCACTGGAGCCAGACGATGGGCAGCGTGGGCGGAACGCTGAGGTACACCATCGAGAACGCGTTCCACTACGACGGCTTCTCCGCGCGGCAGGGCATCTGGATTCCGCAGCTGGCCGCCATCGTGCTGGCGTTTTCGCTGGTGGGCGCGACCTGGCGGCGCGTGCACCCCGCGGACGGCGCCTACGCGCTGGTCTACCTGTGGATTTCGTTCTCGCCCACATGGCTGCTCTCCGGGCCCAGGTATTGGATGGCCCTGTACGCGCTCTATCCGGCGCTCGCGCTCCTGGTGAAGGGCCGGGGACGCGAGGTCGCCGTGATGGCGCTGATGGCCGCGGGCACGGTCTACTGCGCGCTCAACTACGCGGTGTTTGGAACCCTGCTGTAGTGGGTATATCCTGAAAAACTGTGAGAGAGGTGGAAGGAAGATGAGAAAACTCGGTTTGTTCCTGTTAATGGTGATGCTGATGGCGGCGGTCGGCGCGGCCGCGGAGAGCACCCCGGCCCCGACGGCAATGGACAGCGTGATCGGCGCGTTCTCAACGGTGGACCTTCAGGGCAACGCGGTGGACGCCAGCGTGTTCGCCAAGGAGAAACTGACGCTGGTCAACGTGTGGGCGACGTTCTGCCCGCCCTGCAAGGCGGAGATTCCGGACCTCGCCAAGCTGGATCAGGAGATCGACGGCTTCCAGGTGCTGGGCATCCTGTCGGACGCGGGTTCGAGCGGCGCTTCCGACCCGGCGAACCTGGCGCTGGGCGTGCAGATTCTCTCGGACTCCGGCGTGGCTTATACGTGCATCCTGCCGGACGACGTAATCAACCAGACGCTGATGGGCAGCGTGTACGCCGTACCGACCAGCTTCTTTGTGGATGCCAAGGGCCAGAAGGTGGGCGAGGACATCGTGGGCTCCATGAGCTACGACGACTGGAAAACGACCATCGAGGATCGGCTCGCCCAGGTCGAGGCGGGCTAAGGCGTAGTTCCGCAGATATTTGGTGCGTTTTTCCGCTTGGAGGGGCGTGCTTGGCAAACTGAAAAAGATCGTTCCCGGCGACTTGTCGCCGGGAACGCGTTTCGCCAGCCAGTGCGCACACTGACTGGCGAAACAAACCCTCAAGTCAGCGGGCCGCCCGGAAATCCCGAAGGATTTCAGGCCCGCGCAGCCGCCCCCTTTGCGTTGAAAGGCCCGAAGGGAATTTCAACGCTTCACTTCGGCGGGTCGTCCGGTTTTTTGCCCCGGTGCTCCGGCACCGGGGCCACGTCGTTCTTCGGCAGGTTCTGCCAGTGGTTCATTTGGGTCCTTTTCGGGTGCCTGGGGTCGATCCGCTTCATGCCCTGTTTTGCCATGGCCTCACCTCGGCCTCAGCATTCCCACATATCCCCGGCATTATGTGGAACGTTCGCCCGGGCGTCTTTCTCCTGAACATTGGGTTCTGGTCAGCTGGCCGGCCGGGATTTCTCTTCGCCCTTTGAAAGGATGCGCGCCAGGAATTCCCGGGTGCGCGGCTGGCGCGGCTGGGAGAAGATCGCCTCCGGCCGGTCCTCCTCGACGATCACGCCGGCGTCCATGAACACGACTTTCGAGGCCACGTCCCGGGCGAAGGCCATCTCGTGAGTCACCACCAGCATCGTGAGGCCGCTTTTCGCCAGATCCCGCATGACCTCCAGCACCTCGCCGACCATCTCCGGATCCAGGGCGCTCGTCGGCTCGTCGAACAGCAGCATCTCCGGGTCCATCGCCAGCGCCCTGGCGATGGCGACGCGCTGCTTCTGCCCGCCGGACAGCTGCCGCGGCTTGGCCTTGACGAAGGGCCCCATGCCCACCTTGTCCAGGTACAGCATGGCGTTCTCCTCCGCCTGGGCGCGGCCGCGCTTCAAGACCTTCGTCTGGCCGATCATGCAGTTCTCAAGCGCCGTCATGTTGTGGAAGAGGTTAAACGACTGGAACACCATGCCCACCTTCGCGTGATATTCCGCCAGTGGCACGCTGCCATCCTGGATGTCCCGGCCGTGGTAGGTGATGAGGCCGCTGGTGGGCTTTTCGAGCAGGTTGATGCACCTCAGCAGCGTGGACTTGCCGCTGCCGGACGCGCCGATGATGCACACCACGTCGCCCTTTTGCGCCTCGAAGTTGACGTCGCACAGCACCTCATGGTCGCCGAAGCTCTTTTTCAGGTGCTCCACGCGGATGATCGGTTCCGTCATTTTGCCGCCGCCTCCTTGTGAACCCGGATGACCGACTTGGAATCGGTCTGGCTGCCCAGGAAGGTGTAGTTGTCCGGGCCGTCCATCCTGCGTTCAATGAAGCGGAGCAGCCTCGTGATCGAGTAGGTCAGGATCAGGTAGATGATCGCGGTGATGAAGAACACCTCGAAGTAGCGGAAGTACGTGCCCGCCGCGGACTTCGACTGGAAGAACAGCTCTGACACCGAGATCACGTTGAGCACGCTCGAGTCCTTGATGTTCACGATGAACTCGTTGCCGATGGAGGGCATGATGTTTCGGATCGCCTGGGGGAGGACGACGGAGGTCATCGTCTGCCAGTGGGTCATGCCGATCGAGTGGGCCGCCTCGGTCTGGCCCACGTCCACCGAGATGATGCCGCCCCTTATGATCTCCGCCATGTAGGCGCCGGTGTTGACCGACACGATCAAAATCGCCGCGGCCAGGTTGGGCAGCTTCAGGCCCAGGTACTGCATCGCGCCGTAGTAGATCACCATCGCCTGCACGATCATCGGCGTGCCGCGGAACACCTCGATGTACGCGCCCAATAAGCCGTGGAAGAAGCGGTTCAACCCACGTTTGAGCAGGCCCGCGCCGTCCCGGGGCTCGGTGGTGCGCCCGATGGCGACCAGAAGGCCGATCCCGAAGCCGAAGACCGTGCCGGTCAGCGCGACGATGAGCGTAATGATCGTGCCGCTGACGAACAGCGATCCGTAATGTTGCAGGATGTAGGCCACCCAGCCGAAGAAGGACGTGGGCATCGGCAAAACCTCCGAAAATAGAATTCGGGAATTCCCCACCCGATGGAGCTTTAATCATCCCCGCCGACCCAAAGCGCCGGGAATGCGTTTGCGATACCAGTGCGGACACTGGTATCGCAAACAGCGAGCCGCCCGGAAATTCGTGAGGATTTCAGGCTCGCGCAGGCCTTTTTCGCCGCGCGCAAAAGCCGCTTGCGGATTTTGCGCGCCTAGTTGGAGGCCAGCGGCTGCGCCTTGATGCACTCATCCATCAGCTCGGTGCGCTGATCCTTGGTGATCCCCTTCAGGATTTCGTTGATCTTGGAGGTCAGGTTGCTGCCCTTTTTGAGGCCCACGGCCACCGCGATGTCCTCCGGCGAGGCGGTGAAGCCCTTGCCATCTTCGAAGGAGACGAAGGTCAGGTCCGGGTTGGCGCTCACCGCCGCCATCGCGCCGGGCCGCTCGGAGATGTAGCCGTCGATCGCGCCTGCGTTCAGCGCCACGATCATCGCCGGGAAGGTCTCCATCGCGGTCTGCTTGTCCACGCCGGGGATCTGGTCGATCACGGTATAGTGGAAGGTGTTGAGCTGGCCGGTGATCTTGGCGCCGGTGAAATCGGAAAGCTGGATAGCGGAGGCGAACTTGCCGTCCTTGCGCACCACGACCACCAGGTCGCTCTCATAGTACGGGTCGGAGAAGTCCAGCGTCTCTTTGCGCTCGGCGGTGGGGCTCATGCCGGCGATGATGACGTCGATGTCGCCGGACAGCACGGCCATCGGCAGGCCGTCCCAGGCGGTCTTGACCACTTCCAGGTTCATGTCCAGGCCGTCCGCGATCCTCTTGGCGATGCGCACGTCGTAGCCGTCGGCGTAACCGCCGGAGGCGATGGGCACCGCGTTGTCACCGGGTTCGGCCTGCGTCCAGTTGAAGGGCGCGTAGTCGCACTCCATGCCGACGCGAAGCGTCGCGGCCGACGCGGCGGCGCTCAGCGCGAGCGTCAGGGCCAGAACCAGAACCAGAATTTTCTTCATGTGCGTTTCCTCCCGAAAATAAAATGACGGCCGAAGCTCAATCACTTCGGCCGTCCCTTAGCGGCGAATGCGATAGCGCTCCACAATGCGATCATTGTGACAGACGGAAGCATGTTGTGCATCCGCCCAGCGATCCTCCGCCCAAACGGGGAATCCCTTCGGCGAGCCACCCTTTCACGCGGGGTCGCAGCCCTCAGGGGGGCTCGCCCGCGCTACTTTTGAGGCCCGCGCCTCTATCAAATGAATTACCCAAATCGTTAATATTCAATTTTGAGATCATTGTAACCCCATGCTGCCGGGATGTCAACTCGAATGAAGGTTAATTTACGTAAAATGCGCGGCGGCGTTGGGCGATCCGGACGAATATTCCGATATTGCCGTTTCCGGGGCTGGCGGCCTCCGTTTCGCTGGTTTTTTCTTCCATATATTCCCCGAAATTTGGCCTTTGTGTTATCAACGTGACAAATTTCCGGCCCTTCCGGGGCCGCGGTTTCCAATTGCCCTTGATTATGCTATAATCGGAGAAGCGATTTTTTTGGCCAGGGGAGTTTTCTATGGAGAAACCGGATTCGGCCGCCGAGCGTCCAAGACTTATATTGGCATCGGGTTCGCCCAGACGGCGGGAACTGCTCCAGCGGATGGGCTATGATTTTGCGGTGGTTTCCCCCGATGTGGACGAGTCCGTGGACGAGCCCCCCCGGCAGGCGGTGGCAATCCTCGCGCGCCGCAAGGCGCTGGCGGCGGCGGAGGGGCGGACGGAGGGCGTCGTGCTGGCGGCCGACACGCTGGTTTCACTGGACGGCCATTCGCTCGGCAAACCCCGGGACGGGGCGGAGGCCAGGGCGATGCTGAAGGCGCTGTCCGGCCGGGAGCACGAGGTATTCACCGGCGTGTGCCTGGTCGATTGTAAGACCGGCCGGCAGGCGGTGCACGTGGAGCGAACCGGCGTCCGATTCCGAGTTCTGACGGACGGGGAGATCGATTCCTACGTGGCCTCCGGAGACCCGCTGGATAAGGCGGGCGCTTACGGCATCCAGGGCGGCGCAGGGGCTTTTGTGGAAGAAATCAGCGGCTCCTACGAGAATGTGATGGGCCTGCCGGTGGGCTCGGCGGGGCTTTTGCTCAAAAAATTTCTGTGATACGGCGGAGGGTGCGCGAATGGGCCTTTTGACCGGCAACGTGATCGCGATCGACCTGGGTTCCAGCAATACGTCCATATACCTGGGCGGCGAGGGCGTGGTGCTCCGGGAGCCGACCGCCGTGCTGGCGCTCCGGGCCGACCCGGAGGGCGTGATCGCCATCGGCCACGAGGCCAAGGCGATGATGGGCCGCTCGTCGGGCGAAGCGGTCATGGTTCAGCCGGTGATGGACGGCGCGGTGACCGACGTGGACATGGCGGCGCTGATCACGCTGGCGCTCACCGAAAAGGTGACCGGCCGCCGGAAGTCGCTGGACAAGATGCAACTGCTGATGTCCATGCCCCAGGGGCTGACCAAGGTGGAGAAGGACGCGCTGACCCAGGTGGCCAAGCTCACCGGGGCCAAGACTCCGCTGCTGGTGCGCGCGCCGGTGGCGGCGGCGCTGGGTTCGGGGCTCTCGATCGAGACGCCCCGGGGCGCGATGATCGTGACGCTGGGCGGCGGCACCACCGAGATCGCGGTGCTCTCAATGGGCGCCGTGGTGGCGGCCCGCTCGATGCGCACCGGCTCGCTGTCCTTTGACGAGGCCATTGTGCGCTTCGTCCGGCGGCGCAAGAACGTGCTGATCGGCCAGCGCACGGCGGAGGATCTGAAGTGCGACATCGGCTCGGCGCTGCTGCCGGACTACGACGTGGACTCGGACGACCCGGAGGACCTGGAACCATTCGAGCGCAGCGAGTTTGAAAAGCTGGAGGCTTCCGATGACGCCCAGGAGCTGGCGCTGCGCTTTCCGACCGACGTGGTCAAGCCGGGGGAGCCGGTGGGCGAGACGGTGCTGCTGAAGGGCCGCGACGCCAAGACCGGAAAGCCGGTGACCGTGCCGATCACCACCCGGGAACTGGCGCTGGCGCTTCGCGAGCCGATCCGGATTCTGGTGGACGCGCTCCGGGACGCGGTGGGCCGGATTCCGGCGGAGATGGCCGCCGACATCGCGGAGGACGGCATCCGCCTCTCGGGCGGCGGCGCGCTGATGCAGGGGTTGGCCGAGCTGCTCTCGGCGAAGCTGGAGCTGCCGGTCTCCGTGGACGACCACCCCCAGGACGACGTCGCGCTGGGCATGGGCCGCCTGGCCGAGGACGATGTACTGCTGAAGCTCGCCACCGAGGCCGGCTCGGTGGAAGGCTAGGCCGCGCCCGGGCCGGCGAATGGGACACAAATTTCGACTTGGAGGGCCTCCCACGGGTTTTTCGAAGGCCGTGGCGCCGGCGCATTCTTCCAGGGGAGACGTGAACGATGGCCAAAACGGTCAAACCGCGCATGGGTCAGAAAAAGAAAAAGGGCGGCCGCTGGGGGCGCGTCGTGTTCGGCGTACTGGTGCTGCTGGCGGTGCTCGCGCTCTTGTTCTTTCTGGTGATGCGCGAACCGGGCCGCGTGTCCATCGCGGAAAACGCGGTGGGGACGGTGTTTTCCCCGGTGGTCGGCGCGGTGGACTCCGCCGCCATCTACATTCGGGACGTGGTGCAGGGCGCGAAGGACTATTTCAAGATGGGCCGGGACCTGGAGGACGCCAAGCGGCAGATTTCCGATCTCAAGCTGCAGCTGGTGACGCTTCAGCAGGACTCGATGGAGAACGACCGGCTGAAGAGCCTTCTGAACGCCAAGGAGAGCGCCGCCGGGCAGGACCCGGTCTACGCCAGGGTGATCGCGAGGGACCCGGGCGTGTGGTTCAATACCTTCGTCATCAACGTGGGCACGACCAGCGGCGTGCAGCAGAACATGGCGGTGGAAACCGGCGACGGGCTGGTGGGCCGCGTCTACGAGGTGGGCGCCAACTACGCCAAGGTGCTCTGCCTGATCGATTCCCGCTCCGCGGTCGCCTGCCTGATCGAGCGCACTCGCGACGAAGGCGTGATGCGCGGCAAGACCGAGGCCTACTCGGACACCCCCGAGTGCAACATGTACTATATCCCAAAGGTCTCCGACGTCGCCCCGGGCGACGTGGTGCTGACCTCCGGCACCGATACGCTGTTCCCCAAGGGCCTCAAGGTGGGCACGGTGACGCAGGTCTCCCGCGACCAGGACAGCTCGGAGCGCTACATCGTGGTCATGCCGTCGGTGGACTTCCAGCACATCGAGGAAGTGCTGGTGCTGCGCTCGGTGGTGGAGACCGTGCCGGAGAACCTGCCGGTGCTGGCGACGCCCTCGCCGAGGCCCACGCCGCTGCCCACGCCGTCGGCTTCGCCCACCGTGAACCCGAACGCCTCGGCGACACTGCAGCCCGACGACGCGCTGTGGGCCTGGCCTTCCTCCATGCCGGGCGAGACGGCGGGGCCCACGGCCCCCGCGGCCTCTTTGAAGCCGACGCCCAGCCCCGGATCGACCGCCGGAACGCTGCCCGAAGACGCCTGGGCCAACTGATGTAGGGGGGCGCGCGCTTGCGAAGGTTTCTTCCGCTGATCCTGCTGCTGATCTCGGTGCTTCTGGACATGACGGTGCTGCCGCTGCTGATCCGGAGCCCGTACCTGCTGCTGACCACGCTGATCACCGTGGTGGTGCTGGGGCTGCTTTTGGGCAGGACCCGCGGCTCGCTCTACGGCATGATCGGCGGCATCCTGATCGACATCCTGACCGGCTACCCGATGGGCCTGAGGACGGTGCTCTACATCGCGTCGGGCTACGTGTCCGGCTTTGCGGGGCGCCGGTTCCAGCGCTACCTTTTGACGCCGGTCGTCGCGCCGCTGATCTCGGCCGCGGGTACGGAGGTGGTGATGGGCGTGTACGCGGTGCTCTCGGGCGCTTCTGTGGACGGCGCGGACGTCCGCGACGCGCTGATCCGGGTCGCGCTCACGGTGGTGCTGGTGCAGCCCGTCTACCTGCTCTACGACCGGATGATTAAGCCCAGCTGGTCCCGGTGGGCGGGACGCTAAAAATCCGCTTCGCGTCTTTTTAGCGGAAGGAAGAAACTGCGCGGGCCTGAAAACGGGCGATGAAAATCCGCTGCGGCGTCTTTCCATCGGGAAAGAGAAGGATTGCGCGGGCCTGAAACGCTGCGGCGTTTCCGGGCGGCCCGCTGACGGAAGGAAATGTTTTCTCCACCAGTGTCCGCACTGGTTACGGAAACCGTTTCCGCCGACAAGTCGTCGGAAACGATTGGAAGGGCGACGGGGCTGCCGCAGACTGAAAAGCACACGCGCCCAGACGCTCACTGACCCCGCGAAGGGAGGGATTTCCACGAAACCATCCATTGGCCGCTACATTGGAAGCGTGCTGGTACTGGTCCTGGTGTTCGCCATCATGTTTTTCAAGATGTACGACATGCTGGTGGCCAGCGGCGAACAGTACGCCCAGCAGGCCGCCGACAAGACCACCCGGTCCATCACATTGACCGGCATGCGCGGCACCATCTACGACGCCAACATGACCCCGCTGGCGTACGACAAGCGGTCCTACAACGTCCAGTTCTACCGCGACCCGACGCTCTCCACCGACCAGAACCGTCAGGAATACACCCAGGGCATCCTGGACGCGGTTCGGCTGATCGAATCCAACGGCCTCAAGACCATCACCGGCTTCTGGCTGGTCAAGGGCGACGACGGCAAGTGGCACTTCGACACCGGCAGCGGCAATCCCACCGTCGAGGCCAAGCGCGAGGAGCAGTGGCGCGCGAACTTCTACCTGACGGGCGTGCCGGAGGATCAGCTGTTCGACACGCTGTGCATCAACTACGCCATACCCAAAGACCTGTCCGACGACGAGAAGGTCAAGATACTGGCCATCTGGCAGCAGTCGCGCATGTACAACTACCTGTCCCAGCCGGTCACCATCGCCTACAACGTCAACTTTGAGACGGTTTCGGAGATCGAGGTCCGGTCGAGCGACCTGCCCGGCATCTCCATCCAGGAGAGTTCCACCCGCGTCTACCCCAAGAAGTCGCTGGCCGCCCACACCATCGGCTACATCGCCAAGATTTCCGGCGACCAGACGATGGCGGCCTACAAGGAGAAGGGCTACTCCACCGACGCGACGGTGGGCCAGACCGGCATCGAATACTCGATGGAGGATCAGCTGACCCCCTATATCACTTACCGGCAGGGCAAGCGGGTGGTGGAGGTCAACAACCGCGGCAAGATCATCCGCGAGATCTCCTACCAGGCGCCGCTGGACGGCAACGACATCATCCTGACATTGGACACCCAGCTGCAGGCGGCTATGGAGACGTACCTTGAAAAGAACATCAACTACATCCACTCCGAGCAGGAGGATCTGATCAACTCCTACGCCTGGCGCAAGCGCAACCAGACCGAGCTCAAGAAGTACGCAGCCCAGGACAAGGAAGTTCAGACCGCCCAGACCGGCGCGATGATCGCCATCGACCCGCACAGCGGCAAGGTGCTGGCGATGGCCAGCTACCCCAGCTTCGACCTGTCGATGTTCTCCGAGGGCGTCGATCCCTCCGCCTGGAACGAGCTGGTGAGCGACAGCCGGAACCCGCTCTACAACCGCGCCGTGTCCACCCGCGACACGCCCGGCTCCATCTTCAAGCTCGTGACCGCGCTGGGCGGGCTGATGGAGGGTTCCATCACGCTGGACACCCGGATCACCGACAAGGGCGCGTTTACGGGCACCGACATCGTCCACCCGCCCAGTTGCTGGATCTCGCCGTCCCAGCGCTATCTGCACGCCAACCAGACGGTGGTCGAGGGCCTGAAGAACAGCTGCAACTTCTTCTTCTTCACCGTCGGCAACAAGCTGGGAAGCGACAACCTGACCAAGTGGGGGGCTCTCTTGGGCCTGACCAGCCGCACCGGCATCGAGGTGCCCAACGAGTCCACCAGCTTCGTCGGCAACCAGCTGATGCTCTACGACTCCGACCGCGCCATCGACAAGCAGTACACCTCAAAGCCCATCTACGCCGCCTACATGATTAAAAAGGCGCTGAAGCGCATCGGCGCGGACCGGGGCATCGAGTACGACGAGGAGCGCACCGACCAGGTGACCAAGAAGCTCCTGGACGTGGTCAACACCGAGGGCGTCAAGGACACCTGGCCCGCCAAGATCCAGAAGATTCTGCTGGAGGACATGAACCTGCCCAGCCGCTACATCTCGAACCACTTCCTGGTCAACGAGTTCTACTACTACATCAACGACCTGCGCTGGACCCCGAACGAAACCATCATGGCGGCGATCGGCCAGTCCATCACCCAGGTGACCCCGGCGGCGGTCGCCCGCTACGTGGCGACCATCTGCAACGGCGGCACCGTGTACGACCTGCACGTACTGGACAAGGTGGTTTCGCCCACCGGCAACGTGATCCTGCAGAAGGAACCCTCGGTGGTCAACCACATCACCGGGGCGGCCAGCTACCTGGCGGCCATCCAGGAGGGCATGAGGGAAGTGACCTCGGTCGAGAACGACGGCACCGCGGCCAGCTACTTCTCGAAATCCCCCTACAAGATCGCGGCCAAGACCGGAACGGCCCAGAGGACCAACCTGGACGTGGAGAACAACTCCTGGCTGGTCACCTACGCGCCGGCCGACTCCGATCCGCAGATCGTGGTGGTCTCCTACATCCAAAACGGCTACGCGGGCGCCCACTCGGCCCCGGGCGTCATCAAGACCATCGAATACTACCTGGACAGCCTGAAAAAGACCGATACGGCCACCGTTCCGCAGGCGAACCGGCTGGCTGAGTGACGGGGGCGGGGATGGGACAGTCGCTGGTGATCACCTCCGGCAAGGGCGGCTCGGGCAAGTCCACGCTGGCGATCAACCTGGGCGCGGCGCTGGCCGCGGCGGGGCAGACCTGCGTGCTGGTGGACATGGACATGGGCATGCGCTCGCTGGACATCCTATGCGGGCTTGAGAACCGCATCGTCTACGACCTGGCCGACGTGGCCGACGGCATCTGCCGGGTCAAGCAGGCCATCGTCAAGCACCCGGCGATCCAGGGGCTGTCGCTGGTCAGCGCGGCCCAGACCCGGGGCAGCGATGCGCTCTCCCCCCAGCGCTCCCGCGAGGTGATGGAGGAACTGAAGAACCGCTTCGACCTGGTCCTGATCGACTGCCCGGCGGGCGTGGGCCGGGGCTTCCGGAACGCCGCGTCCGGCGCGGACCGCGCGCTGATCGTATCGCTGACCGACCCGGTATCCATCCGGGACGCGGAGCGGGTGGCCGGGCTGCTCGAGAGAAGCGACATCCTGCGGCCGGAATTGGTATTCAACCGCGTCCGGCCCGCCAGGGGAGGCCAGCGCGCCGAGATGGGCTGTGCCGAGCGGCTGAACCTGAACCTGATCGGGCTGATCCCGGAGGATCCGCTTCTTCCGCTGGCGACTCCCGAAAGGCCCGCCGCGCTGGGTTCTTCCCCAGCCGGCCGCGCGATCCGCGAACTGTCCCGCCGCCTGACGGGCGAGGACCTGCCGCTGACCCCGCTTCGGCGGGAGCGGCTGATCAAACGCATAGCGAGGGCGATTGCACAATGACCGCAAGAGGTATCTCCGGCGCGCGCGGCGAGCCCGCGACGCACCGCTTCAAGCGCATCGCGAAGCTGATTGAGGCCAACCGCTTCAATACGCACATGATGCGCTCCTTCGACTGGCCGTTCTTCCTGCTGGTGATGGCCATCGCGCTGTTCGGCGTGGTCTGCATCTTCAGCGCCACCGCGACCCCGATGGACACCCAGCCCCACGGCCTGATGCAGATGCTCCAGACCCAACCCACCTCCTTCGCCCGGCTCCAGATCATGTGGATCATGCTGGGCCTCTTGCTGATGGCGGCGATGGTCTACCTGGATTACGAGCGGCTTTCGCAGTGGGCCAACCTGATCTACTGGGCGAACATCGCGCTGCTGTTCGTCGTGCTGTTCATGGAAAAGGGCCGCGGCAACATGGCGGGCTGGTTCCACTGGGGCAGCGACTCCAGCCGGACGATGCAGCCCTCCGAGTTCGGCAAGCTGGCCATCATCATCGCGCTGGCGAAGCTCTTCGCCGGGCGGCAGAAGCCCATCACCACCGTGGCGGAATTGATGCCGGTGCTGGTCTACATCGGCCTGCCGCTGGTGCTGATCGTGCTGCAGCCCGACGTGGGCACGGCACTGGTGTACATCGTGATCTTCGCGGTGATGCTGTTCGCGTCGGGCACCGACTACAAGCTGATCATCGGCATGATTTGCGTGGCGGTGTTGCTGGCGGTGCCGGTGTGGTACTTCATGAATACGTCGGAGAGCAGCTTCCGCGCCAACCGCATCCGCGTCTGGCTGGACCCGACGTTGGACACCTCCGGCGCCGGCATGCAGATGGCCAACGCCCGCATCGCGCTGGGCTCCGGCGGGCTCAAGGGCAAGGGCATGTTCTCGGTGGGCAGCTTCGCCTCGCTGAACTACATCCCCGACGACCACACCGACTTCATCTTCGCCATCGTGTGCGAAACCTTCGGCTTCATCGGCGCGGCGATCATGGTGGGCGCGATGGCCCTGATGCTGATCCGGATGATGGTCATGAGCATGCGCGCCGCCGACGCCTTCGGTTCCTATGTGATCCTGGGCGTGATGGCGATGATTGCGTTCCACATCATCGAGAACATCGGCATGGTGCTGAACCTTTTGCCGGTCACCGGCATCCCGCTGCCGTTCATCAGCTACGGGGGTTCGAACCTGTTGACCAACATGATGGGCCTGGGCATCGTGCTGGGCATCTCGATGCGCTCCAAAGACCGAACGCGGATCGCGCGGCCCCGGATCGCGGCGAGACTCTAGCGATGAAATCCGCTTCGCGTCTTTCATCGCGAAGGGAAAAAGCTGCGCGGGCCTGAAAATCTGCGGATTTTCCGGGCGGCCCGCTGACGGGCGGTATTGTTTCCTCCACCAGTGTTCGCACTGGTTCCGGAAACGCATTCCCACCGCACCGGTCGGTGGGAATGATTTGAAAGCCGGGGAGGACACGCAGTCGCCGGGAACGGTGTAAAGGCTGGAAGGGCGCGTGGGCCGGTGGGAACGGACAAAACCGGAGAAGCGTGCAGCTGATGGGAACGGTATAAAGGCCGGAAGGGCGACGGTCGCCGGGAACGAATGGGAAAGGCCGGGGGATAGCGCAGCGCGCGCGGCCGGTCCGAGGGTGGGCTGGCCGCCGAGTTATAGCCATCGCGCTTTCGTTCACTAACGCGGAAAACCGGAGCCTATGGCAAGGCGAATGTTGGATGTTATCAGCACGAAATGGAGGGAAGGCGCTTGATCACCGCCGTCGGACTGAACCTTTCGATCGACCGGACCATCGAGGTGCCCCGTTTGATCCCCTACGGCACCAACCGCGCGCTGTCCACCCGCGTGGATCCGGGCGGAAAGGCGGTCAACGTGGCGCTGATGGTCGCGCGGCTGGGCGCGAAGGCGGCCGTGACCGGCTTCATGCGGGCGCGGGACGAGGCGTTCTTCGGCGACAGGCTGGCCGAGGGCGGCGTGGAGGCGGACTTCTGCCTGCTGCCCGGCGCGATGCGCGTCAACGTGAAGGTGCTGGACCGGGAGGCGGGCGCGGTGACCGAGTTCAACGAGCCGGGCGCGTTCGTACCGCCGGAGGACCTCGAGGCGGTGCTGAATCGGGTGAGGCGGCGCGCGGCCTCGGGCGGCTGGCTGGTGCTGACCGGTTCGCTGCCGCCCGGCTGCCCGAAGGACTTCTACCTTCAGTTGATCCGCTCCGCGCCCGGCTGCCGCGTGGCGCTGGACGCCGACGGCGAGGCGCTGAAAAAGGGCATCGAGGGCAGGCCGTTTCTGGTCAAGCCCAACCGGCGGGAATTGGAGAGCTTGACCGGAAAGGTGCTCGAGACGGTGGACGACGTGAAGCGGGCCGCGCTGGAGCTGACCGAAAAGGGCGTTGAGGTCGTGGTGGTGTCGCTGGGCGAACGGGGCGCGCTGGCGGTCCGAAAGGGCGAGTGCCTGTTCGCGCCGCCGCCCAAGGTGGAGGTCAAGTCCACGGTGGGCGCGGGCGACGCGATGGTGGCGGGGCTTGCGGTTTCGCTGGAGGCGGGGAGCCTCGAGGGCGCGCTCAGGACCGCGGTGGCGGCGGCGGGTGCGGCGGTATCCACCCCCGGCACGCAGGCGGCACCAATCGAGGCCTTTCGGCATATCTATGAAACCATAACAATTCAGAAGGTGATGTAGATGACGGGCGTAGCGATCATGGGGTGCGGCACGGTCGGTTCAGGCGCGATGAAGATGCTGACGGAGAACGCGGGGCCCATTTCGCGCGCGGCGGGGCGGGAGATCCGGCTGCAATACGTGCTGGACGTGCGGCCCGTTCAGGTGCCAGAGGGCGTCCGGCAGCCGGCCTCGCTGGACGAGGCGCTCTCCGATGAAAATACCCGGATTTTTGTCGAATCCATCGGCGGCTGCGGCATCGCCTTTGAGATGACGAAGCGCGCGCTCGCCGCCGGGCGGCACGTGGTGACCTCCAATAAGGAACTGGTGGCCGAGCGCGGAGACGAACTGATTCAGCTCGCCCGGGAGCACGGCGCGACCTACCACTACGAGGCCGCGGTGGGCGGCGGCGTGCCGGTGATCCGGCCGATCAACACATGCCTGGCGGGCAACCGCCTGCTTGCGGTCTCCGGCATCGTCAACGGCAGCACCAACTACCTGTTGACCCGGATGGAGAAGGCGGGCCTCAGCTTCCCAGCGGCGCTGGGCGAGGCCAAGGATCTGGGCTACGTGGAGGGCAATCCGGACGCGGATCTGGAGGGCTGGGACGCCCGCAGGAAGCTGGCGATCCTGGCGAATACCGCCTTCGGCGCGAAGTTCTCGGACGACAAGCAGATCCCGACAACCGGCATCAAGTCTGTCACCGGGGCGGACTTTGAGCGCGCCCACGAACTGGGCGGCACCATCAAGCTGATCGCCTGCGCCCGGCGCGTTGGCGGCAACTGGACCGGCTGGGTCTCCCCGGCGTTTGTGCCCAAGGGACACATGCTGTACGGCGTGGACGACGTGTTCAACGGCATTTTGGTCACCGGCGACTTCGTCGGCGACGTGATGTTCTACGGCCGCGGCGCGGGCTCAAAACCCACCGCCAGCGCCATCGCGGGCGACATCATCGAGATCGCGCGGGGCATCGGCCAGCCGCCGCGGCCGAGCGCCTGGGAGTCCGTGTCCGGGTTCGTCCCGGAATCCGATCCCAAATTCGCCTGGCCGGGCACCTTCATCCGCGCGCTTATGTAACTTTTCGGCAGCTTCAATCGTTTCCGGCGGCCTGCGCGCCCCCCGGCCTCCAATCATTCCCACCGACCGGTGCGGTGGGAATGCGTTTCCGTAGCCAGTTCGCAAACTGGTGGAGGAAACAGTTCCACAAGTCAGCGGGCCGCCCGGAAACGCCGCAGCGTTTCAGGCCCGCGCAGGTCTTTCTCTATGCGTTGAAAGACGCGAAGCGGATTCCAACGCCTTCGCTCAGAAGACGCGCAGCGGATTTTGGGCGCCCGCATATCATGCGGATTCACCTCATAGGCATGCGGGGAGGGGGGACACGCCATGAGCGAGCGCGGCGGGGGGTTGTATTGGGAGGGCGGCCGGGACAGCTGCCTCGTGCTGCCGGGCCTTTCCGGCGCGGCGGAGGCGGAGCGGCTGGCCGAAGAACTTCATCAATCGGGCTTTACGGTGTCAATGCCGCTTCGCGGGTTTGTCCGTGAAACTTCGGACGCGCGCCCGCCGTCCAATTGGCGAACTTGGCTGGACGAGGCCCGGGAGGAATTCGTCCGCCTCGACCGGGCGATGGATTCGGTCGCGGTCGCGGGCATCGGCCTTGGCGGTGCGATTTCGCTGATCCTGGCCGCGGAGTACCCGGTCTCGGCGGTGGCCTTGATCGCGCCCGCGCTCAAAGTGTCCGGGTTTTGGGGGCTTTGCAGCCGCGAAGGGATCCGCCCGCAGGACCTACTGGGGACGATCCGGCTGGCCAGGCGCAGCTTGTTCGCGGTGGTCGCGCCGGTGCTCGTCGTCGCGCCGGGGCGCAGCCGCTCCGCGAAGGCGGTGGCCTCGGGCGTCTCCTCCCGGGAGGTGCGCGTTGAGCCGGTGACGCAGTTTTGCCGCGAATTTCCCTGCGAGGCGGAGCTGCCGCAGGCGTTGGCCGCAATAAAGAACCACCTCCGCCCCGGCGGCGCCCAAAAGCGCTTGTAAACTGAAAAAAAACCTGTATAATGGAAGCGAAGTACGCGGGATTGAAAGGGAGGTACCCGATGACGAAAACTCTTGCCAAATGGCTGGCCCTGGCGCTGTGCGCCGCGCTGACCCTTTCTGGCTGCGGTTTGATCTCCGTGGACAAGTCCAGTTCGAACAGCGCGGCCCAAGGGAGCGCGGCGAGTCCCACTGCCGTTGCGAATTCCGCCGGGGCGGCGGACGCCCAGGTGGTCGCGGAGTACGACGGCGGCAAGATCACCTACGACGAGGCCCTGAAGGAGTACCAGATGTGGAAATCCTCCTACGAGGCCTACGGCTACCAGTTCTCCGGCGACGACGACATCAAGCAGCTCAAGCAGCAGGTGCTGGATTCGCTGGTGCAGGAGAAGATCGTCGGGGCCAAGGCCAAGTCGATGGGCCTCACCGAGCTGACCGACGCGGACAAGAAGTCCATCGAGGATCAGGCGAACCAGGAGTACGAGGACGCCATCAGCTATTACAGCGATTACCTGCAGGGCGATACCGATCAGGAGACCCGGCAGAACGCCATCGATTACCTGAACAGCATCGGCTACACGCTGGACAGCATCAAGGAGTACGATGCCGAGACCGCCTGGCAGGACGAGCTCAAGGCTCAGATCACCAAGGACGTGGCCGTGACCGACGATCAGGTCAAGGCCGCCTACGACACCGCCGTCAAGAACGACCAGCAGTCCTTCACCGAGGACAACTACAACTTTGAGAACGCCGCCACCTACGGCGACACCGTCACCTGGGTGCCCGAGGGCTACCGCGCGGTCAAGCACATCCTGCTGACGCTGTCCGACGACGATTCCTCGAAGCTCAGCGACCTGGAATCCCAGATCGAGGACGTCAACGTGCGCATCTCGGAGCTTGAGAACCCCGGCGCCACCGACACCCCGGAGGAGGGCGACGATTCCTCCGGCGCCGACGCTTCCGTGACGACCGCGCCCGACGCTTCCGTGACGACCGCGCCCGACGCTTCCGCGACGACCGCGCCCGACGCTTCTGTCTTCGCCGACGCTTCCGCGACAGCCGCGCCTGATGCCGCCGTTTCCGCCGACGCTTCCGCGACGGCCGCGCCCGATGCTGCTGTCTCTGACGCCGTCGTGACAGCCGCGCCCGACGCCGCCGTCTCCGCGGACGCTTCCGCGACGGCCGCGCCCGACGCCGCCGTCTCCGCGGACGAGGCTTCCGGCAATCAGGATTTTTCCGACGACACCGATTTTTCCGAGGACGATTCCGCCAACGCGGCCGACAACAGTGAAGCCGCCTCGGAGGATGCCGCCGCGCTGGAGAACCTGACGCTGCCCGAGCTTCAGCAGAAGCTCACCGACCTGGAGGCGCAGCTGGACGCGCTCAAATCCTCGCTGCTGACCAAGATGCAGCCCAAGGTCGATGAGATCCAGCAGAAGATCGCCTCCGGCGAGGACTTCGACAAGCTGATCGAGCAGTACGGCCAGGACGACGGCATGAAGACCGAGCCGACCAAGACCAACGGCTACTACGTCTCGCAAGACTCCCAGATGTGGGACGACGAGTTCACCACCGCGGCTATGGCGCTTGCGAAGGTGGGCGACGTCTCCGGCCCGGTGCTCAGCCAGAGCGGCGTGCACATCATCAAGTACATCGGGGATGTCACGCCCGGCGCCGTGCCGCTGGAGAAGGTCAAGGACGAGATCAAGACGCAGACGCTGGACCAGGCCAAGAGCGACCTGTACGACCAGACGGTGCAGGGCTGGGTCACAGAAGCCCACGCCAAGACCTATGTGGATAATTTGGTCGATCCGGCCCCGTCCGGCGCCGCGGCCCAGCAGCCCGAGGCCAGTCCTTCCGCTTCCAATTAATATATGTCGGGGCGCCGAGGAAGCCTAAAATTCCGGGCGGCGCGCTGACTGAAGAGTTTGTTTCCACCCCCAGTATGCGTGATATGCTCCCCCTGGAGTAGACAGTGGAAATAACGGAACCACTGCTACGAGAAGGAGGAGCATTTTTATGCCACGCAAGGTGAAGATAGGGGCGGAGGAGAAGATCGCAGTAGTCGAGGCGTG